>Ga0209544_1000735_pt1 | contig 41958 bp, 27 predicted proteins | sample MesohylPK_FD_187297 | JGI IMG/M metagenome (GOLD analysis project Ga0209544, IMG submission 187297) | Host-associated microbial community of the marine sponge Aplysina aerophoba from Gulf of Piran - sponge mesohyl, lysed by proteinase K... | ecosystem: Host-associated > Porifera > Sponge >... | reverse complement strand
CGGCAACCCGGTGCCGATGTTCGGGGGCGAGCTGCGCGAGGGGGACAACCTGTTCACCGCTTCGGTCCTCGCGCTCGACATGGAGACCGGCGAGCGGCGCTGGCACTACCAGGTGGTGCGCCACGACGTCTGGGACGCCGACATCGCCACGCCGCTGCTGCTGTACGACACGACGGTCGACGGCGAGCCGGTGAAGGCGGTGGCCGCGATGCGCGCCGACGGCTATCTCTTCCTGTTCAACCGCGAGACCGGCGAGCACCTGCTGCCCGTCGAGGAGCGCGAGGTGCCGCAGGACCCGCACCAGCTCACGGTGCCGACCCAGCCGTTCCCGGTGCAGACCGAGAGCATCCTCTTCGAGTGCTCGTACTGGCGCGACCGGGTGCCGCCGCCGTTCGAGCTCAGTTGCAGCAGCTACACGCCCCCGTCGGTCGACGAGCAGACGGTGGTGGCGCCGGGGTTGCCGATCCCGCGGGTGCGGGTCACGCCGATGGCGTTCTCGCCGCAGACCGGCTACATCTACGCGCAGGGGCGCGCGCACGTCGGCCGCGCCCGCCGCTTCACGGATCCGTTCGTCTGGAACACTACCCAGTTCCACCTGACCCTGCCCGACGCCGTCGGCATCCTGGCCGCCGTCGACCCCCGCACCGGCCGCGTGGTGTGGCGGAAGGAGATGCCGGCCGCGTTCCTCGGCGTCAGCGGTCCGCTCGTGACCGCGGGCGGCCTGCTGTTCCGCGGCTCGCCCAGCGGACAGGTGGAGGCCTACGACGTCCGGACCGGCGACCGCCGCTGGGCCTTCCGCACGAGCGAGGAGGGGGCGCGGCTGCGTCCCGGCCCGGCCTCGACCTACGAGCTGGACGGCAGGCAGTACATCGCCGTCCCGATGGGGCCCGCGCTCTGGGCGTTCGCGCTCGACGGCGAGGTGCCGGCCCGCGGCGAGCCGTCTCCGGATCCGCCGGTGGACGATCAGCCGGCCGGCCCCGCCCCGCGCGAGACCGCCGAGATCGAGACGGCGACGCTGCTGGAGAACCCGCGCGGCGCGGTCGGCGGCCGGCGCTACGCGTTCGACGAGTACAACTTCAACCCGATCCGCGCGCGGGTCAGCGCGGGCACGCGCGTCCGGTTCACCAACAACGGCGAGATCTCCCACACCGTGGCCGCGCGCGACGGAAGCTGGAGCGCCGGCACGCTGAACCCGGGCCTGTGGGGCTTCGTCACGTTCGACGAGCCGGGGACGTTCCTCTACCACTGCGAGGACCATCCCTGGATGGTGGGAGAGATCACGGTCGATCCGTGAACCGTCGGGCCTGGGAATGAAGGGAGTTGCTCGCCGGGGCGCCCTGACCGCCCTGCGACTGGAGACCGGAGAAGAGGAGGGTGCCATGCCTCGACGTCATCGCTCGCTCGTCGTCACGGTCGCGTCGGCGGTCACGCTCGCGGCGCTCGTGGTCGGCCTCGCCGGACAAGGGCCAGAGCCGGGTCGCGGCTATCCCTCGACCGACTGGCCCTTCACCGGCGGCAACTGGTCCAGTTCGCGCTACTCGACGCTGGACGAGATCGCCGTCGACACGCTCGATCGCCTCGGCGCCGCGTGGGTGACGCCGCTCCCCGGCGGCGCGGCGTCGCGCTCGACCCCGGTGGTGCAGGATGGCGCCATCTACCTGACGGGCGGCGCCAACGTGTTCGCCTTCGACGCGCGCACGGGCGATCTCATCTGGCGCTGGCAGCCCGATCCCGACGCAGGGCGGGTGGTGTCGTGGCAGGGTGTCGTCGTGGCCGGCGACCTGGTCGTCTTCGGCACGCGCAGCGGAGAGGTGATCGCGCTCGGCCGCGACACCGGCGAGCTGGTGTGGGCGACGCGCGTCGGGAGCCCGGAGCAGACCCGGGGCGAGGTGGTGACGACCGCGCCGATGTACGCGCGCGGCAAGGTGTTCGTGGGCCTCGCGAACGGCGACATCGGCGGGCAGGGCCGCGTGCTGGCCCTCGACGCGGTGACCGGCGAGGTGGCGTGGACCTTCTTCGTGGTGCCACGGCCGGGCGAGTTCGGCCACGAGACCTGGCCGCAGGACAGCGACTCGTGGGAGTACGGCGGCGGCGGCGTCTGGCTGGTCGGCACCGTCGATCCCGACCTGGGGGTGGTCTACTTCTCGACCGGCAACCCGGTGCCGATGTTCGGGGGCGAGCTGCGCGAGGGGGACAACCTGTTCACCGCTTCGGTCCTCGCGCTCGACATGGAGACCGGCGAGCGGCGCTGGCACTACCAGGTGGTGCGCCACGACATCTGGGACGCCGACATCGCCACGCCGCTGCTGTTGTACGACACGACGGTCGACGGCGAGCCGGTAAAGGCGGTGGCCGCGATGCGGGCCGACGGCTACCTCTTCCTGTTCAACCGGGAGACGGGCGAGCCGTTGCTGCCCATCGAAGAGCGCGAGGTGCCGCAGGACCCGCACCAGCTCACGGTGCCGACCCAGCCGTTCCCGACGCAGACCGAGACCATCCTCTTCGAGTGCTCGTACTGGCGCGACCGGGTGCCGCCGCCGTTCCAACTCAACTGCAGCAGCTACACGCCGCCGTCGGTCGACGAGCAGACGGTCGTCGCACCCGGGGTGCCCATCCCGCTGGTGCGGGTCACGCCGCTGGCGTTCTCGCCGCAGACCGGCTACATCTACGCCCAGGGCCGCGCGCACGTCGGCCGCGCCCGCCGCTTCGCGGATCCGTTCGTCTGGAACACCGCGCGGTTCCACCTGACGCTGCCCGACGCGGTCGGTGTGCTGGCCGCCGTCGACACCGCGACCGGCCGCGTGGTCTGGAAGAACGAGATGCCGAGCGCGTTCCTCGGCACTAGCGGTCCCCTCGTCACCGCGGGCGGCCTGCTGTTCCGCGGCTCGCCCGGCGGACAGGTGGAGGCCTACGACGTCCGGACCGGCGACCGTCGCTGGGCCTTCCGCACGAGCGAGGAGGGGTCGCGGTTGCGTCCGAGCCCGGCGTCGACGTACGAGCTGGACGGCAGGCAGCACATCGCCATCGCGATGGGGCCCGCGCTCTGGGCATTTGCCCTCGACGGTCCGGTGCCGGCGCGCGGCGAGCCGTCGCCCGACCCGCCGGTGGACGATCAGCGCGCCGGCCCCGCCCCCCGCGAGACCGACGAGATCGAGACGGCGACCCTGCTCGAGAACCCGCGTGGCTCGGTCGGCGGCCGGCGCTATGCGTTCGACGAGTACAATTTCAACCCGATCCGCGCGCGGGTCAGCGCGGGCACGCGCGTCCGGTTCACCAACAACGGCGAGATCCCCCACACCGTGGCCGCGCGCGACGGAAGCTGGAGTGCCGGCACGCTGAACCCGGGCCTGTGGGGCTTCGTCACGTTCGACGAGCCGGGGACGTTCCTCTACCACTGCGAGGACCATCCCTGGATGGTGGGGGAGATCACGGTCGATCCGTAGCGGCGTCCGGGCGGTGGGGGTGCGGTGTGTAGGGACCGCTGGTTGACCGCAGGGGACCTACGACGCTGACCGGGGTGTCCGAGGCAGCGGCCGCAGGTCCGATCGCGGCTCACGTTTCTCGGGGCCGGGGACACCGCCCCGTGGAGGAAGAAGAGCGTGCATGCGAAAAGGCTGGCCGGGTCGGTGCTCTTGGTGGCGTTGCTGCTGGCCACGGCGGGCCGCGCCGCGGCCCAGGGCACGGGGTTGCTCGACGCCGCCCGGGCGGCGGACGCGACGGGTGTGATCACGCTGCTCGAGCAGGGCGTCTCCGTGGATGCCCGGCAGGCGGACGGCGCAACCGCCCTGCACTGGGCCGCCCATTGGGACGATGCGGCGATGGCGGACGCCCTTCTCGAGGCCGGCGCCGACGTCGACGCGGCGAACGACTTCGGCGCAACACCGCTCTGGCTGGCCTGCCTCAACGGCAGCGAGACGATGGTCGCGGCCCTGCTGGCGGCCGGCGCCGACGCGAACGCCGCGCTGCCTTCGGGAGAGACGGTGTTGATGACCGCGTCCCGCACCGGGTCGGCCGAAGCGGTGCGCCTGCTCGCGTCCCACGGGGCGGACCTGAACGCTCGGGAGCACACGCGGGGGCAGACGGCGCTGATGTGGGCGGTGGCCCAGCAGCATCCCGACGTCGTGGAAGTGCTGGTCGCGCTCGGGGCGGACGTCCAGGCGCGCTCCGCTCCGCAGCCCCGCCGCATTCACACCCGGACCGCCGGATTCAACCCGTCCGGGGTCATCGATACCGTGCTGGGCAGCAACACGCCCATCCTGTTCGCGGCCCGGCAGGGCAATCTCGAAGTCGCCAGGTATCTCGTGGCGGGGGGCGCCGACGTGAACGACACGGCGGAAACGGGCACGAGTGCGCTGGTCGTCGCGGCGCACAGCGGCCATACGGCGCTCGCCCTGTTCCTGCTCGAGCAGGGCGCCGACCCGAACGCGGCCGAGGCCGGCTACTCCGCCCTGCACGCAGCCACGCTGCGCGGCGACGAGACACTGGCGGCGGCGCTGCTGGCGCGGGGTGCGGATCCGAACGCGCCAGTGGTCCGCGGCAGCCAAGGGCGGCGCAACAGCCCCGACTACGTGCTCGATCACGACTTGGTCGGCGCCACCGCCTTCTGGCTGGCCGCGCACTTCGCCGAGCCCGGCATCATGCGGGCGCTGGCCGACGGTGGGGCCGACCCCCGGATCACAATGGAGGACGGCACCACGCCGCTGATGGAGGCCGCAGCCGCCCGCCGTCGCAGGGAACCCGGACTGGCCCCGAACCCCGTTGCGGACGAGCGACTCGTGCTGGAAGCGGCGCGGGCGGCGATCGAAGCGGGAGTCGACGTCAACGCGGCGGACGCGGCCGGAAACACGGCCTTGCACACGGCTGCAGCGAGACGCCTCGACACCGTCGTCCAACTGCTGGCCGACCGTGGGGCCGACCTGCACGCCCTGAACGACCAGGGCCAGACGCCGCTGCAAGTGGCCGCCGGGCGCGGGGACGACGACAACAGCACGGTCGAACTGCTGCGCCGCCTCGGCTCAACCGTTTCGCCGTAAGGAGTTCGCGCCAGCGAAACTCCCAACTCGACTGAAGGTCGGCGCCGTCGCGCAGGCTACACCCCCGTCAGACGCTCGACGCTGAGCCTGCCGTCGCTCTTCCCCAGCCGCTCGACGGGGACGCCCAGCTTGTCCATCAGGGTCACCAGCAGGTTCGGCATCAGCGGGTCGCCCTCGTAGCGGATGTGACGTCCGCCTTCGAGCTGTCCCGCGCATCCCCCGAGCAGCAGGACCGGCAGATTGAGCGGGCTGTGGGCGTTGCTGTCGGACATGCCGCAGCCGTAGAGGAGCAGCATGTTGTCGAGCAGCGAACCGTCGCCGTCCGGCGTCGAGCGGAGCTTCGCCAGGTAGTCGGCGAACATCGACGCGTGGTACGCGTTGATCTTGGACATCGACGCGATCTTCTCGGGGTTGTACTCGTGGTGCGAGAGCGGGTGGTGCGCGTCGGCGATGCCGATCTCGGTGTAGGTCCGCGAGCTCACCTCGCGCCCCAGCATGAACGAGGTCACGCGGGTGAGGTCCGTCTGATGGGCCAGCACCTGCAGGTCGAACATCAGCTCGACGTGCTCGGCGAACGTGGCGGGAATGCCCTCGGGCTGGGCCAGGTCGGGCAGGTCGAAGTCCTGCCGCTGCTCGGCCCGCTCGATGCGCCGCTCGATATCGCGCACGCCCTCGAGGTATTCGTCGACCTTGAGGCTGTCGGCCGGCCCGACCTCGCGCTTGAGGTCGGCGACCTTGCCGGTCACCGAGTCGAGAATCGAGCGGTCGCGCGCCATGCGGGCACGGCGGACGGCCGGGTCGGTGCTGCCGCTGTCGCCGAACATCCGCTCGAACACCACGCGGGGGTTGTTCTCCATCGGCAGCGGTGTCGTCCGGCTGCGCCAGCAGATGGTGTTGGTGTAGACGCAACTGTGGTTGCCGCTGCACTGGCCGGCGTTGGCCCGGCTGTCGATGGCGAGCTGGAGCGACCCCAGCTCGGTGTGCCGGCCGTACTCGCGGGCCAGGAGCTGGTCCATCGAGACGTCGGCCACCGGCGCCGTCTCGCCGGCGACGCCCGCCGCCCCGGTCAGGAACGTGGTCGAGGCGCCGGCGTGGGCCGGGGTCCAGTACCCCCGGAGGCCCGAGACCACCGTGAGCTGGTCCTTGAAGGCCTCCAGCGGGTGGAGGATCGGGGTGAGTTCGAACCCCTTGCCCCCCTCGGCCGGCGTCCAGTACTCCATGGCGATGCCGTTGGGCACGTAGACCACGCCGAAGCGCCGGGTGGGCGCGGCCGCGGTTCGCGACAGCGCCGACGCGGCGGGGACCATCGCGTCCAACAGGGGCAAGGCCACCGCGGCGCCCAGGCCGCGCAGCACGGTTCGCCGGGGAAGCGACATCTTCGTGATCGTCATGATTGGAACCTTGCTCGTCGCCACTGAAACGGCGTGCTCTTCACGATGCCGAGCACGATCGAGGACCAGCGATAGTCGTCGTCCGCCGCGTCGCGCAGAATCCTGCGCACCGCCGGACGGTCGGTGTACTCGAGCCCGCGGCCGAGCGCATAGGCGAGCAGTTTCTCGGTGACGGTGGCCGCGAAGTCCTCGCCCCGGCTCAACAGCACCTGCCGCAGGCCCGCCGGCCCCTCGAACGCTGCGCCGCTGGGCATCGTCGCCGACGCATCGATTGGCTGACCGGCCTCGCTGGTGTCGCGCCAGGTGCCGATGGCGTCGAAGTTCTCGAGGGCGAAGCCGAGCGGATCCATCGGCGCGTGACAGCCCGCGCAGGCCGGGTTGGCGCGATGCCGCTCCAGCCGCTCGCGGACCGAGGCCGGCTCGCCCCCCTCGCCGCGGTCGGGAAGTCCCGGCACGTTCGGCGGCGGCTCGGGCGGGGGCGCCCCCAGGAGGGTCTCGAGCAGCCACTTCCCGCGCACCACCGGCGACGTCCGGTTGGGATAAGAGGTCACTGTCAGGAGCCCGCCGTGGCCGAGGAGGCCGCCGCGCGGATGGTTGGCGTCGAGCGTCACCCGCCGGAAGCGGTCGCCGTAGACGCCGCGAATGCCGTAGTGGCGCGCCAGCCGCTCGTTGACGAACGTGTAGTTCGCGCTCAGCAGCTCGAGGACGCTCCGGTCCTCGCGGATGGTGCTCGCGACGAACAGCTCCGTTTCGCGCCGGAACGCGTCGCGCAGGTTCTCGTCGAACTCGGGATAGTCGGCAGACTCGCGCTCCTGCGACTCAAGGTTGCGCAGGCGCAGCCACTGGCTCGCGAAGTTGTCGACCAGGGCGTGCGAGCGGGCGTCGGCGAGCAGCCGCCGCGTCTGCCGTTCCAACTCCGCCGGGTCGGAGAGCCGTCCGTCGGCCGCGGCCTGCAGCAGCTCGCCGTCGGGGATGCTGCTCCACAGGAAGAACGACAGCCGGGACGCCAGATCGAGGTCGCCGAGCGGATAAGGAGTCCCCGGTGCGGCGTCCACCGGATCGCGCTCGATGCGGAACAGGAACTCGGGGTCGACCAGCATCCGTTCCAGCGCGAACTGGATGCCGTCGTCGAAGCCGCCGTCGCGGCGCCCCGCGCGGAAGAAGTCCAGCAGCGCCTCGACATCCTTGTCTTCGACAGGCCGGCGGTACGCCCGGCGGGCCAGCCTGCCGAGAATTCGGCCGGCGCAGGCCCGCTCCTCATCGGCCGCGGCGTCCGGCGCGGGCCGGCAGACCAGGATCTCGCGGCGGCTCGGCGTGTCGCCGGGACCCTCGACGGCGTAGGGGCCGCCGATCGCGACCTGCTCCACCGCGGCCTGCTCGTCGTAGCGTTCGTCGACGAAGCGGCCGTAGCCCCGGTTGCGCGGCTGCAGCACCCCCTCCGGTTCCGCGAACCGCCGCACGAAGGAGACGCCCACCGTTCGCTGGCCCGCCTTGGCGGGGAAGCGGACCTCCAGGTGGGAGTCGCCCGTGTTCATGTAGTACTCCCAGTCGGGATCCCCGGCGATGTTCCCGGCGAAGCTCAACGGGGCCATCCGCCCCACCGCATCGGCGTCGCCGACGGGGAAGCGCGTCACGAGCTCGCCGTCCACGCGCACGTCGAGCTCCTGCGGCGCCGCGAAGCCGATGATGTAGTCGGAGAAGTTCCGATGGAGGCGGATCCGGATGGTGTACTCGCCGTCGACCGGGAAGTAATGCCGAATCGCGATGCCGCCGCGAGAGCCGAACGACAGCAGGTCGTCCTGCCTGTCGTCCTGCACCAGGCCGGGATGCACCCGGTAGGATGCGACCGCGGGGCCGACGGGGGGAATGCCGACGGCGAGGCGGCTGATTCGGCGAGCGGCCGACAGGTACCGCGCCACCAGGTCCGGCGAGATCGAGAGCACGTCGCCGTTGTTGTCGAAGCCGTGCTCGTAGGTGTCGTCGGCCGGCAGCAGCGCGGCGACGTCGACGTCGACCGCGAGCAGATCGCGGACCGCGGCGTGGTACTCGGCCCGGTTCAGGCGATGGAACGTCTCGCCGCGGCCCGGGTCCGGGCGGGCCAGGGCCACGGTGTCGATCTCGGTCTCGAGCCAGGAGGCGACGGCGCGATACGTGGCCTCGGCGGGCCGCGGGCTGCCGGCCGGCGGCATCGTCTGCGCGCGGAGTTTGACGATGACCTTCTCCCAGGTCTCGGCGTCGGCGCCGACGTGCGCCAAGTCGTGAATGTCGAGAGCCAGCCCGGCCGTGCGCAGGCGATCGTTGTGGCAGCGTACGCAGTACCGGTCGAGCGTCGCACGAATCGATTCTGCAGACGCGGGGGCGGCGGGCTCCGGCGTCTGGGCGGCGGCGATCTGCGGGCGGCCGGAGACCGCCAGCAGGCCCAGCAGGACGATCAGGATCCGGACCATCGAACCGGCGCTAGTCACCATCGACGCTTCCATCGGGCGATCATAACGCCGAACCGTGCGTTTGCGGCACTTCCGCCTCGTTGTGCCAAGCAGGATTGTGGCCTTGAGCAGCTAAGGCGTCCGGGGTGTTATCCCGTCCTGGGGCTTCACGAACGCCGCGATCAGCGTGTCGACCTTGCCTTCGAGCCGGGCGAGGCGCTCACCCTGTCCCCGGACGTGCTCGTCGAGGCGGCCGATACGGGCGTCCATGCGGATGAACAGGCCGGCGATGGCCACTCCGACCGCGATGACGGACCATGCTTCGGGCGTCATGAGTACATGTTATCACGATGGAATAGGCTCCTCGTCGGTCGCCTGTCAGGCACGCAGACCAACTCCTCGAGGCCCGGCAGATCCGCCGCCGTGCCGGCCGGCCGGGGCGCCATCGGGAACTTGGCCCGCAAACAGGCCTGCGGTACACTTCCGCGGTCGACATGCACACTTGGTTTTGGGCGTTCCGGCATCGATACGCCACGGTCCGGTTCGTCTTGCTGAGCGCTCTGAGCGTCGTCCTGCTGCTGGCCGCCGGCCTCGCCGCGCCGGCGCGCGCGCAGCAGGTCCCGCCCGAGGACCTCGAGCACTTCGAGTCGAGGATTCGTCCGGTGCTCGCCGAGCGCTGCTACCAGTGCCACGGCGCCGATCCGGAGCGCATCTTCGGCGGACTGGTGCTGGTGGACGCCGCGGGGGTCCGGGCGGGCGGCGACAGCGGCGACGTCGTCGTGCCCGGCGCACCGGACGACAGCCTGCTGATCGACGTCATCCGCTACGAGGGACCGATCAGGATGCCGCCCGACGGCCGGCTGCCGGCCGCGGTGGTCGCCGATTTCGAGCGCTGGGTGGCCCGCGGCGCGGTGGACCCGCGGGCGTCCGATACCCCGGTCGTTGCCGCCCGGTCCGACAGCGGCGGCGCCTACGACTTCGGCCCGGGCCGCGAGCACTGGGCGTTCCGGCCGATGGCCCGCCCCGAGCCGCCCGCCGTCGGCGACGAGGCCTGGGCGCGCAACGCGATCGACCGGTTCGTCCTCGCCCGGCTCGAGGCGGAGGGGCTGACCCCGGTCGCCCCCGCCGGCAAGCGGCAACTGCTGCGGCGGGTCACGTTCGACCTTACCGGCCTGCCCCCGACCCCGGCCGAGATCGACGCGTTCCTGGCCGACGAGCGGCCCGGCGCCTACGAGCGGGTGGTCGAGCGGCTGCTGGCCTCGCCGCGCTACGGCGAGCGCTGGGGCCGGCACTGGCTGGACGTCGCCCGCTACGCCGACTCGAACGGGCTGGACGAGAACATCGCGCACCCCAACGCGTTCCGTTACCGCGACTGGGTCATCGAGGCGTTCAACGCCGACAAGCCCTACGACCGGTTCGTGCAGGAGCAGATTGCCGGCGACCTGCTGCCGGCGTCCGGCGACGACGAACGGTTCGCGAATCTCACCGCGACCGGGTTCCTGACCCTCGGCGCGAAGGTGCTGGCCGAGCAGGACGTCGACAAGATGGTCATCGACATCGTCGACGAGCAGGTGAACGTCATCGGCCGGGCGTTCCTGGCCGAGCCCATCGGCTGCGCCCGCTGCCACGACCACAAGTTCGATCCAATCCCGACCGCCGACTACTACGCGCTGGCCGGCATCCTGCGCTCGACCACGACGATGGGCGGCGAGAGCCGCGTCGGCAGATGGGTGGAGCGGCCGCTGGCCGACGAGGAGACTATCGCCCGCTACGAGGCGGCGCAGGAGCGGGTCGAGGCGGCGCAGCAGGCGGTCGACGCTCTCGTCGGCGAGCAGAACGAGAACCTGCGGCGGCCGCGGCGGCAGGCGCTGGCCGCCTATCTCCTCGCCGCAGAGGAAGCCTATCCGGCCTGGGGCGACGACGAGGAGAGCCGGCGCCGGGGCGGCGAGGCCATCGCCGCCATCGCCGACCGCGACGGCCTCGAGGCGCCGGTGCTGGAACGCTGGGTCCGGGCCATCTTCCGCTATCGCGAGGGGCCTCCGGTGCAGGGCGACGCGCCCAATCCGAGCGTGGTCTTCCAGATCTGGAACGCCTACGCGGCGGCGCCGCCGGAGCGCTACGGGGAAGTCACCGACGAGCTGCGGGCACTGATCGCCTCCGAGAAGGTGCTCATCGCACCGCTGACCCGGAGCCTGGTCCGCGGGCCGGCGCCCCGCAGCCTCGAAGAGGTTGCCTGGCGCTACGCCAGCCTGTTCGCGGTGATCGAGATCGCCTGGGATCAGCACCTCCAGCGGCTGGGCCTGGAGGACGAGGAAGAGCTGACGCCCGCCGACTACAGGCTGCCGCGCGAGCAGGAGGAGCTGCGCCGGCTCGTCTACGACGGCCGATTGTGCATCCTGTGCCTCGACCAGGAGGCGGAGGAGGCGCTGTACCCGGCCGAGGCGACGACCGAGCTCGCCCGGCTGCGGGCCGTCGTCGAGGAGCGCGAGGCGGCCTCGCCGCCCGAGCCGCCCTACGCGATGTCGGTCGAGGAAGGCGAGATCGTCGATCTCCCCATCCACATCCGCGGCAGCCATCTGAACCTGGCCGACACGCCGCAGCCGCGCGGGTTCCTGCGCGTCACCGATCACATCGTGCCGCCGCCGCCGATCCCCGCCGGCGCCAGCGGGCGGCTCGAGCTGGCCCGCTGGATCACGCACCCCGAGCACCCGCTCACCGCGCGGGTCATGGCCAACCGCATCTGGCACTGGCACTTCGGACGCGGCCTCGTCGACACGCCGAGCAACTTCGGCGCCACCGGCTCCACCCCCACCCATCCGGGGCTGCTCGACTGGCTGGCGCGGCGGTTCGTCGACGGCGGCTGGTCGGTCAAGGCGCTGCACCGCGAGATCCTGCTGTCCGCCACCTACCGGCTCGGCGCCGGCTACGACGAGGCGAACGCGGCGGTCGACCCGGGCAACCGGCTGCACTGGCGCATGAACCGCCGGCGGCTCGAGGTCGAGCCGATCCGCGACGCGCTGCTGCAGTTGTCCGGCACCCTCGACCTGACCATGGGGGGCCGGGTGGAGGAGTACAACTCGCGCGGCTATGTCTTCAGCGAGGGCAACACGTTCGGGCGGTTCGAGTTCTACGCCGCGCCGCGCCGCTCGGTCTACATGCCGGTGGTGCGCAACGCCATCTACGACATCTTCGCCGGCTTCGACTTCGGCAACGCCAGCGACTCGGTCGGCGCCCGTCCCGCGACGGTGGTGCCGTCCCAGGCGCTGCTCATGATGAACAGCGCGTTCGTCGAGGAGCGGGCGGGCGAGTTCGCCGAGCGGCTGCTGGCGATGCCCCTGGCCAGCGAGGCGGCGCGGGTCGACCGGGCGTTCGTCGAGGCCTACGGGCGGCCTGCCACCGACGTCGAGACCGAGGAGAGCCTGGCCTTCCTCGCCGCCATGCGCGAGACCGCGCCCGGCGGGGAAGAGGGCTTCGCTTGGACGCGCCTGTGCCACGTCATCCTCGGCGCGAGCGAGTTCATCTACGTCGATTGAGGACGGACGAAAGATGCGCCATCCCCACTACCAGGCACCGCCGGTGACCCGCCGGGACATGCTCAAGGCCTGCGGCTGCGGCTTCGGGGGGCTGGCCCTGTCGTCGCTGCTCCAGCAGGACCTGCTGGCCGCGCAGGACAACCCGCTGGCCCCGCGGGCGTCCCACTTTGCGCCCCGCGCCAAGCGCATCATCTTCCTGCACATGCACGGCGGCCCGTCGCAGCACGACCTGTTCGAGTACAAGCCGCTGCTCGTCCGCGACGACAACAAGCCGCTGCCGTTCGCCAAGCCCGACGTGCAGTTCAACGAGACCGGCAACCTGTTCAAGAGCCCCTGGGAGTTCCGGCGGCACGGGCAGTCGGGGCACTGGGTGAGCGAGCTACTGCCTAACCTGGCCGGGGTGGCCGACGACCTCTGCTTCGTGCGCTCGATGTACGGCACCAACGCCGCCCACGGCGGCGCCATCCTGGCGATGAACACGGGCAGCGACCGCTTCGTGCGGCCTTCGATGGGGTCGTGGATCTCGTACGGATTGGGGACCGAGAACGAGAACCTGCCGGCCTTCATCACCATCTGCCCGTCGTACCAGCACGGCGGGGTGCAGAACTACTCGGCCGCGTTCCTCCCCGCCGCCTACAACGGCACCGCGATCGGCAACACGCGGATGAACACCGCCGAGGCCACCATCGACTTCCTGGAGAACCAGGCCGTCACCCCCGCCGTGCAGCGGGCCGAGGTCGACCTGCTGCAGCGCTGGCAGCGCCGCCAGCTCGAAGCGACGGGGCCCGACCTGGCGCTGGAGGGCCGCATCGAGTCGTACGAGCTCGCGTTCCGCATGCAGACAGAGGCGCCCGAGGTGATGAGCGTCGCGGGCGAGTCCGAGGCCACCCGGCGGCTCTACGGCCTCGACGATCCGGTGGCGGGCGACTTCGGGCTGCGCTGCCTCCTCGCCCGGCGCTTCTCCGAGTCGGGGGTGCGGTTCGTGCAGGCCACCCACGGGCCCGACACCAAGTGGGACCACCACTCGGGGCTGATCACGGGGCTGCCCCGAAGCTGCGCCGAGATCGACCGGCCGGTGGCCGGGCTGATCACCGACCTCAAGCAACGGGGCCTGCTCGACGAGACCCTGGTGCTGTGGGGCGGCGAGTTCGGTCGCACCCCGGGGGCGGAAGCGGGCGCCCGCAACGGCCGCGACCACAACCCCCACGGCTACACCATGTTCATGGCCGGGGGCGGCGTGAAGGGCGGCCACAGCCACGGCCGCACCGACGACTACGGCTACTACGCCATCGAGGACAAGGTCCACATCCACGACCTGCACGCGACCATCCTGCACCTGCTCGGCCTCGATCACGAGCGCCTGACCTACCGGAGCCAGGGTCGCGACTTCCGGCTCACCGACGTGGCCGGCGTCGTCGTCGAGGACATCCTGGTCTGAGACGCGGACGCGAGCATCGTGGAACCTGGCGCATCGTCATCGGCTTCGGAACCGGGGCCCGGGATTTGTGGTTGGCGCTCGCCGGTTGGAGCTGGCTGGGAGTCTGCGCCGTAGACTCAGTGGTTGCACGGGGGATTACTGGCGCTTTACGATGATCCTCATGGAAGCGCTCGCCATCGTGACGGCGATTACGTCTGGCCTCGCCGCGTTCGGTGCCCTGTTCAACGGCTGGCAGATCGCCCGGCTCTCCGGCCGCGTCGACTCGCTTGAAACCGACGTGCGGTCCATCAATACCCGGATCGACAACATCCTGCTTGCGGACCGGAAGGGCTAGCAAGTGGCGTTTGCTCCCGAACCGCACTGTGACTCGGCCCGCTGGTCGACTGTCGCGGCGGCGGCGGTAGTGCTTGTCCTGGCCTTGCTGCCCGGCGTCCTTTCCCTGGCCGCTCAGCCGGCGGGCGAAGCAACGCCGCCCCCGGCCGACCGCCCGAACATCCTGTTCCTGTTCGCGGACGATCAGCGCGCCGACACCATCCGCGCGTGGGGCAACGAGTGGATCGACACGCCAAACCTCGACCGGCTGGCCGCCGAGGGCCTGAGCTTCGAGCGCAACTATACGTTCGGCTCGAACAGCGGCGCGGTGTGCGTGCCGAGCCGGGCCATGGTGCTGACCGGCCGGAGCTGGATGCGCTCGCCGAACGACATGCGGGGCGTCCCGACCCTGCCGCGCGAGCTGGAGGCGGCAGGCTACCGGACCTTCATCACCGGGAAGTGGCACAACGGCGAGGAGGCGCTGCTGCGCAGCTTCGACCACGGCACGGCGGTGTACCTCGGCGGCATGGCCGATCACACCCAAGTCGAGGTGCAGGACATCGAAGACGGCGCGCTGGTCCGCCGGCGCGTCGGACAGGAGTTCTCCAGCGAGCTCTTCGCCGACGCGGTGATCGACTTCCTGGACGAGCAGGCGGGCCTGGACGAGCAGGCGCGTCTGGAAGAGCAGGCGCCCTCGGCGGGGGAGGCCGGGTCGACACAGCCGTTCTTCGCCTACGTGCCGTTCACCGCGCCGCACGATCCGCGCCAGCCGCCGCCCGAGTACCGCGAGCGCTACTACCGCCGCAACCTGCCGCTGCCGGCCAACTTCATGCCGCAGCACCCGTTCGACCACGGCGCCCTGATCCTGCGCGACGAGAACCTGGGCGCCTGGCCGCGGACGCCGGAGGTCATCCGCGATCAGTTGGCCGAGTACTACGGCCTGATCACCCACCTCGACGAACAGGTGGGGCGGATTCTCACGGCACTGGAGGAGAACGGTCAGGCCGACAACACCGTGGTGGTCTACGCCGCCGATCACGGGCTGGGGATGGGCAGCCACGGGCTGCTCGGCAAGCAGAACCTGTACGAGCACTCGATGCGCTGCCCGCTGATCATCCGCGGCCCGGGCATCCCGCAGGGCTCGACGACGGACGCCTTCACCTACCTCTTCGACCTGTTCCCGACCCTGCTCGGCCTGGCCTCCGCGGAGCCGCCGCCGGGCATCGACGGCCGCGACCTGGCGGCGCTGTGGTCGGGCGCGGGCGATACGGACTGGCGTCAGAGCCTGTTCCTGCCCTACCGGGACCTGATGCGCTCGGTGCGCGACGAGCGGTACAAGCTGATCGTCTACCCCAAGGTGAACCACCGGCAGTTGTTCGATCTCGCCGACGATCCCGATGAGCTGCGCAATCTCGCGGCCGATCCCGCCCACGGGCAGACCCTGGCCCGGCTGGAAGCGCTGCTGGAAGGCTGGCGAGCGGGCTTGGCCGATCCGGCGCCGCTCTCAACTTCCGATCCCTCGCCGCTCAGGCGCGATCTGACCGGTCAGGAGCGCGAGCCCGACCGCTGGCAGCCGCAGTGGATTGTGGACAAGTACTTCGATCCGCCGGACTCGCCCGACCCCCGGTAGTTTCGGCACTGAGCAACCGGGACGTCCGTGTCGCGCACACGGTGGTGCGCGACGGCCGCCGGAGGCCCCGGTCCCTCGATCAGAGACTTCTCATCGGCACGATGGCGGCGGCGCGGCCCGCAGGGATGATGGCGGCGACAAGCGCGCACGCGGCGAGCGCCCCGGCGGCGACGGCAAGGGATAGAGGATCCCGGAAGGACACGCCGTGGAGCTGGCTCGCCATGACCCGGACGGCGCCGACCGCAAGCGGCAGGCCGAGGACGAGCCCGACCGCCACCCGCCGAAACGCTTGACGCAACACCATCCCGATCACCGCGACGCGGTCCGCGCCCAGCGCCATCCGGATGCCGATTTCGTTGGCCTGCCGTGCGACCATGTACGCCGTGACGCCGTACACGCCTACGGCGGCCAACAGGAGGGAGACAATAGCGAACAGTCCTGCGAGGCTCGCGACGGCCTGCTCTCGATCGGACGAGAGCTCGATTTGCCGCTGCATCGTTCTGACGCTGATGATCGTCAGGTTGGGATCGGCCTCCGCCAGCGTCCTCCTCAGAATCGGCTCGATTTCGCCAGGCCCCGAGTCGGTAACCACCAGGATGCCCTGGGCGAAATGGGAAAGCCGCTCGACCATCCTCCTGTAGTCGGTCCCGTAGTCGACGCGCTGTGCGAGCGGAACGAAGAACATGGGACCCGCCGGTTCGCTCAGTCCCGACCGCAGGAACTTCGTGTCGCGGACGATGCCGACGATGCGGAACGTATCGGCGTTCTCGGGCCGCTCGAGGCCGAAGTGCTGGCCGAGCGGATCTTCATCGTCCCGGAAGAAACGCTTCACGAACGCCTCGTTCACGACGGCAACCGGGGCAGTCGTCTCGTTGTCCGTTTCCGCGAACAGGCGTCCCCTTGCGAGCGTGACGCCCAGGTTCTGGAGATAGTCGGTGCTGACGCGGTTCCAGGCCGCCGACCCCTCGTCGCTCGGGTTCGGCGGGTGCCCGGCCACCAGAATCGTCTCGCTCCAGCTCGAAAAGAGCGGATTGGTCAGCGCGAGTCCGGTTCCACGCACCCCGGGGAGGCTTGCCAGCCGCCGCTCGATGTCGCGATAGAGCGTCGACAGCCGCTCCGGCGTGTACGTGGACGGCAGGCGCTTCAAGTTGATCAGCACGCGTCCCTGCACCTCGTAGCCGAGGTCCTGATCCTGGAGATTGGCGAGACTTCTTCCGAGCATCACGGCGCCGGCGACGACCGCGACGGAAATCGACAACTGAACGATCAGCAGCGCCGTGCGAAAGCGGAACGAATGCCGGCCGATGCTGCGGCCGAGGCCGCGCAACGCCTCGATCGGATCGGTCCGCGTTGCAAGCCACGCCGGCGCGATACCGAAAGCGATACCGGTGACGAGCGACAGTCCGGCGGTGAAGGCCAGCACGACGAGCGAGGGCGTCGTCGCAATCGGCACGAACTGCGAGTTCTGGAACACCAGCGCGACCAGCAGGTGCGCCGCGGCGACGGCGACCAGCAGCCCGGCGGCCCCTCCCGCCGCCGCGAGCAGCATTCCCTCCGCAAGCGCTTCGCCCACGATCCGCCGGCGCGTGGCGCCGAGCGCCAGGCGCACGGCCGTTTGCCCCCTGCGGGCGACCGCCCGGGCCAGCAGAAGATTCGCGACGTTCGCGCACGCCATGACCAGCACGAGACCGCAGATGGCGAGCAGAATCCGCAGGCTCGGTCCGTACTGGTCCTTCATCGACAGGCCCGCGAGACTGATGCCCGTGCCCGCCGGAACCACCCGGATCGTCTGGTTGGAGAGCTCGCGAACGATGTCCGGCATCCGGTTGGCCGGGTAGCCGGCCTCGTACCGGATCCAGCGGCGCAGTATCCCGGTCAGGCGGGGACCCATACCGGCGATCGAGGCATCGTCGCGGAGACGACCGATCACGAACAGCCACGGCGAAATCGACTGCCGCAGCAGCGAGCCGTCGCCGGCGATCAGCGTCTCCTGCTGCAGGGGGATCCACAGGTCCGGCGGGTCCGCGCGAACCGTTTCGCCGAAGAACCCCGGCGCCGCCACGCCGACTACCGTGAACGGGTGACCTTCCACGACGAACGTCGAGCCGAGGAGCGACGGGTCCGCCCCGTAGACGCCCTGCCACAGTCGATGGCTCAGCACGACGACAGGCGGCGCCGCAGGCCGGTCGTCATCCGCCGCGAACAGGCGACCGCTGAAAGCGTCGACGCCGAGCGTGGAGAAATACGATCCGCTGACGTATTGGGCGCGCACGGGCCTGCCGGCCGCTTCCGCGCCCTGCCTCCGGACGCTCAACAGGTTGCCGCCCCAGTCGAACGCGGCGACGTCCTCGAACTCCGGCGCGCCGGCCTTCAATCGCTCGTACAGCGGGAACGAGAACACGCCCCAGCGGCCGTGGCGGCCCGTGGCGACGGTGTCGTCCCCGTCGCCGATCCGGTACAGCCGTGCCGGGTCCGACACCGGCAGCGGCCGGAGCATCACGCTGTCGATGAGCGTGAAGACGGCGGTCGTCCCGCCGGTTCCGAGCGCCAGCACGCCAACCGTCGCGAGACTGAACCCGGGCGTCCGGCGCAGCGAGCGGAGCATGTGGACGAGGCTCCGGATCAGGGCATCGAGCCAGCGCGAGCACCAGACGGCGCGGACGTCCTCGCGGATCAGCGGTACGTTGCCCAGCGCGGCCCGCGCGGCGCGGGTCGCATCCTCGGGCGACAGGCCCTGTTCGATGTACCGGCGCGTTTCCAGCTCCAGGTGCAACGCCAGCTCTCGTGAGACATCGCGGTCCACCCGGTCGCGTCGCCCCCACGGGAGCAGACGAGCGAGACGCTCGCGCAACCCCATGCGACTACTCCGCTCGCAGCACCACCGCCGGATCGACTCCCGTCGCCCGCCGGGCCGGCACATAGGCGGCGAGCCCGGCAAGCACAACGAACAGCGCCGGGGCTGCCGCATACGTGAACGGATCCCACGGACTCACCCCGAACAGCAGGGACGCCAACGACGACATCAGAACGGCCGCCGCGAGTTCTCCAATGACGACGCCGGCGCCCGCGAAGAGCAGCGCTCGCCGTACGAAGCGCGCCCGTACCCGCGCGCGAGTCGCCCCGAGGGCAAGCCGAATGCCGATGTCCCGCCGCTGGCGCGCGGCCGCGTAGGCGACGACCCCGTAGACCCCGACCATGCCCAGCACGACGCCGAGGACGGCGAACCCCAGCACGAGCAGCGTCGTGAACCGCGGCCGGCTGACGGTCTGGGCCATGATGTCGTCCATGACGCGGATCCTGCTGACCGGCGTCTCGGGATCGAGCGCGGCGACCACGGCCTGCAGACTCTCGGTGATCAGCCGGGAGTCGGCGCTCGACCGCACGATCAGGGACATCTCGTCGATGGCGCCGACGTGCTGCGCCAGGGGCAGATACAGCGTCGTGCCTTCGCTCGCCGGCCCCTGCCAGCGCACATCCGCGACGATCCCGACGACGGTGCGCCAGGGGTCGGCCTCGTTCTCGCTCCCCGGGAACCGAATGCGCCGGCCGACTGCGCTCGTGCCCGGCCACCACGCCTCGGCGAGACGGTCGCTGACGAGCACGACCCGCTGCGCGCCCTCCACATCGTCCTCGGTGAAGTGTCGGCCCGCCACCATCGACACGCCCAGCGTGTTCAGGTAGTCGCTGCTGACCGCCGTTCGCAGGTCCGCCCAGGGCCACTCTCCGCCTTCCGTGGCCGGGTTCGGCCGTCCCTCGATCAGGAACACGCTGCCGCCGACCGCCGCCGCCCCGAACGGCTCGAAGACCGTCGACAAGCCCGCCCCGCGAACGAACGGCAGGGCGCGCAGACGCCGCTCCAGCGCCGTGTAGAAGTCGAGCCTGGCGGTCTCGTGCGGATGACGCGCCGGCGACGGCGCGACCTCTGCCGCGACCCGCTGATCCGCGCTGAAGCCGACGTCCACCGAGAGCTGCACGGCCAGGCTCCTGGCCAGCAGGGCGGCTCCGATGACGAGCGTGACGGCGGCGGCTACCTCGACCGTGACGAACACACCGAGACTGCGGCCGGGCATGCCGCCGACGCTTCCTCGCAACGCCGATCGGGCCGCGCCCTCGCCCGCCCGCGACGCGCGCAAGGCCGGCAGCGTGCCGGAAGCCACGGCGGTCACCAGTGAGAGGACCGTGGTGAAGCCGAGTACGGCGCCGTTGACGCGGATCGCGTCGATCCCCGGAACACCGCCCGGAAGGAGTGCAACCAGGGCCGGCACGCCGGCGTACGCGGTGGCCAGGCCGACCGTGCCCCCGAGCAGACTGACGAGCGTGCTCTCGGTCAGAAGCTGACGGACGACGCGGCCCCGACCTGCACCGAGCGCCGCGCGCAGCGCCAGTTCCCGGCGGCGGGCGGCAACGCGAACCTGCTGCAGATTGGTCAGGTTGACGGCGCCGATGAGCCAGACGGCGGCAACCGCGGCGAGCAGCAGGAACAGCATCGGGCGCACTTCGCCCAACCGGTCCTCGCGCCACGTCCGCAGGCGGACGCTCGTCCCGTAGCCGTCGGGCATGCGCCACGGAAACAACCGGGCGAACTGCGGGGCAAGCGCCCTGACCTCCTCGGCTGCGCCCTCCAGCGTCGCGCCGGGAAGGAGCCTGCCGATCAGGATCGCGTCGCGTGCCCACAAGGCAACCCGGCTCGCGGCATCCACGGTCAGCGGCACCCAGAGGTCGACGCCCGCGGACGGAAACTCGAAGTCCGCCGGCATGACCCCGCGCACCTCGTAGGCCACGCCATCGAGCGTCAGCATCCGGCCGACGGCCGCCGGATCGGCTCCGAAGCGCCGCCGCCACAGGTCGTGACTCAGCACCGCGGCCGGTGCGGCGCCGGGGCGCTCGTCATCGAGGCGGAAGCCCGCTCCCACCGCCGGCGTCCGGCCCAGACGGGCCAGCAGGTCGCCTGTGATCTGTACCACGCTGACGCGCAACGGCTCGTCGAAGCCGGTCAGCGTCCTGTTGCCCGGCGGGCGGTACGCCGAGATGTCGAACGTGCGGGCCCTCTCGCGCAACTCGAGCAGTTCGCCGATGTAGCCGATGTCGAGGACCCGAAACAGCCGGTCCGGTTCGGTAACGGGCAACGGCCGCAGCAGAATGCCGTAGACGACGCTGAAGATGGCCGTGGTGGCGCCGATGGTGAGCGCGAGCGTCGCGACCGACATCGCAGTGAAGCCGAAGCTGCGTCTCAGGCTGCGAGCGCCGCACCGCACGTCCTGTACCAGTTGGTCGAGCCAGCGCCAGCGCCACGCCGCTCGGACGTCCTCCCGGATCAGCGGTACGCTGCCGAGCGCGGCCCGCGCCGCCCGCAGCGCGTCCTCCGGCGGCATGCCCTGCTCGATGTTCTGCTGCGTCTCGAGCTCCACGTGCAGGTCCAGTTCCCTCTGAACGTCCTGCTCCGCACGGCGCCGGCCCGACCACGAGAAGAGGCCCACCACCCCGCAACGAGCGCGCAGTCGGGCGATCAGAGCCGGCAACAAGCGGAGCAGGCTCATCACGCCTCCTGGGAGCAGGCTCATCACGCCTCCTGGATGACGAGATCGATCGCGCCGGAGAGCCGCTCCCAGGCGGCGACCTCGCGCTTGAGATGCGCCCGCCCGGCGCTGGTCGGCGAGTAGAGCTTCGCCTCCCGGCCGGTCTCGGTGGCAGCCCAGTGACCTGCAATCCAGCCTTGTTTCTCCAGGCGGTAGAGAGCCGGATAGAGGGAGCCCTGCTGTACTCTCAGCACGTCGTTCGAGACCTGCTGGATGCGCTTGGCAATGGCCCAGCCGTGCTTCGGCTGGTGCTCGATGGTCCGCAGGATCAGCAGGTCGAGGGTGCCCTGGACGAGATCGGTCGGCTTGCCCATCGGTGATGCCTCGACTATCGACAATACGCCTCTGGATTGTCGACTGTCAAGGCATCCCACTCGCGTTTCACGAGGACGGGGGATTGTGGCAAGCGTGTTGCGGATGTCGACCAGCGGAGCCAGCGGTCGAGGCAATTGGTGTATAAAGTGGGCGCGAACCCCAGCACGGACGACGGTTCCCGTCGCCGTGACGGACTTCCTGGAGACGAGACGATGACACGCTGGACACTCGCGGCGGCGCTGCTTGCGCTGCTGATGGCCCCCACCCCCGTGATGGCGCAGGACGCCGGCGCGGTCCGCTCCGCGCACGAGGATCTGGAGCCGGGCACGCGAACCGACGACCTCGGCATCACGATCGGCATGCCCGCCAGTCATCCGGGGCGGCGCTACCCGGCGTCGCACGAGTTCCCGACCGGACCGGCGATCGGCGAGCGGCTTCCGGAGTTCGCGTTGCCGAATCAGCGCGGCCGGGTCGTCGACTTTCACGCGGATCGGGGCGATTCGAAGTCGATCGTCGTGTTCTATCGCTCGGCGGTGTGGTGACCGTACTGCCGCACGCAGCTGGTCGAGCTGCAAACGAACCTCGGGCTCTTCGAAGAGGCAGGCATCCGCGTCTACGGCGTGAGCTATGACACTCCGGAGCAGCTCCGGGCGTTCGCCGACGAGCACGACGTGACCTACGATCTGCTGTCCGACGCCGACTCGGCCGTGATCCGCGAGTTCGGCATTCTCAACACCCTGATCTCCCCGGACGATCCGGAGCAGGCAGCCGGCCGCAGCTTCTACGGCGTGCCTTTCCCCGGCGTCTACGTGACGGACGAGAGCGGCGTGGTCAGCGAGAAGTTCTTCCACCGCCACTACGCCACCCGGGAATCGGCGGGCACGATTCGCGACACCGCGCTCGGCAGGATCCTCGCGCGTCACGAGGTGCCGGCGGTCGAGCTCGGCACGGATCAGGTCAGGATCTCCGCCTTTCTGTCCGACGAGTCGATGACGTTCGAGACCCAGTCGACGGTGCACGTGCGCTTCGAGCTCGAGGACGGCCTGCACATGTACGGGCGGCCGCTTCCCGACAACTACATCGCCTCGGAAGTGACGATTCCCGACACCCCCGGCCTGCGGGTGGGGACTGCCCAGTATCCGCCGACGCACCCGCGGGAGTTCCCCTTGCTCGGCGTCACGCTCAACGTCTACGAAGGCGTCGTCGACGTCGCGATTCCCGTCACGCCGAACGCCGAGGTGTTCCACCGGTCGAACCCGGACCGGCCGGAAATGGTCGACGTGCCGTTGTCGATCCTGTACCAGGTCTGCAGCGAGACGATCTGCTACACCCCGAGGACCGAGACGCTTACGCTGGCCGCGCCGTTCCAGACGCTCCTGAGCCCGGGCGCCCGGAGAGCGCGATAGACCGACGCGGGACGGGGCTCGACCTCTTCTAGCGAGCCCGCGGAAGGAGAGGTCGCCCGTGAATGAGGCGCGTCGAAGGCGATCGGCGTGCGCATATGGAAGCTGACGCTCCGGGGGATCCCCGGCGCGCGGTGACCAGGGACCTCACACGAGCTGGGACAACAGCGTCCGGGCCGGGACCACGAGCGGCGGTCCCCGGCGGCTTGAAGCAGTCCGCGTCCACGTGGTCGGCGTCCACCACACGTGGAACGCGAACGGCGCGTCCGACCTGCCGCGGCCCGCTGACGAAGGCCATCTACCGGTTGTTCGCGAAGTGGTCGACCAGCAGCGCGTCGTACACGCGATCCTGCGCCGGCATGCCGACCGTTATCTGCGATATCGTATTTTGGTCGCGACCATTCCGCGACAGCCCGTCGTATGGTCGCCGAATCCGCCCGACATCGCGTGCCGCTGGTCGTTGATCGCGCGCCGACGGTCGAATATGATGCGCCGCCATGACCGCGGCATCCGTTGCCGAAGCCGGACGATGAGAGGTCCGGCGTGTTCATTCGACGCATCACGTTGCGGAATCTTCTGCCGTTCGGTCCCGACGAGACCGATCTGGAGCTCGGGCCCCTGAACGTGCTGATCGGTCCGAACGGGTCGGGAAAGTCGAACCTCCTCGCGGCGATCGGGATATTGCGGGCCGCGGCCCAGACCTTGCTGCGCCGATCAGCGACAGCGGCGGAATGGGCGAGTGGCTGCACTCATGCTTCGATACTGAGTCTCCCCTGTCGTTCCGAACGGGTCTCTCGAATGACGATGTTGACGTCGCGGCCCAGCGCCGTCAGCAGGCGCAGCAGGCGCTCCATGGAGTAATCCCGAAAGCTGCCCCGCAACAGGCGCGACACGTCGGGTTGCGAAAGTCCGAGCAGCTTGGCCGCTTCGACTTGTTTGAGGCCGCGCCGGCGAATGATCTCGTCGATCCGGGTGACGAGTTGCGCTTTGAGCAGGTGCGCTTCGGCGTCGGGGAGCCCCAGGTCGGCAAACACGTTGCCGCTGCCGCGTTCGATCTCGTCCTTGTCGGTAGGCTTGAGCACCCCGTTGGCCACAGCCCTGACTATAGTGAAACCACCATATGCGGCGCAACCAACAGCCGCTTCTCAGCCCAGCTCAGGATGATGGTCGGAGGGAGGAGGCCGAGCGTCTCAACCGTCCGGAGGGGCCTCACCGCGCCGGCACAAGTCCCGAAGGTCCACTGTGGCGGCGGTGCGCCGGCGCCTCAACCAGCCTCGGCCAGGCGCTCGGGGCGAAGGGTCTTCAGCTTCTCGAAGATCCCCTCGATGACGTTGCTCTTGCCGGCGAACAACTCGTCGGGGCCGGCCGCGTGCAGGCTGCTGAACGGCGCCTCGTAGAGCGCGGACGGCTCCATGACGCCCCGCGCCGTGAGTTGGTCGATCACCATCTCGATGAAACGGATCTGCGGCGTGGTCAGGCTGCGGTTGGAGAGGAACTCCGAGAAGGCCTCCTGCGCGGCGGCGCGGTCCATCCCCACCATGCTCCGCACGAAATGGGGCAGTGAGGGGGCGTTGCTGCGGGCGAGGAGGTGCGTCAACAGCGTCTGGCCGTCGTCCTCGCCGATCTCGACCAGCGTCTGTTCGAGGCCCCGCAGGTCGGTAGCCGTGAGCGGCTTGTTGGTCCGGAGACGATGGATCACGATGTGGTCCAGGTGGTTCTTCAGGTAATCCTGCACCTTCTTCTCGTACTGCGCCCCGGTCATCTTCGGCAGGTAGACGGCGGCGTCCTCGCGCACGGCCGTGATCTCGTCCTTGAAGTCGGTGTAGACGACCGTGCGCGTCTGCTTGTCGAGGAAAGGCACCAGGCCGCGCAGGCGCAGGCGCAGTTCCTCCAGGCCGTTCAAGCCGATGCCTTCCCAGAAGGCGTTCTCCTGCACCGAGGCCAGGTAGGCGAGCTGCGCCGCCACCACGGGAATCGCGCTCTTTTCTTCGAGCAGCATGGCGATCTCCACCACCCGCCGGCGGTGCTTCTCGAATGTGCCCGTGTCGCCCTCGGCGAGGGCCAGTTGCATCTGCAGCGCCTTGAGATCGAACAGGCGGGACTCGATGTCGTCGGTGTCGATCGCGCTGGGCAGCCCGGCAACGTCATTCTGCAGGATCTCGACGTCGGATGCCGTGAGCCGCTTCCATGACTCCTTCTCCCGGAAGCGCTCTACCGCCTCGAGCTGCATCCGCACGATGAAGTTCTCGCGGTTCATCGCCGCCACTTCCCGGTGGAGCTCCGTCGTCAACGACCCGGCCAGCGCAGCCTCCGAGTCCAGGTCCGGCGTCGTCTGGACGTGGGACAGCAACTGCACCCGCGACCGGAAGAGTCGGGCGTGGAGGGAATCGCCGCCATCGCTCTCGATACCCTCCGGTTTCTCGCGGAAAAAGTCGAAGTTGAAGCAGAAGTCGAAGACACGGAAGTCGTGCTTGTCGTCCGCGGGTCCGAACAGATTGGGGCACAGACGCGTGCCGCGCCCGATCATCTGCCAGAACTTGATCCGCGAATAGACCGGCTTGAAGAAGACCAGGTTGGCCACCTCGGGAATGTCGATGCCGGTATCGAGCATGTCCACGGAGATTGCGATGTGCGGCGCCTTGTCCTTCTGCGCGAAGTCGTCGAGCAGGCTCTGCGGATACGTGGCGTAGTGATCGATGACGCGCGCGAAGTGCCCGGCGAACTGCGGGTAGTGGTGGTTGAACCGCGCTTCGATGAACGTCGCGTGGTCGTGATTGCGTGCGAAGATGATCGTCTTGGCCAGTCGGTCGCCACCGTCGACCGTGTGGCCGTGCTGCATGAGATGTTGCAGCACCTGGTCGACCGTGTCGTTGTTGAACAGCCAACTGTTGATGGCGGACGCGTTGATCCGTTCCGGCAGCCCGCCGCCGTCCTCGTCGTCGCCCCAGTCGAGGCTCTCCCACTGCGCCTGCTCCTCCTCGCTGAGCGAGTCGTAGTCGATGCCCTCGCCGGGAAACCGGAGATCCACCTGCTGCACCTTCGGCGGTACGAGATAGCCGTCCGCCACCGCGGTCGCAAGCTCGTACGCGTCGGTGGGCACGCCCGGCTCCAGGTCGAACAGCTCGTAGGTGTTCCGGTCGACCTGATCCCGCGGCGTCGCGGTCAGGCCCACCAGCAGCGAGTCGAAGTACCGAAAGATGGCCCCGTACTTCTGGTACACGGACCGATGCGCCTCGTCGATGATCACGAGATCGAAATGCCCGACCCCGAAGCGGGCCTCGTTCCCCGTGGTCTCGTCGATCAGCCCCATCATCGTCGGATAGGTGCAGACGTAGACCCGGCCCGCCTTGTCCTTCTCGGTCACCAGGTTCACGGGGCTCGACTCCGGCAGGTGGGCCTTGAACGCCCCCACGGCCTGGTTCACCAGCGACACCCGGTCCGCCAGAAACAGCACCCGCTTCACCCAGCCCGCCCGCTGCAGCAGGTCGACCAGCGCGATCGCCACGCGGGTCTTGCCGCTGCCCGTCGCCATCACCAGCAGCGCCTTGCGCCGCGCCTGCCCGAACTGCTCGCCGATGCTCCCGATGGCCCGCTTTTGGTAGTACCGCTCGACGATGGCGTTCTTCACCCGCGTCACGTGCAGCGGCTCGCGGTGGGCCCGGCGATGGAGCAGCGACGCCAGCTCCTCCTTCTTGTAGAAGCCGGCGACGGCTCGCGGGGCGTAGGCCTGGTCGTCCCACAGGTGCATCTCGTACCCGTTCGTGTAGAAGATGATCGGGCGCTGGCCGTGCATGGCCTCCAGGCAGTCCGCGTAGAGCTTGGCCTGCTGTCGACCCTTCGCCGCGTCGACGGTGGTCTTCTTCGCTTCCACCACCGCCAGCGGCTTGCCGTCGTCTCCCCACAGGACGTAATCGACGTAGCCGACCCCGGAGGCGTTCGGCATGCCCGTGACTTCGTACTCACGATCGTGTTCCCGGTCGAGCGGCCAGCCGGCGCGCTGCAGGGCCAGGTCGATGATCAGCCTGCGGGTCGTGCTCTCGTTCCAGTCGCGGGTCTCGGGGACGGCCTCGTTCTCGGCCTTGATGGCGGCGAGCCGTTCACGCAGCGCCTCCAACTCGCCTTCGACATCCTTGCGCGCGTCCTCGGCCGCGTCCAGGTCGCGCTTCAGGGCGTTCAGTTCTTCGACGCTGGCCGGCGCGGCCCCCGGTTCCCGTGTGGGGACGAGGGACTCGTCGAAGGTCTTTCCGTGAAGGCTCTCCGCCCCCTTCCGCAGATAGGTGCGACCCGCCCAGTAGAGGACGTGCGCCAGCTCCCGCACCACGGTCAGCGCGTGCTCCGGCGCCGGCGTCTTGTTGCCGTGCACCGCGACGTTGCCCGCCTGCCGGATGAACTCCGCCTTCTGCCACACCACCTCGGGCACGACCGCACGGAAGGTGGGCTCGCCGAGGTAGGCGTCCAGGTTCGTGACCTTCGGTGGGCTCAGGGCCTTCTCGACCTTGTAGACGCGCTTGACCAGACGCTCAAGCGCATGCCGTGCATGGAAGCAGGAGGCCCGCGGGTCGCCGTAGACGTGCCGTTCCGCATAGCTCGCGCTCTCCGCCGCATGCGGGAACTCCTGCTGCAGGAACGCGAAGTTGGCGGAGATTTCCATGGAGGCTCAGAGGTCTCCCCGGAATGCGCGGGACTGCAGGGAGGCGAAGAGGGTGTCGAGTTCGGTCAAATGGGCGTGCTGACGGGCCTTTTGTTGTTCGACGGAATCGACAACGGCTGCGAAGCGACTCTGGAGTCCAATCGGAGGCACCACCACCTCCACAGACGACAATGCCTTCTGGTCAATGGTCGTCATCGTCGCGGTCTTCGATTTTGACTTAAGCAGCGCACGCATCGGTACTGTTCGAAGTTGAAGATTGAGGAACATCGGGTTGACGACATCCGTCCTCGGCGAAACCCGAATAAGGTGACACTCAAAGAGTGCTTCCTCCCGCTCGCCCAAGAAGACGTTGTTGTATGCGATGCCGCCCAGTTTCAACGATGATCTACAAAACAAGAGATCCCCAGGAAGAAGACCATATTTCTCGATTTCGGTCTGACTGGCTTCGAGGCGTCGGGACTCGGATATGTCGATGCAGTTTCCCCGGAAGAGTTCCTCTACCCACACAACCCGCAAGCCAGAGTCGAGGTTCTCAGAGTACTCTGGGTTCCTTCGGAATACCCCATTGTTGGGTTTCTTGACGGCCAGTTCACCAAGCGATCTCACCTCCCACCCCATGGGATTGGTGACGGGGTCGCCGAACGTGTCGAGGAAAGTGGATTGGAGGAGAATGTCGAGCTGGGCGAAGGCCTCGCGGCGCTTGGCCCGCAAGGCGTCCGCCGCGTCCAGAATCCCCGCAATCCGCTTCTGCTCGGCGAGTGGCGGGAGAGGGATTCGGAGCGACTTGAGCAGACTGCTGTTAAAGCCCGCCATGATTGCACCGTGGGATTTCGCCCTTATCTGAGCCACTACCAAAGGTGAATAGTTGAGCATCCAGCACAGGTAGTTGGGATCCGCCCTCGAACGATTCAACGAGACCTTGATTAGATGGCTCGAAATGATGGACCTTTGAGTTCCGGCCGGAACGGCGCAGGCCCTGCCGACCGTTCCCATGTTGGTGACCAAGACATCTCCGTCGCTCACCTCGTACTGGCTGAGCTCACAGAATTTGGCATCGGGAATGTACTTGCATCTGTTCGACAAGAATTGGTTCGGATGCACATCCTCAATACCAAGAACACGAATCCCGTTCTCCGAGTACTCATGTTTCTTGAGCGCGCTGCCGAATGGTCCGATGCGTATCGACCCCTTTTCTGGTTTCGCCAAGTCGCCGACTGTAACGAAGTCCCAGCCCGGGGGCGGCGTGTACGAGAGCCTCATCGCAGCAACCCCTCCAACTCCTCACGCCCCTTCGCGATCTTGTCCTCCAGCTTCGCTAGCCGCTTCAGGATCACCTTCGGCCGGTCGTATTTCACCGCCTCGTATTCCACCTCCTTGTAGCGGCTGATCGAGAGGTCGTAGTCGTTGCTCGCGATCTCGGCCTTGGGCACGAGGAAGCTCTGGGCCGTCCGCGCCCGCTTGCGCTCGGCCGCGCGGTTGCGCCAGCGGGCGAGAATGTCAGCGAGGTCGCTCTTCTCCGGTTGCGGCGTGCGCTTGTCGTCCAGCGAGTAGCCGTCCGCCTGCATGTCGTAGAACCAGACGTCGTCCGTGCCGCCGGAGTTGGTCTTGGTGAAGAGCAGGATGGCGGTGGAGACCCCGGCGTAGGGTCGGAAGACGCCGGAGGGCATGGAGACGACGGCGTCGAGCTTCTGCTCCTCGACCAGAACCCTGCGCAATGTTCTGTGCGCCTTGCTCGATCCGAAGAGCACGCCGTCGGGCACGATGACGGCGGCGCGGCCGCCGGTCTGGAGCAGGCGCAGGAACAGGGCCACGAACAGCAGCTCGGTCTTCTTCGTCTTGACGACCTGCTGCAGGTCCTTGGCGGTGGACTCGTAGTCGAGACTGCCGGCGAACGGCGGATTGGCGAGGACGAGCGAGTACCGCTCGGCGTCGTCGCCCGCCGCGGCCAGGTCGGCCTGGGCCAGCGAATCCCGGTAACGGATGTCCGGTTCCTCCACGCCGTGCAGCAGCATGTTCATGCTGCCGATGCGGAGCATGGTGGTGTCGAAGTCGTAGCCGTGGAAGGTACCCTCGTTGAACCGGCGGCGGGCCCGGGCGTTCTTGTAGATGCGGTCGCCGTGGTGCTCGACGAGATGCTCGGAGGCCGCGACGAGGAAGCCGGCGGTGCCGCAGGCCGGATCGCAGATGACGTCCTTCGGGGTGGGCGCGGTCATGTCCACCATCAGCTTGATGATGTGGCGCGGCGTGCGGAACTGCCCGTTCTGGCCGGCGGTGGCGATCTTGCCGAGCATGTACTCGTAGAGGTCGCCCTTGGTGTCGCGGTCGGCCATGTCGATGTCGTCGAGCTGGTCGACGACGTTGGCCAGCACCCGCGCCGTGGGCATCATGAAGAGGGCGTCCTTCATGTGATGGGTGTAGGTCGATCCCTCGTCGGAGTCTCCCGTTCGGCGCAATGACTTGATGAAGGGGAACACCCGGTCGCGCACCGTCTCGAACATCGGCTCCGGTGCAAGCTCCTTGAAACGCGACCAGCGCAGAGCGTCCTGGTGGGCCTCGAATACCGGCTCGTGGATTGGGTGGCCGATGCGGGCTGCTTTGCGCTCCTGGAGTGTGTGCAACTCGTCCAGGCGCTTGATGAACAGCAGGTAGGTGAGCTGCTCGATGACCGACAGCGGGTTGGAGATGCCGCCGGACCACATGGTGTCCCAGATGCAGTCGACCCTGGACTTCAGCTCACCAGTGATCATGGGTGCGTTGCCCAGTTGCTCGGTGCCGAAACTACCGGGGGGCGGGCTAACGCCGCTGATTGTTCCTCAGCGTTGACGACGCCGCCGTCTGCCACAGACCGTCTCGGGGCCGGGTTATCGAACGCTACCGGCGGGCCACGGGCTCTAGCCGCACGACTCGCCCCGCCCCGCCGCGTTGCTCGACCGCCAGATAGATGTAGCCGTCCGGTCCCTGCCGGACGTCCCGCACCCTGCCGATTCCGTAGGCCAGCGTCTCTTCCTGCTCGATGCGTCCCGGCCGGTCGACGCTGGGGGTGAGGCGCGCAAGCTGCTGCCCGGCCATCCCGCCCACGAAGAAGCTGCCCTTCCATGCCGGGAACCGGTCGCCGGTGTAGACCAGCAGACCGGACGTGGCGATCGAGGGGACCCAGAAGTGCACCGGCGATTCGATGCCCTCGCCGCGGGTGCCGGCGTGGATTGCCGTCCCGCTCCCGTAGTTCACGCCGTAGCCGACCACCGGCCAGCCGTAGTTCAGGCCGGGACGTATCAGGTTGAGCTCGTCGCCGCCTTGCGGTCCATGTTCGTCGGCCCACAGGTCGCCGGTCTCGGGATGCACCAGCAGCCCCTGCGGATTTCGGTGTCCGTAGCTCCAGATCTCGGGCAGGGCGTCTTGCCCGACGAACGGATTGTCGTCCGGGACGCGGCCGTCGTCATGGAGGCGCACCGTGACCCCGTGGTGGTTCGACAGATCCTGCGCGGGGTGCGCCGACAGATCGCCCGACGTGCGCGCCATCCGATCGCCCACCGAGACCCGGAGGTATCCGCCGCGGTCCCAGGCGATCCGTCCCCCGTAGTGACCGCGGCCCTGTGACTGCGCCTCGAAGACGTCCTCGACGCCGGTCAATCGATCGTTCTCGAACCGGCCTCGGACGACCGCCGTCGTCGAGCCTTCGCCTTTCGGCCGCGCGTAGCTCAGATACAGCAGGCGGTTGCTCGCGAAGTCGGGGTGCGGGAGGACGTCGAACAGTCCCCCCTGCCCCCTCGCGAACACCTCCGGCACACCCGCGACCGGGACGGGAAGCAGCCTCCCGTCCCGCACGATGCGCAGGCGTCCCGGGCGTTCGGTGACCAGCATGTCGCCGTCGGGCAGCCACGTGACGGACCAGGGGACCTCGAGGCCGTCGGCCACGGTCATGGCGTGGAAGTCGTGGTAGACCGAGCGCTGAACCTCCTGGGCCGCGATCGGACTCCCGGCGAGCACCCACCCCACGGTGGCGCAAGCTGCGGCGGTGCGGATCATCGTCTACTCCCCTGAATCGCCTACTCCCCTGAATGGGGGCGTACCGCTCTCTCTGCGATCAATCGACCGCGTACTTCGTGAACGCGCCACCCGCGAAGCGGAGCGAGTTCGGTCCCTCGGCGGCGAACACGTTGCCGTCCGCGTCCACCGCGACCCCTTCGCCCGCGGCGCCCTGGTAGGGCCGCGTGTCCGCTTCGAACGGCGGGATGTAGCCCGTGATGCGGTCCTCGTTCGCCGGCCCGATGCGCACGCCGTTCACCCAGTTCGGGTGGCTGGTCCCGCTCGACTCGGAGTCGATCGAATACAGCACGTCGTCCGCGGTGATGAAGATGCCGCTGATTCGCCCGTGGGAGTAGAGGGAGTCGAGATAGTTGCCGTCCTGGTCGAAGATCTCGATGCGGTGGTTCCCGCGATCGGCGACGAAGAGGCGCCCCTGCGAATCGAACGCCAGCGCGTGCGGCGTGCGGAACTCGCCGTGCAGCGTGCCGATGCGTCCCCACTCCTTGATGAACGTGCCGTCGGCGGCGAACTTCAGGATGCGGCCGGTGGCGCCCGCCGCGCGCCCTTCCTCTATCGCCCGTGCGGTGGTCATGCCCTGGCCGCCGTGGCCGTCCGCGACGAAGATGCTGCCGTCCGGTGCGGTGATCACGTCGTTCGGCTGGTTGAACTGATTCGGGCCGCTGCCGGGCTGGCCCGCCGTGCCGAGGCTCATCAGCAGCTCGCCGTCGGGGCTGAACTTGTGGACCTGATGGCCCTTGGTCCCCTCGCGGTTCCCCGCGAAATCGGTCACCCATACGTTGCCGTCGGCATCCACGTGGATGCCGTGCGGCGTGACCATGACGCCGCCGCCGAAGTTCGCCAGCACCTCCCCGGTGTGGCGGTCGAACTTGAAGATCGGGTCGACGGGGTTCGAGTCGCAGTTGATCGGCACGCCGCCGCCGAAGGTGCCGGCGCCGCAGCGCTCGTAGGCCCAGACCTGGCCGTCGTGCGGGTCGATGTCGACGCCCGCGGTCGAGCCCCACTCCCGGCCCTCGGGCAGGTCGCCCCAGTTGGCGATGACGGTCGCGGTCGGGTTCGGCAGACCCTCGCCCGTGATCGTGTTGCCCGACGACTGGGCCTCGGCGGCGGTCGCCCCCAGCACGAGAGCGGCGCAGGCGACCAACGTGGACATCAGGTATCGTGACGACATGGCATTTTCTCCTGGCGAACCTGCGTTCGGTGAATCCGTGTTCCCGGTCTCGGCGGCCTGCCGCTGCACACCTGCGGCAGACGGTCGGATGATAGCCCGAAACCCGAGGCCCTGCCGCGCGCCTGCCGAGCCGCGGAAAGAGAGGTTGCCCGTGCGTGAGAGGGTTGCGCGACAGGTAATCGTCGTCCTGTGGGGCCTGTTCCTGATGGGCCCGCCGTACCTCGGCGGCGACGCCGCGATCCTGGCGCAAGGGACGGAGGCGCCGGGGAACACGGTCGCGGCGGGAGAGCTCCTGGTCGAGCCGCCGACGCTGATCAACCTCGGCTTCGAATGGTCCATCGAGGGCGACGACAACCGGAACGCCGCGGTGGAGGTGGCGTATCGCCGGCAGGGGGAGACGGAGTGGTCGCCGGCGCTGCCCCTGCTGCGCCTCCAGCGCGAGCGGATCTTCGTGGGCAACCAGTTCGACGTCGTCGTGCCGAACATGTTCGCCGGCAGCATCCTCGACCTCGAGCCCGACACGGCCTACGAGGCACGGTTCGTGATGACCGATCCCGACGGCGTGATCGGCGAGGCCGCCAGGACCGTGACCGTGCGAACCCGTGCCGAGCCGGTGCCGTACGCGGAGGGGAGGGTGTTCCACGTCTATCCCCACGGCTTCGAGGGTGAGAAGATCGAGCCGTCGTTCGAGGGGCTGATATGCGCGTACAACTCCTCGTGCGGCGGCGGGGACTTCGCCACGGCGGGGCGTCCCCGGGTGCGCGCCGGCGACACCCTCCTCGTGCACGCCGGCCTCTACCGTTACAACCACCTGGAGTACGGCGGAGCCAACCGCGCCTTTCCCTTCGAGGGCACGTACTACCTGACGGCCGACGGCACGGCCGAGCGGCCGATTGCCATCAAGGCGGCGGGCGACGGCGAGGTCGTCTTCGACGGCAACGGCAACTTCGCCCTGTTCAACGTCATGGCGGCCGACTACACCTACTTCGAGGGCATCACGTTCCGCAACACCGAGTTCGCCATCTGGGCCGGCCAGCAGTCCATCGCGGGGGCGAAGGGGCTCACGGTCAAGCACTCCCGTTTCGAGGACGTCGGGGTCGGCGTCTTCACCAACTACTCGGGGTCGAGCAACTTCTATATCGCCGACAACCGGTTCCTCGGCCGGAACGACCCCGAGCGGATGATCGGCTGGACCGACGCGCCGCTCTGGGGGCGCTTCGACGGCGTCGACGGCCAGGTCCATCCCCCCGTCATGGCGTCCTACGTGGCGGTGAAGCTCTACGGCCCCGGACACGTCGTGGCGCACAATTACATCGCCGACTTCCACGACGGGATCAACGTGGAGACCTACGGGAATCCCGACGGCAGCGTCGCATCGGGGCCGGGGATGCCCGACGGTCCGAAGTACCCGCCGCGCGAGCATTGGGACCGCCGTCCCGTCGCGATCGACTTCTACAACAACATCATCACCAACTCCCACGACAACCCGATCGAGACCGACGGCAGCCTGCACAACGTGCGCGTGCTGCGGAACCTGTTCCTCAACCACCCGTCGCACGCCTTCTGCAGCCAGCCGGTGCTCGGCGGACCCGTCTACTGGATTCGGAACATCGGCTACAACCTGCCGGGCGGATCCAGCCGCTTCTTCGGCGCCGCCGGCGTCGTGTTCTACAACAACACCATCCTGTCCGAGACCACCGGGACGATGTCGAACACGCATTGGCGGAACAACCTGATGCTGGGGCAGAACGCGGCGCCCGACTTCCGCCGGCTGCGTCCGAACCTGTTCGGCATCACGACGTTCACCAACTACACCTCGTCGGACTACAACGGCTTCGGCCCCGCGCCCGACACCGCGCTGCCGTATCGCTGGGAGAGCCCGCCGTTCGACGTGGCCGCCGATTTCCGGGCCCCGGATCACGCCCCGGCGCTGGAGCTGCGCGAGTTCGCGACGCTGGAGGAATACAGCGCGGCGACCGGGCAGGACCGGAACAGCGTCGAGGTGGGGTACGACGTGTTCGTGAACGTCCCCGCGCTCGACGCCGGGGACGCGAGCACGCTCCAGACCGTCTACGATGCGGAGGACCTCGACTTCCGCCTGCGCCCCGGCTCGGCCGCCGTCGACCGCGGGATGGTGCTGCCGACGGTGACCGACGGCTTCACCGGGAGCGCGCCCGACCTCGGGGCGCTCGAGGTCGGTGTCGCCCCGCCGCACTATGGGCCTCGGTAGGAGTATGACTACGGCGTTGGCACGAACCCTCTACGGTCCACCCACTCGCCGAGCCGCATGACGCGGTCGATCTCCAGCGTGTTGGTGATGTCGGCCAGCGGGTCGGCGTTCAGCACGATCAGGTCGGCCACCTTGCCCGCCTCGAGGGTGCCGTAGTCGGCCTCGCCCACCGGCGGCATCTGCGCGGCGCCCGTGGCGGTCGCCGCGACGATGGCGTCCATCGGGGTCAGACCGGCCTCGACGTACAGCTCCATCTCGTGGTGCATGCCCCAGCCGAACGGCACGTTGGGCGTCCCGGCATCGTTGCCGAGCGCGACCGCGACCCCGGCGTCGTGCATCGTCTTGACGAAGTCCTGCACCTGCCGGAACGCGGCCTTGCGGTCCTCGAATCCCGGGTCGTCGACCACGTCCGCCCGGCGCGCCGGGTCGTCCCAGCCGGCCAGGGCATCCGGGTTGTACATGCCGAACGCCGCACGCAACTCCGGATCGTCGAGCAGCTCCGGATGCTCGGCGAAGTGCCAGCGGTTCTGCACGATCGACAACGTGGGGGTGAAGTACACGCCGTTGTCGAGGCACATCCGGACGAACTCGGCCGACGGATCGGGATCGTCCACCGGGACGCCGGCGCCGGGGCCGAAGGTCAGCACGGTGCTGTGCAGGAAGTCCCGCAGGCCGGCCTCGACCAGTTGGCGGCCGTCCGCCTCGTCGTCGATGTGCGCGACGGGGATGGCGCCGTTCCGGATGGCCTCGTCGATGATGGCCGCGCGTATCTCGGGCGGAATCTTCAGACCCGGCTCGGCGACCGCGTTGACCCACATCTTGATGAAGTGCACGCCGAGCGCGATCTGGTTGCGCACCAGCTCGCGCGCCTCTTCTTCGGTGGTCGGGGCGTTGCGGCCGGCGGCGTTGAAGCCGCCGGGGTAGGAGAATCCCGTTCCCGCCGTATAGGTGCGGGGGGCGTCGGAACGGCCTGCGGATGCGAGCAGGTGGGCCACCCGCTCCGGCGAATCGCTGCCGATGCTCCGGGCGGTGGTCACGCCGTAGTGGAGCTGCGACCGGAACTGGCGCTCCATCTCCTCCGGTCCCTCCCGGTAGTGCACGTGCAGGTTCACTAGGCCGGGGATGATCGTCTGGCCGCTCACGTCGAGCGTCTCCGCGCCTTCGGGCACGGGTGTCGCATCCCGCGGGCCGGCGCTCTCGATGCGTCCGTCGCGAACGACGACCACCGAGTCGGCCACCGGCGGCGCCCCGGTGGCGTCTATCAACTGCGCCCCGACGAGCGCGAGTGCGCCTGCTCCATCGGGAGCCGCGGTCTCGTCGGGCGCTGCGCCTCCGCAACCTGTGAGAATCAGGGCCAGTCCTGCCGCCGTCAGGTGAAGTCGCTTCATGAGAACCTCTCGTCCCGCGGGCCGGTTGGGGCCGCTGGCGTGATTCTAGTATGCCGACGTCCCGCCCCCCGGTCCTGCACAGCCCGTGGCAAGAGCCCCGCTGCATTCGAACGGCGATGCATCCCGTGTGGACTGTGCAGGCTGCCGCGCGCTCCGGGACTGTCGCCTCGGATGAAGTGTCGTCCGCATCAGTAGGCCCACATCCTGAGCCCGATCAATCCGTTGCTCCAGAGATAGACCAGGGTGACGGTGCACGCCAGGCTCACGAGCTGGCCGTGCAGCCGGACGAGGCGGCTGGTCTTGACGGCGTAAGAGCGGAACGTGGCATGGAGGCTCAGCACCGTGAGCGCCGCGAACACGAGCGAGCCGAGGAAGATGGTGAGCGATGCCCCGGAGAAGGTGCCCAGATCCTGGACCGCGTCGGAGATCAGGGCGAACGGCAGGACGAACGAGACGATGATGGAGAGTGCGGCCAGCAGCGGGAAGAGCAGCGTCGGGAGCGGGATCGCCTGCATGCCGCCCAGGACCTTGACGAGCGCCCACACGGGCGCGAAGAGCAGGGCCGAGATCAGCAGCGACAGGGTGGTCGCCGCGACCGCGAACCGGAAGAGCAGCCAGGCGCCGCCGACCTTCCTGCTGTTGCCGGCCGGTCCCCCCTGGAGGATCGCATCGCCGTCGTCGTCGACGACCGCGAACACGCGCGCCACCGGCTCGTTCCCGTACCGGAAGCTCGCCGCCGTGACCGGAACGAGCTCTCTCCCCTCGCCGCCGAGCGGCGCGAGCAAGAGCCTTCCGGCCTCCAGTGTGACGCGCTCGATCACGAAGAAGCGGGAGAGAACGTGGGCGAGCTGTTGCCTCGGCGTCACGCCCTGATACCAGCCGGTGAGCGTCCGCAACTCCTCGTCCGACGGCGCCGCGACGGCGCCCTGCGGCTTCTCGAAGCCGGCCGTCAGGCGCTCGCCCACGAGCGCCGCGATATCCCGGATCGCGCTGCCCGGTTTGTTGATCGACACGAAGAAGCCGACGCCGAGATCGGAGGAATACGCGCTCGTCGACGCGAATCCCGTGATGCCGCCGTTGTGGCCGTGAAAGAGGTGGCCGTTCACGATGGAGGTGAAGTTGCCCAGTCCGTATCCGTAGGTGAAGCCGGCGCGCGCGGCGAGCGTCGTCGTCGGCGTCTCCATCCTGGTGATGGTTTCCGGGGCGAGCAGCCGGACGCCGTCGAGCGTGCCCCGGTTGATCATCATGCGCAGGTAGCGCGCCATCTCCCGCGACGAGCTGTTCATCCCTCCCGAGGGTCTGACGATGATGTGGTCGTAGCGCGCCTCGCTTACGCCGTCCGCCTCGTAGCCCTTCGCCGGCAGGTCGGCATCCCGTGGAAAGTGGAAGGTCGAAGTCTCCATGCCCAGCGGGTCGAACACGTGCTCGCGGACGTAGTCTTCGAAGGTCTTCCCGGTGATCTTCTCGACGACGTACGCGGCGATCGACGGCCCGGAGTTGGAGTAGGACATGTGCGTCCCGGGCGGCCAGCGGCTGACTCGCGAGCCCGGGTTGTAGGCCAGACCCTCGGCCAGGGTCATGCCGGGATCGTCCACCTTCGCGTACTCGCGGAAGTGGATGTCGTCGAAGCCCGCGGTGTGCTCCATGACCGTGGCCACGGTGACCGGATGCGTGTTCCGCCAGGGGTTGGTGAAGGCGACCTCGGGCGCCAGCTCGCGGACCGGGGTGTCGAGATCGAGGAGACCGTCTTCGACCGCGTGCAGCACCGCGAGGGCCGTGAAGCTCTTCGAGATGGACCCGATCCGGAACAGGTGGTCCGCGGTCACCTCGACGCCGGCGGCGACGTCCGCCTTGCCGACCCCGCCGGCCCAAATCGTCCGATCCCTATCCACCAGGGCGACCGAGGCGCCGGGGACCCGGTTCTCGTCGAGGATCTCCTGGATCTCCGCCTTGAGATCATCGACCTCGATGGTCACACGCGCCGGGTCGCGATCGGTCGGGTCCGGCTCCTGGTCCGGCTCCTGTGCCGCGACCGCGAATGGCAGCGCGCATGCAAGCACGGCCAGGATGGCACGCAATCCTTCCACGACACCCCCCCTCTCGAAGCGTCCGAGTGTCCCTTTCTGCAACATAGCACGGCCGCCCCGCCGCCTCCCTGCCGCGCGAAATACGCCCCGGCGGTCGTCCGCAATATCATGGGAACCGTGGCCGAGCCGGACCCGGTCGATAGATTCCGAGAGCGGTATGCGCAGTCTCCGGGCGAAGTCGAATGCGCGGTCCTCGGACACGCAGTCGGCCTGAACGGCTTCACGACCGTTGCGCAGGCGGAGACCCTCTGCGACGTCCTGCCGCTGACCGCCGGCGGCCGTCTCCTCGAAGTCGGCTGCGGCCACGGATGGCCGGGATTCCACGTCGCGCAGCGGCGCGCGTGCGACCTCGTCGGCAGCGACATTCCGCTGGACGCGCTGCGGGACGCGAAGGCGAATGCGGGCGTCCGCCGTCTCGGCGCCCGCGCCGTGTTCGTCGCGGCGGACGGTCGCGCGCTGCCGTTTCGGTCTGCCGTCTTCGACGCCGTCGTCCATGCGGACACGTTCTGTTGAATCCCGGACAAGCTCTCCGTGTTGAGAGAATGCCACCGCGTCGCGAGGCCGGGAGGCCGCATCGCCGGCTACGTGATTCACACGCCGGCCGACCTCGGCGCGGCCGACGAGCGGCGAGCCCGCGAGCTGGGACCCGACCATGTGACCGGCGCCGCCCTGCCGGAAGACCTGACGCGGGAGGCCGGGTTCTCCCACGTCGTCCGAGAGGACGTCACCGATCAGTTCAGGGCGACGGTCGAAGCGATGCTGCGCGCCGCGCGACGTTGGGCCCCCGAGCTGCGCGCGGAGCAGGGCGCCGAGGAGTTCGCGGCCGGCTGCGAGCGAGGAGAGGCGAAGCTCGTCGGCATCCGGGAGGGGTTGCTGCTCCGCTCTCTGGTGACGGCGATCAAGCGCTGAACCGGCTGTCGGGCCGGGGACCGACCGCTCACCGGCCGGCTCGCGCGCCCGTTCGGCGTCGGTGGCGATATCGACGCGGCCCCTTGGCAACCTGCCGGCAGAGACCTCGGTTTACGATGTTGACGGCTGTTTGCTCTGTGCACTATCGTAAATCCAGGACAGGCATCGTGGAGCCTTCATTCGCAACGAATCCCGACACGGACGGCGAGCGAACGCTCGACGAGGCGGCACTGCTGGCGCGGGTCATGCGCTACTTCGACGGCGCCATCCGCGGGTTGCGCAAGCAGGATCGAATGGTGATCCTCCGCGCGCCGGACGATTTCTGGACCGTGATGGAAACGCTGTCGCTCGCCCCGGTCGCGGAGTCCGCGGAATTCAAGGTGCGGTTGCGTGGTGCCCTGGCGAGGCGCAGGCTGCTGCAGATGGAGGGCGGCGTGCTCTCACCATCGAGTGCTGCGGCCCTGCTCGGGGTCAGCCGGCAGGCCGTCGGCCAGCGGCGCGCTGCCGGCAGGCTGCTCGGCGTCGAGGGGCCGCGCGGGTATCTCTACCCGGCCTGGCAGTTCACGGACCGCGGCATGCTGCCCGGTCTCGAGGACACGCTCCGGGCGCTCCGCGGTGAGGACGCCTGGTCGGTACTCACGTTCTTCCTCGAATCCGATGCGGCCAGCGGGAACGAGCGGCCGCTCGACCTGCTGCGCGCGGGCCGGCTGGACGCGGTGGCGCGAGCGGCCGAGCTGTACGGTGAGCAGGCAGCCGTCTGAGCGCCATGACTTCGGGACGACGCGAAGGGCGCGCTTCGACGCGGCGCGGGGCGAGTTCGGCGTGCTGTACGCGGCTGGGCAGATTGCCGGCGCATTCGTCGAGACGCTGGCCAGAGGCGGTGTCCGCACGGTTTCCCAGGAGCGCCTGCAACGCTACCTCGTCGCCGAGATCACTGCTTCCCGGGCTCTGTCCCTGGTGGATCTGACCGGCAGGGGCCTCGTGCGAATGGGCGTTGACGGCCGTCTGACCACGGGCGCGTACCAGACTGCCCAGCGCTGGTCGAGCGCGTTCTTCGCACATCGCAGTCGACCGGATGGAATCCTCTACGGGTCACGGCATGATCCCGGACAGCAACTGGCCGCCTTCTTCGACCGCGCGGCGCCCTGTCTCACGGCCATTCCGCAGGGTCCGTTGCGCAGCCATCTCGGCGACGACGCGTTCTTCCGCCTGCTGGACCACTACGACATCGGACTGCTGTGAGGACACCGCCGCCGCATCCGTCATGCGACGGTGGCGTCGGCGGGGCTGGGGTCGGTCCGCAACGGCACCCGGCGGCAGGAACGGCTCGCAGAGGGACTCGTCGGGAGCGGCTCACTTGCGGCGCGCCGTGTTGTCACGAAGCCATGTGTCGAGCGCGGCGAAGTCGAAGTCGAGCTGGCCGGGATCTCGAATTCCGGACTCGCCGCCGTACGTCGCGATCTGGTCGGCGTGGATGGCGAGCACATCGCCCAGGGTCAGGAGTCTCGCATTACTTCGCGAGCTTCTCGTAGAGGGCCGCGAATCGGGCGTGGCTGCGCTGATAGGCGGCCATCACATGCGGGCGGGCCCTGCCCTGCCTGCGCTGATCGAGGAGCGCGGCGATCGCTTCATCGACCAACGCCTGAATCTGACGGCCCTCGTCCCTCGCCAGGGTCCGCAGGTCGTCCAGCAGGGCGCTGTCCACCTGGGTCGCGAATTTCTGGCGCGTCGGCATCGTGTCATCTCCTGCACGTCCCCGCTAGAGCCTCGCGCGGATGCGCCGCACAAACGATCAGACTTCCCGTTTCATGAAATGTCAAGACCGCGACGGGTCCGTGTCTCGGGGAGGACTGCATACCCCGCTTCGGCCGCGTCAGCGAGCGGTTCGGGCGGCGGCCGGCGCAGCGGCCGGCGCAGCGCGGTGCACCTTTCTCGAAGATTCTCCTTGACAACTTCTTGACGGCAGGTTGGCGGTGGTCCGGAATGACTGCCACAGGGGCTCTCAAACCGACACAGCGACCCGCTGCGGCCCGTATTCGTGGCAGGTGACCTCGAACCGTCTTCCCGCCCCGGAACGATGCGCACAGACGCTTTCAAGCCGTTGAAAAACAAGGGTTTACGATAGATGCATGAGTGTCGCGTCAGAGCATCCCCGCCCGGTTCGTTGCGGAAACCACCCCACGACCACGCCGGTCGGCAGCGAGGCCGCCGTCATCGACATGCCGGCCTCGGCCATCGTGCCGACATCGGCCATCGTATCGACGTCTGCCATCATGCCGACGTCGGCCATCGCGCCGACGGCCACAACGACCGCTCCGGCATCCATCGAGGAACACCGCGCGGCGGTGCTCCGGCGCCGCGACGAGGCCGAGCGCCTCGGGGACGACATCGCCGAGTTGTCATCCCGAATGGGCATTCCGG
>Ga0209544_1000732_pt1 | contig 42065 bp, 35 predicted proteins | sample MesohylPK_FD_187297 | JGI IMG/M metagenome (GOLD analysis project Ga0209544, IMG submission 187297) | Host-associated microbial community of the marine sponge Aplysina aerophoba from Gulf of Piran - sponge mesohyl, lysed by proteinase K... | ecosystem: Host-associated > Porifera > Sponge >... | reverse complement strand
TCTGGCGCCGCGTCTGGGCGATCCGCTCGCGCAGTTGCGCGGTCTGCCCCGCCCGCAAAGCGCGCCGCGCTTCGAACAGCCGCCGCTGCCCGTCGAGGATGGTGCGCACGGTGCCGTCCGACTCCGCCCGCCGGGCAAGCGCCGCATCCCAGTGGATCGCGCCGGCGTCGCGGTACTCCGCCTCCAGCCGGTTCCGCCGCGCCACCAGCTCCGTGTGCTCCGCCGACAGCATCGCCTCCTGGCTGCGCAGTTGCGCGTCGTCGAGGCGGATCAGCACGTCGTGCGCGGCCACCCGGTCGCCGTTGCGCACCCGCACGGCCGCCACCGTGCCGCCGTCAATATGCTCGACCGCCTGCGCCCGGCTCTCGATCTCGATCCGGCCGAGGGCGATCACGGCCCCGGAGATCGAAGCCAACGCACCCCAGCCCAGCGAGCCGGCGAGCAGCACCGCCAGGCTGAGCATCCCGAGCACCACCGGCCGGCGCGAGGAAAACAGGGGCTCGCCGCGCTGTGGATCCCTCGTCACGTGCCTGTCCCCGGCGATCCGCCGCCGGACCCGGCATCTTCGGCCCCGCTGTCCACGGGTGCGGCGTCCTCGGGCTCCGCGACGTCCACCAGCTTCAGCGTACGGCGTCGCCCGGGCCCGGCCGTTGGCGGCCCGGCCACTCGGGTCACGCCCACCTGTGCCGCGGGCGCCTGCGTCACGGGCACTTGCGTCGCCGGCGCCGGCTGTCGCTCCGGCCGCGGCGTCGAAGCCGGCGCCGGCTCCAGCGGCCGCAGGGCGCCGTCCGCCATGGCCAGCAACGTGTCGCAGGCCGCAAAGGCGCTGGCCCGGTGGGCGATGATTACCGCCGCCCCGCCGCGCGCCTTGAGCGCCGCCACCGCGCGATCGAGCGCCGCTGCCCCCTCCGCGTCCAGATGCGCATCCGGCTCGTCCAGCACCACGACCGCCGGATCGCCGTAGAAGGCCCGCGCGAGCGCGATCCGCTGGCGCTGGCCGCCCGACAGCGCCGCCCCGCCGGCGGCCACTTCGAAGTCATAGCCGCCCGGAAGCGAGAGGATCATGGCGTGCGCGCCAGCGTGCTGCGCCGCCGCCACGACCGCCTCGGGGTCCGGTTCGGGCGCGAGCCGCGCGATGTTCTCCGCCACCGTCCCCTCGAACAGCACCACTTCCTGGGGCAGCCAGCCGAGATGGCGCGAGAGCGCGGCCTCGCCGTACTGGTCGAGCCCCGCACCCGCCAGCGTCACCTTGCCGGCGAGCGGCGTCCACACGCCCGCCAGCGCCCGCGCCAGGGTCGACTTGCCCGCCGCGGAAGGGCCGGCGATCCCCACCGCCGCGCCGGGATGCAGCGCGAAGGACGCGCCCCGTACCGCCGGGCGCGTCGCACCAGGCGCGCCGACATAAAGCTTGTCCGCCGCCAGAAGCGGCTGCCCCGCCTTGCGGAGCGCCGCCGGATCGGGCGCCGGCAGCGGCGTCCCCAAGGGCTCTTCCGGGGTCTCCGAAAGCAGGCGCGAGAGCGCGCGCCGGCCTTCCAGCGCCCGCTGCAAAACCGGCCACTGAGCCACCGCCTGGTCGATCGGAGCGAGCGCCCGGCCCAGCAGGATCGAAGCCGCGATCATGATCCCCGGCGTGATGGATCCCTGAATCGCCAGCCAGCCGCCGAGCCCCAGCATCATCGACTGCAGGAACAGCCTGAGCGTGCGCGTCGTCGCCGCGAAGGCCCCGCCGCGGTCGGAGGACGCAATGGTCGCCCCCAGCGCCCGGTTCCGGATCGCGGCCAGCCGCGTGAGGGCCGTGCCACGCATGCCGAGGCCGCGCACGGTCTCCCCGCCGGCGCGCATCTGTTCGGTGAGCTGGAAGGCCCGCGCCGAGGCTTCTCCCGCCTCCTTCTGCAGCCGCCCCGTGCGCGCCTGGTTCATCAGCGCCAGCCCGAGAAGAAGGATGCCGGACGACACCGCCAGCAGACCGAGCATCCAGTGGAACAGGAACAGGGCGAACAGGAAGACCGGGGTCCAGGGCGCGTCGAAGAACGCGAACGGCCCCGGACCGGAGGCGAATCGCTGCATCGCCTCCAGGTCGGCAAGGCCGGTCGCCGGCGCGGAGCGCGCCTGCGGCGACCGGCCCGCGCGGGTGAGGATCGCCCCCAGCACGCGCGGGTCCATGCGTGCCTGAAAGCGGGCGCCGGCCCGGGCCAGCACGCGCGCGCGGAAATGGTCGAGCAGCCCCATCATCAGGAACAGGAACGCCACGATGCCGACCAGGGCCAGGAGCGTCGCCTCCGAGCGCGAGGGCAGCACCCGGTCGTAGATCTGGAGCATGAAGACGGGTCCGGTCAGCATCAGGAGGTTGACGAAGGCGCTGAACAGACCGATGTACGCGAACGATCGGCGACTCTCGTTCATCGCCGCGCGGATCTCCGCGGCGCCTGCCGCTGGATGCGTGGCCGTCATCGCCACCTCGGCCGTCCGGTCTTGCCGTCCCGGAGGGCGGCGGCGGCGCTCGCAAACTCGGTCCTTTCGACCGCCGCAACCCTGGGCCACGGGAGAGTGTAGCTACGATCTGGGTGGGGAAGGGGCCGCCCGTCCATCAAGCGGGGCCCGGTCTGCCCTTCGCGGCGGTGGGTAGGCGCGATGAGCGCGCCTGCAAGGTTCGATTTCATCGGATCGTCCATTGCCCGGCCCGCTTCCGGTGCTTCGGCGCGACGGAGCGATGTTCTTTCCGTGGCGGTGGCGGTCTCGCCAAAGAAAAAAACGTATCGATACATAGTCATTATTGTCAATAAGGGAAAGGATTCGCCGGAGTCAAGCACAAATGTCGCACTTCGAGGAGGGCGATGGGGACGGTGAAGGAGGTTCTCTTCCGGAGGGGACGGCCGCGCGGCGACTACGAGACGGAGATCCGGGACGCGAGTGAGAAGATTGCCTTCACGCGCCCGCTCCCTTCAGCGCCGCCAGCATGTCCTCGGTGCGGGTGAGCTTGACCCGGGGCCGTCCGCTTGCCTTGCCGCGCGCGGTCTCGATGTCGTCGAGACGGAGCCAGTCCTGGTAGGACACGTACTGGGGCCGGCGTTCCCGTACCAGCCGCTCGGCGCCGGCTACCTCGGGGTGGGCCGGGTCCAACACCGCGCCGGCCTGCAGGTCTTCCAGCATGCGTTCGACGGTTTCCCCGGCATCGGGCTTGTTGGTGCCGATGACGCCGCTGGGGCCGCGCTTGATCCACCCGGACGCGTAGAGGCCGACGAGGGGCCCTTTGCCTTGCCCGGCCAGCACGCGGCCCCTGTCGTTGGGGATCACGCCGCGCCGCTCGTCGAACGGGACTCCGGGCAGCGCCACGCCGAGGTAGCCGACGGAACGGAAGACGATGTCCGCCGGGATGGTCTCGGTAACCGCGGTGGCGCGCGGCCGCAAGCCGCCGTTGTCGGCGTAGAGCTCGTTCCGTACCAGGTGGACAGCGCGTACCTGGCCGTCCGCGTCGCCGATGAGCTCCGTCGGCGAAAGCAGGAAGCGGATGCTGAGCCGGCGCGATTTTCCGGTGGGCGCCCGGCCGGCGTAACTCTGGAGGATTTCGAGCTTCCGGACCAGGGCCTTGTCCCCATGGGCGTCGACGTGGGCCTGGCTGAGAGCATCGAGTCGGGCCTCTTCCGGCAGCACCTCCACGTCGGCGTCCGCCAGCTCTCCCATCTCCTTGATCTCGGGATTCGTGAAGGCGGCCTGGGCCGGTCCCCGTCGCCCGATGAGATAGACGTTCCGGATACGGCTCTCCCGGAGCGCTTCCAGCGCATAGTCGGCGATATCGGTGACGGCCAGCTCCTCGTGGCACCGGCACAGGATGCGGGCCACGTCGATGGCCACGTTGCCGACGCCGATGACCGCGGCGTTCTCACCGGACAGGTCGAAGCGGCGGTCGCGGTAGTCGGGGTGTCCGTTGTACCACGCCACGAACTCGGTGGCGGCGTGGCTGCCCTCGAGGTCTTCGCCCGGGATGCCGAGATTGCGGTCGGTCTGGGCGCCGGTGGTGAAGCAGACTTGGTGGTAGTGGGCCGTGAGATCGGTCAGGTGAACGTCCCTGCCGTAACACACGTTGCCATAGAAGCGGAAGTTGGGCTTTCGCGCCGCCCGGTCGTAGACCCGCACCACCGACTTGATCTTCTGATGATCGGGAGCGACGCCCCCGCGCACGAGGCCGAACGGGGTCGCCAGCTCGTCGAACATGTCGACCTCGACGCTCAGACCCTGCTCTTTGAACAAGCGTTCGACGACGTAGAAGCCCGCCGGACCCGAACCGATGATGGCAACTCTGAGAGGATTGTCGTCGGTCCCCGCGTTGGGCATGAGGGTCTCCCGTTGTCGCTGCCGCCATGAGGGGCAACGGTCCGGCCCTTCGAACCCTTCCCCTGTTCACATTGTACGGCATTCGCCGGGCGGTTGCCAGTTTTCCCTACGGCCCTTCCGGCAGGGTGTCCGGCGGTCCTTCGCCTTGATGGTCCACGGTATTCATGTTACTGGTTTTCTTCACCTTTTGCGGGTTTCCACTCGTCAAGACCGTCGTGCGGCGTGTCACCATACGCGTGAGACGCCGCACGAAAGCCTCCGGTAATTCCGTCCTTGTACGGCCGCTCGGTCCGGGGCGTCGGGAAAACGCCCGGTGCGAGCGGCTATTGGAGAGCGCCTTCATGCGTATCATCTTGTTGGGTCCGCCTGGAGCGGGCAAGGGAACTCAGGCGGAGTCCATCGTTGCGGCGTTCGGCATCCCCCAGATATCCACCGGCGACATGCTGCGGGCGGCGGTCAAGGAAGGCACGGCGCTGGGAGCGCGGGTCAAGTCCGTGATGGAGTCGGGCCGGCTCGTATCCGACGAGATCATCGTGGATCTCATCAAGGAGCGCATCCAGGATCCGGATTGCCGCGACGGGTTTCTCTTCGACGGATTCCCGCGGACGCTGGCCCAGGCGGAGGCGTTGCGGGCAAACGACATCCCGGTGACCCACGTGGTGGAGATCGATGTGCCCCCCGAGGAGGTGGTCACCCGGCTCAGCGGACGGCGCGTGCACCCGGCATCGGGGCGCATCTATCATGTGGCGTTCAACCCGCCCAAGACCGAAGGCAAGGACGACGTCACCGGGGAGGAACTCGTGCAGCGGGACGACGACCGGGAGGAGACGGTGCGCCGGCGGCTGGAGGTCTACGGCGAGCAGACCGCGCCGCTGGTGGACTACTACACCCGCTGGCAGGATCGGGGCGACCCGGCGGCGCCGCGTTACATCAAGGTGTCGGGGGTGGGCCGGGTCGAGAACGTGGGGGAGGCGATCCTCTCCAGGCTGAAGGAGGAGGCATCGTGAGCCCGCACCCTCGAGTGACCGCCGACGACTTCGATGCCGTCCTGTTCGATCTCGACGGCGTGCTGACCTCCACCGCCCGGGTCCACTCCGTGTGCTGGAAAAAGATGTTCGACGAGTATCTGCGGCAGCGCGCCGCGGACACCGGCGAAGCCTTCGTGCCTTTCGACCCGGACGGCGACTACAAGCGGTACGTGGACGGCAAGCCCCGCTACGACGGGGTCCGGAGCTTCCTGGAGTCGCGGGGAATCGAGTTACCCGACGGCGACCCGGACGACCCTCCGTCGGCATCGAGCGCGTGCGGCCTCGGCAATCGCAAGGACCGGCTGTTCAACGAGGTGCTGAAGGCGGAAGGGGCGGAGACGTACGACGGCACCATCCGTTGGGCCCGGGCACTCCGCGGCCTGGGCATCAAGACGGCGGTGGTGTCCTCCAGCAAGAACTGCAAGTCCATCATGGAGGTTGCGGGCATCGAGGACCTGTTCGACATGCGGATGGACGGCGAGATCGCCCAGCGGCTCCGCATCCCCGGAAAGCCCGCGCCCGACACCTATCTCAGGGCCGCCCAAGAGCTGGGCGTCCGCCCGGAGAGAGCGGTGGTGGTGGAGGATGCCCTTTCCGGCGTTCAGGCCGGCCGCCGGGGCGGCTTCGGCCTGGTCATCGGCGTGGACCGGCACGGCGACGCCGATGACCTTCGCGAGAACGGCGCGGACTTCGTGGTGACGGACCTGGCGGAGATGCTGGACGAGTAGCCGCCCGGTTGCCGTCGTTCAGTCGGCCTCCGGAAAGAACCTTTCGTAGCAGGCGCGGACGCGCTCCCGGCGTTTTTCGTAGTCCCGCAGCAGGGCAGCGCCCGGCGACCCGCGCCGCTTCTCCCCGTAGCCGAGGGCCAGGGCCACGGCCCGAAGCCGGCCCGGCTCGCGTTCCAGGACGTGGGTGTCCTGATCCCGCTCGATCCGCAGGCGATGGCCCAGGCGGCGCAGGAAGGTATATCCTTCCACCAGAATCCGGTAGTCCCGGGCGCCGAGGAGGCGCAACTCCCGTAGCGCGGCCGCCGCGCCCAGTGTGTCCCGTTGGCGCAACGCGGCGTGTTCGTGCCCGAAACGCAACTGCAGCATTTGCACCAGGAACTCCACGTCGATCAGCCCGCCGCGCCCCGCCTTCACGTCGAAACGGGAACCGTCCTCGCGCGCCAGCTCCCGCTCCATGCGCATGCGCAGGTGGTCAATCTCCCGCACGTCTTGCCGACCGAAGTCGTCCTGGAAGGCGAAACGCTCGGCGATGTCCTCGGCCTCGGCGCCGAGGTCCGCGTCCCCGGCGGCGAAGCGCGCCCGGATCAGCGCCTGCCTTTCCCACAACTGCGAGCTGGTCTCGTGGTAGCGGCGGAAGGCGTCGAGAGACGCGACCAGCGGTCCAGAACGCCCGGAGGGCCGCAGCCGCATGTCGAGCTGATAGGCGATGCCCTCGGCGGTGGGCGCGGAGAGGCAGGTCATGAGCGTCTGTCCGAGCCTGACGTAGTACTCGTGGGACGACAGCGAATCCGACCGTGCGCCCCTGGTCCGCGGCTTCTCGGGCTCATCGTAGAGGAAGATGAGGTCGAGGTCGGAGTTGTAATCGAGCTGCCGCTCGCCGAGTTTCCCCATGGCCACCACCGCGAACCGTCCAGGTTCCGGCGCCCCATGCCGGCGCTCCATCTCGCTCCCGGCCAGAGCGAGGGCCGCCTCCAGACAGGCCTCGGCCAGAGCGGTCAGTTGCGCGACGGCATCGTCGAAGTCCAGCTCTCCGCCGAGATCGTGGAGGCCGAGCCGAAGGAACTCCTCGACGCGGTAGCGTCTCAGGCGGTCCAGACTGTCCTCCAGGTCGCGCGCCTCCGCCATGGCGGTCCGGAGCTCTTCCAGCATCTCCGCCCGAGTCTTCACCACCCGGGTGAGGTCCACCCGGATGAGGCTGTCGAGCAGCTCGGGACGGTTCACGAACAGTTCGGAAAGGAACCGGCTGTGAGCGAAGAGGTCGATGAGCAGCCGCGTGGTCTTGGGATTCTCCGCCAGCAGGGTGAGAAAACCCGTGCGTGCGCCGATGCGGCAGCCGAACCCGGCCATGTGGTGCAGCGCCTGCTGCGGTTCCCCCGACGCCACGATGGCCTCCATCAGGGCCGGCATCAGGTCGCGCATGACCTTGCGGCGCTTGGGGCCGGGAGGCGTGGCGCCGCTTCCGTCACGCACCGCCAGAAGGTCCCGGTAGCCCTTGTCGGGATCGGCGAAGCCGCGTCCCCCAAGTGCCTGGACCACCACTTCCCGCCGGTCGAGGTCGAGCCACACCTCTGCTCCCGGACGCTCGCCGTGCGCGACGGTCTCCCGGCGTGCGCCGTAAAAGAGCCGCTGGAAGGATGCGTGCACGACGTCGGTGTGGACGCGGTAGTCCCGCCAAAACGCCTGCTCTTCTCCATCCACCGGTTCCAGGTAGCCCAGCCGCCGCGCCAGCGTCCGCTCGTCGGCGGCGCCGTCGGGGATTGCGTGGGTCTGCTGATGGGCCAGGATCTGGATCTTGTGCTCCACGTTCCGCAGGAAACGGTAGCCCGCGCTCAGGGCCTCGCATTCCTGCGCCGGCACATAGCCGTGGCGGGCGAGCCCCGCCAACGCGTCGAGAGTGTTGCGCCGCCGAATGCGCGCGTCGTATCCGCCGTTCACCAGTTGCAGCGCCTGGGTGAAGAACTCCACTTCGCGAATGCCGCCGTGCCCGAGCTTGACGTTGCGTTGCGCGCCGTCGCCGCCGGCGAGCTGTTGGCGCTCGATGCGCGCCTTCATTTCGCGCAGCTCCTCGACGGTGGAGAAGTCGAGGTAGCGGCGATAGACGAACGGCCGGACGTCCTCCAGGAACGCCTCGCCCAGCTCGATGTCGCCGGCCACGGGCCGGGCCTTGATCAACGCCGACCGTTCCCAGCACTGGCCCCAGGACTCGTAGTAGAGCGCCGCCGCGTCCATGGGCTGCGCGCTCGGTCCCTGGCTTCCCATGGGCCGAAGCCGCAGGTCCGTGCGGAACACGACGCCGTCCTCGGTGACCTCGCCCATGGCGCGGGTCAAATCCTCGGCCAGCCGGCTGAAGAACTCCAGCGGCGGAAGCGCCCGCGGCGTGGCGGGCTCGGCGGTCTCGTACAGGTAGATGAGATCGATGTCGGAGCTGAAGTTGAGCTCCTGTCCGCCGAGCTTGCCCATGCCGAGGATGACGAAACGGTTGCGGCGCGACGTCCCCGGCACGCGCACCCGGCCGTGCCGCCGTTCAAGGTCCCGGCGGCAGAACCGGTAGGCCGTGTCGAGGGAGAAGTCCGCCAGGGTGCTCAACTCCGCGGTGGTTTCCTCCACCGGGGCCAGCCCCACGAGGTCGCGGGCGCCGATGCGCAGGTATTCCCGGCGCTTGTGGCGGCGCAGCCTGGCGTGGAGGTCACCCGGGGTTGCGTCAGGTGCGAGGACGCCGAAATCGGCGGAATGCCGCGCGCGTGACTTTGCCTTCGTGTGGATCGCCTTCGCAAAGGTCTCGCCCCAGGCGTCCGCCGCGCGGATGAGGATGCCGCCCAGGTAGGTGCTGCCGCCCAGGAGTTGGAGCAGCATGCGCTGTTCCCGTGGCGCGAGGTCGGGCAGGGGACCGGGACCGCCTTCCTCCAGCAGCCGGCCGAGTTGTACCAGCGCGGTTTCGGGAGATGCCGCCCGCCGCGCGAGGCGTTCAAGCCGCCGCCGTTGGGCCGGGGAGACGAGGTTGCGTAACGAGTCGCTCATGAGCGGAAGGCTGAAGGGAAGCAGGCGTGATTTGCGCAGTATTGTCCAAGACGATAGAAAAGAAAACGAGGAGGGACCGATGAAACTCGAACCACAAGTGACTTTCCGCGACATGGAGCCCTCTCGCGCCATTGAGCAGGCCATACGCGAGAAGGCGGCCAAGCTCGACCAGTTCCATGACCGCATCACCGGCTGCAGGATAGTGGTCGGGGCGCCGCACCGTCACCACCAGAAGGGGCGGCTCTACAACGTGCGCATCGATCTGACGGTGCCGGGCGGGGAGTTGGTGGTGAACCGGGACAGCGGCCGAGCCGCGGCGCACCACGACGTGCAGGTGGCGATTCGCGATGCCTTTGACGCCGCTCGCCGGCAACTCCAGGAATACGCGCGCCGCCGGCGCGGTGAAGTGAAGACGCATGCGGCGGAACCGCCGGCCCGGGTCAGCAAGCTCTTCGCGGCCGAACGTTACGGCTTCATCGAGACCAGCGACGGGCGTGAGATCTATTTTCACGGGAACAGCGTGGTGGACGGCTTCGACCGCCTGACGCTGGGGACTCGCGTTCACTTTACGGAAGAGGAGGGCCAGCAAGGCCCCCAGGCAAGCACCGTACGCGTGGTCCACGGATCGGCGGCGTAAAAAAGGGCCGTCCCGACGGGCGGCCCTTTTTGTCTGTTGGCTGGAGGATACGGCGATGGGTCACGCCGGTCCGGCCGGGAACGATGCTCAGTCCTGGAGGTTGAATCCCGCCACCGTGGTGCGGAGCTTCCTCAGGGCACGCTGCTCGATCTGGCGGATGCGCTCCCTGGTGAGCGAGAAGCGCTCGCCCAATTCCTCGAGGGTGTAGTCCCGCACCTCGCCGATACCAAAGCGGTAGCGCAAGACGGCTTCCTCTCTCGGCGGCAGCGTGGCCAACGCCTTCTTGACCTTGTCACGCAGGTTGGCGTGAATCGTCTCCTCCAGGGGCTTGGGAACGTGCTTGTCCTCGACGAAGTCGCCGAGCCGGCTCTCTTCGTCGTCGCCCATGGGAGTTTCCAGCGAGACCGGCTCCTTCACGATGCGCATCAGTCTCCGGATCTCGTCCGCGGTAAGCCCCATTTCTGTGGCGACCTCATCCGGCTGCGGCTCCCGTCCGAGCTTGCGGTGCAGCGAGCGGTGCGCGCGGATGAGCTTGTTTCGGGTTTCGATCATGTGCACGGGGATGCGGATCGTCGGCGCGGAGTCGATGATCCCGCGCGTGATGCTCTGCCGGATCCACCAGCCGGCATAGGTGGAGAACCGGTACCCGAGCCGGTAGTCGAATTTCTCGGCGGCGCGCATGAGTCCCACGTTGCCTTCCTGAATCAGGTCGAGGAACTGCAGACCGCGGTTGCCGTACTTCTTCGCCAGGCTCACCACCAGACGCAGGTTGGCTTCGATGAGGATCTTCTTGGCCGACGCGGCCTTGTACTCGGCGGCGGTGATGGCCTTCACCTGACTCACGATGTCGGCGGCGGAAGACCCCAGGGCCTCTTCGACGGCCTCGATGTCGGCCGCGATCCGCTTGGCCGCGTTGCCGCGCGCATGCGTGCTCGCCTGCCGTGCCAGCTCGGCCAACGTCCGTTGCGACTCCTTGAGGCTGACGCCGATATCGTCGATCCACTCCTTGGAGAGGCGCAGCGCCTTCACCGTGTCGTTGATTCGCACCCGCTTCTTGTCCAGATCGACGGTCAGGGCCGCGCGCCGCTTCTGGGAGGTCCGCTTCCGCGCCATCTCGGCCTGCATGCGCTCCCGCTCGCGCAAGAGCCCGCGCAGCACCGTGACGCCCTTGAGAAAGCGGCGCCGCTCGGCCGTCTCGTCGAAGGCCTCCCCGTCATCGCCGGCCATGAGCACGCGGTTCAAGGGAGTCTCGTTGTGCCGGACCTCTTCGGCCAGATCGAGGACGCGCCGGACCGTGTAGGGCGCGGCGATGACGCTGGCGATGTACTCCTCCTGGCCCTCCTCCATCTGCATCCCGAGCTGTACCTCGCGCTCCCGGGTCAACAGTGGCGTGGAGCCGATGTCGCGCAGGTAGAGGGAGACCGGGTCGGTCTTGTCGTCCACCCGGTCGTTGTCCACCGGCACCTGGCTCGGCGGGGACTCCTCGGAGAAGGTCGCCGGCTGCTGCTGCTGCTCCTCCTCCTCCTCGACTTCGCCGATGGCGATATCGTCAAGCTCGTCGATCGAGTCGTCCATCGCGTCCTCGGTGTCTTCGATGTTCAAGGCTCTCTCCATCATTTTGGCTTCCACAGTTTTCGCTACGCCACCGGTCGAAGGGCCAAGCTCCTCCGAACCGAAAGGCACACCGACGATCCGTAGGTTAAAAATATCCGCCGCCCTCGCGATGACATTGACGTTGCTTCAACGTTATCGAAGGATCGGCGGATCCAGCACGATTCTGATATGATTTGTTGAGGCAGTCCCTGGGGACCACCAGGATCAAGCAATACGACTAAGCACTCGTCCTTGAGGAAAGCCAGCAACAACCTACGGTATCATTGAAAATAATCCTTGTCAAGCACCCCGTCAGGCTCGACCCGCAGGAGCGGCGCGCGCGTCACTTGTCGTCGCGCAGGCCGTATTTTCGCAGCTTGTAGCGTAGGGCGCGTTCGCTGATGCCGAGGTTGTCCGCGGCCTTGGTCTGGATGCCGCCCGCGGCCTCGAGGGCCTCGACGATCATGCGCCTTTCCATCCCTTCGACGGCGGCGGAGAGGTTGGTCTGGTCGCCGGCGCCGGGGCGCGCCTCCTTGATCGTCAGCGGCATTTCGCCGATTCCGACGACGTCGTCGCGCGTGAGCACGGTGGCCCGTTCGACCAGGTTCTCCAGTTCGCGCACGTTGCCGGGATAGTCGTAGCGCAGCAGCGCGTCACGCGCCTCGCGGGAGAAACCCTGTATCGTCTTGCCGTTCTTTTCGGCGAACTTGTGGAGGAAGTGGTCGATGAGGGGGGGGATGTCCTGGCGGCGTTCACGCAACGGCGGCAGGATGATGGTGACCACGTTGAGCCGGTAGTAGAGGTCCTCGCGGAAGCCGCCTTGGCGCATGAGTTGTTCGAGGTCCTGGTGGGTCGCCGTGATGATGCGCACGTCGCTGGTGATGGCCTGGTTGGAGCCCACGCGTTCGAACTCGCGTTCCTGCAGCACGCGCAGCAGCTTGGCCTGGATATGGGCGGGCAGGTCGCCGATCTCGTCGAGGAACAGCGTGCCCTTGTCGGCGATCTCGAAGCGGCCCTTGCGCGTGGCGAAGGCTCCGGTGAAGGATCCCTTCTCGTGTCCGAACAATTCCGATTCCAGCAGGGTTTCCGGCAGCGCGGCGCAGTTGACCTTGACCAGCGGTCCGTTCCTGCGGGCACTGGCGTAGTGGATGGCCTTGGCGATCAGCTCCTTGCCGGTGCCGCTGTCGCCGCGCAGGAGGACGGTGGCGTCGCTCGGGGCCACGCGCCGCACCAGATCCAGCACCTCCTGCATCTGTCCGCTCTCGCCGATGACGCCCTCGATGCGATGGCGTTCCAGCAAGGCCTCCCGCAACTCGGTGTTTTCGCGCAGGAGCTGGTGGCTCCGCTTGACCCGATCGATGCGCAGCCGCAGCTCTTCCAGGTTGAGGGGTTTGGTCAGGTAGTCGGTGGCGCCTTCCTTCATGGCGGAGACGGCGGTCTCGATGCTGCCGTACGCCGTCATGATGATCACCGCGACTTCGGGATCCAGTGCCCGGCACTGCTTCAAGAGGTCGAGGCCCGACATCTCGGGCATGCGCTGGTCCGTCAGCACCAGGTCGAAAGCCTCCCCGCGAAACCGCTCCAACGCCTCGGCCGCGCTTCCCATGAGCGCAACCTCGAAGCCGGCCTTGCCGAGAAAGCCGCCGACGAACTCGAGCTGCGTACGCTCGTCGTCCACCACCATGATGTGGAAACGGTCGTCGAGCGATGCTTCGCGCCGGCGCGGCGGTTGTGCGCCGAGGTCTGCCCGATATGCCTGTTCAGTCATGTCTACGTTCGTCGCCCGTGCGCTCCGGCGGCAACCCGCCGCGCGTCTCGTGGGGAGCAGGGGCTCAAGTCAGTGTATGATCGAGCGGAAGAACGATGTCGAACCGCGTGCCCGCGTCGGTCTGGCTGGTCACCTCGATGGTGCCGCCATGGCTCTCCACGATCCTTCGAGCGATGGGGAGCCCCAATCCGGAGCCTTCGGACTTCGTGGTGAAGTACGGCTCGAATATGCGTGCCTGGTTCTCCTTTGCGATACCCACGCCGGTGTCGCTCACCGAGAGCCGCATCTTGCCGTCGCGAATCGATGTCTCGATGGTCAGCTTGCCTCCCTCGGGCATGGCCTGGAGGCCGTTGAGAATGAGGTTCAGGAGCACTTGCTTGAGGTAGTCCGGGTCGGCCTTGACCACCGGTCGCGGGCCGTGATGCACCACCGCGATCTCCACCCCGGAGGACTCGGCGTCGCCTCCGGTCAGGGTGGTGAGGTCCTTCAACAACTGGTCGACCTTGACGAGGTCCGGCTTTATGTTCAACGGCCGCGCCAGCGTCAGGAACTCCTCGACGATGGCATTGAGGCGGTGTACCTCGGCGCGCATCAACTCGATGAAGCGGCTGTATTCGCCCTCGTCCTGCGTCGGCTGAAACTCCCCCTTGAGGCGCTGCAACCCCATGGAGATGGCGTTCAGCGGATTGCGCACCTCGTGGGCCACCGTGGCCGCCAGGTTGCCCATCATGGACAGGTGCTCGCGCCGGTCCACTTCCGCTTCCAGCGCCTTGATCTCCTGCATGTGGAAGCGTTGGTTGTAGAGGATCGCCGCGAATCCGAGCACGCCCAGCCCCAGGATGCCGCATCCCAGGCCCACCATGGACCAGAGGCTCTTCCACCACGCCGCGTCCACCACGTCCATGGACACGCCGATCCTGAGAAAGCCCATGGGGTCGCCATCCAGCCGCACCGGCTTCACCAGCTCATAGCGCCGCCCACCCTCCTCCGTGTCCACGATCCGATGGGCCGAGCGATCGGTGACGCGCGCCCGTGCGCTCAGGTCGTCCACCATCCGGTTCCCGGCCAGCGCCGCGTCGGTATGGGCGAGCACGGTGAAGTCGTTGTCCAGGAGCGCCAGGTGGTGGATGCCTTCCTGCCGCCCGAGGTCCTGGATCTGGCGCTGCACGCCGATCTCGCGCTGCAGCTTCAGCATGTAGGCGGCGTCCGCGTGAATGGCGATGAATCCCGGGAAGCTGCGCGCTTCAAGCGCGACGCCGAACACGCTGTCTTCCCAGAACTCGTGCTGCGGGAGAGTGGGCGCCTGTCCCCGCGGCTGGGACCAGAGCCGGCCCCAGATGTGCACCGTGGATTCCTGGCTCGACCACCGTTCGCGCAACTCGGCCAGGAGGCCCTCGACGTCGGGGGGTGCGGTTCCGGTGTGCGATACCCAGGGCCGTCCCTGAAGGTCGAGGAGTTCGACCTTGTGCAGTTGGTTGATGGTGCTGATGCGCTGCACCAGCGGCGCGGGTGCGTTGGCGGTGAGCAGCCGGTCGATCAGGCGCGCGTTGTCCAACAGCCGCTGCCGCACCAGCTCCTCGATCAGCGCGTTTCCCTTGATGGACTTCTTGGCGCTGGTCTCCATGGTGCGGGTGAGGGCCAGTGCCTTGACCTTCACCTGTCGCACCAACTCTTCCTCGAGCCAGCGGCTCTCGTAGAACACGTAGAGAGAGAAAAGCCCCGCGAGCAGCAGGACAGAGGCGAGGAAGTAGGGTACCAGCGAAGCGCGTTTCATTTCAGTGGGCGACGGGCTTCAGTTGGTCCCGTCCGACCTGCGTACAGGATTTCATTATACAACCGGCCAGCAACTTGGCAACCGGCCTGGCTCCCCGCAACGGACCCTCCCACGACAAGAGCCGATGGGACTGCTCTTGTCCCATCGGCCTCCGGTCTAGTGTCGTGTCCGGCACGGTGTTCCGGCTTCGCACCGAAACGCGTCGGTCGCCGGCCCGTCAGCCCCTGGCGACGAAGAATCGCCTGGCGTCGCCGCGTTGCACGAGAAACAGCGCGTTGCCGCCCTTGTCGAGCGACTCCAGCGCCTTCTTGTAGGCCGCCAAGTTGGGGATGGCCGTCCGGTTCATCTCCAGGATCACGTCTCCCCGGCGCAACCCCGCCTGGTCCGCGGGACTGCCCGGCTTGACTCCGGTCACCAGCACGCCCGCGGCACGCTTCAGGGAGAACCGTTTGGCGACGTTGTCGGTCACCTCTACGACGGTCAGTCCCAGGTCGGAGCCTTGTTCCACGGCCCCCACGGCCTTTTCGTCCAGCAACTCGCCGATCTCGACCCGGAGCATGCGCTCGTCGCCGTCACGCACGACCTTCACGTCCACGGCCTTGCCCACGGGGGTTCGGGCGACGATGATCGGAAGATCCCCGGATGCCTTGACCGGCTGCCGGTCGAACTCCACGATGACGTCACCCACCTTGAACCCGGCTTCTTGCGCGGGCGTGTCCGGCAGCACTTCGGCCACGAGCGCGCCGCGCGCTTCACCGATGCCCAAGGATTCCGCCAAGAGGGGCGTCACCTTTTGCAGCGAGACGCCCAGCCAGCCGCGCGTGACCCGGCCGTCGCTCCGGAGCCCCGGCAGCACCTCCTTGACCAGGTTGATGGGGATGGCGAAGCCGATACCCACGTTGCCCCCGCCGCGGCTGTAGATGGCGGTGTTGATGCCCACCACCTCCCCGCGATGGTTGATCAGGGGGCCGCCGGAGTTGCCCGGGTTGATGGAGGCGTCGGTCTGGATGAAGTTGTCGTAGGGCCCGGCGCCGATGCGCCGTCCCTTGGCGCTGACGATACCCGACGTCACCGTACGGTCGAGGCCGAACGGGTTGCCGATGGCGAGCACGCCCTCACCGATCTCCAGACTGTCGGAATTCCCCAGCGGCACCGTCGGCAGGTTGTAGCCGGGGTTGATGCGGATCAGGGCGATGTCGGTCTTTTCGTCCGTGCCGATGATTTCCCCCTCGAACTCGTTATCGTCGGAGAGGGTGACGGTGATGGTCATGTTCTCCCGGCCGCTGACCACGTGGTGGTTGGTCAGGATCAGGCCTTTCCCGTCGATGATCACGCCGGAACCGAAGGAGCGGCTCCTTCTCGGCCGGGAAGGGGCCTCGGGCGTCCCGAAGGGGTTGGGCATGGAGAACGGCGGCGCCTCGAAGAACTTGCGCCACGCCTCGGGCAACTGATGGCCGAAGCGTTCGGACATGCTGGCTGCCTGGGTATCGCCCTTGGCGGTGATGTTGACCACCGCGGGGCTCACCTGCTTGACCAGATTGACGATGGTGTTCACGGGCCGCGGTTCCGTGGCCGCGGGCTGTGTCGATGCGTTGAGAGGCGGACGGCTGAACCCGCCGGCCAGGGCGATCACGGCGAGCAACACCGCGCACACGCCCAACGCCTTCATGCATGTGGAACGAGACGGTTTACAGAGCATTGAGCTACCTCCTCAAAATTGCTGCCGCCTAAAGGAAGCATCTTTCGTGCCAACGGCCGTCGTTGCGGCAAGGTAGCGTCTTTCCAGGGGTTTGCGGGTTTCCGCGACGTCGCGCCATGCAGGTTGTCGACCATTCCGTCGAACGCGCGGAACAGTGCGTCGAAGGGTGGCCGTCCACGCAGTCGATCATTCGACCTCGTAGATGGACTCGATCTCGACCGGAATCCCGTTGGGGAGCGTCACCATGCCCACCGCGGAGCGGGCGTGCTTGCCGATGCTCTCGCCGAACACCTCCACCAGCAGGTCGGAGAAACCGTTGATCACCTGCGGGGTCTTGTGGAACTCGGGATCGGCGTTGACCATGCCCAGCACCTTGACGATGCGGCGAACGCGGTCGAGGCTGCCGAGCTGCGCCCGGAGGGTGACCAGGGTGTTGAGCGCCGTCTGGCGCGCGGCTTGGTAGCCTTGTTCCACGGTCAGGTCGCGCCCCAGCTTGCCGTGGAAGATGGCCTTGCCGTCGTCACCCAGGGGTCCGTGTCCGGCGAGGTACAGCAGCGAGCCTGTCCGCACCGCGCTGACGTAGTTGGCCATGGGGCGCGGGGTGGGCGGCAGGCTCAGGTTCAGCTCCTTCAGACGTTCTTCGGCACTCATGTCCACCTCCCTATAGACCTCTGAACCAGACGTTGTCGGGATCCAGGCTCAGCAGCGCGGGCGTGATGTCCTGGATCGTGGCGGTGCCGGTCATGATCATCACGCGCTTCAGCTCATCGGTGAGAATCGTCAGCACCCGCGCCACCCCTTCGGGGCCGGCGGCGCCCAGGCCCCAGCAGATGGGCCGTCCCAGGAGCACCGCCTTGGCACCCAGGGCCAGCGCCTTGGCGATGTCGCCGCCCCGGCGCGCGCCGCTGTCGAGCAGCACCGGCACGCGCCCGGCGGCCGCGTCCACCACCTCCGGCAGCACCTCGATGGCCGCGCGGTTGAAATCGAGGATACGGCCGCCGTGGTTCGACACCACCAGACAGTCGGCGCCGGCGTCGATGGCGATGCGCGCGTCGTCCGGGTTCATGATCCCCTTCACCACCACCGGGACCGATACCTCGTTCTTGAGCCACGTGACGTCGTCCGGCGAGGACACGTGAACGGTGCGGGGCTTGCCGTCCGACGACAGCGGCACTCGGTCTCCGAGCTTGGTGGGTTGCAGCGTGTCCATGGTGAGTCCGACCGCGGCGTAACCGATCTCGTCCGCGCGCCGCACCGCGCTCAACACCTTGTCCCGTCCCTTGCTGAGGTACGCCATGTAGACCAGCGGCGTGGAGATCCCCTCCGCCCACTGGTCCACCGTGGACTGGGTGGCGCCGCTGATGAACACCATGGTACCGAACAGGCCGCCCCCCTCCGCCACCTCGTGCTCGCCGTTCTTGCGCAGCAGCCGAAAGCTGCCCACGGGCCCGATCATCGCCGGCGAGGGCAGCCTGTGCCCGAACAGCTCGATGGAGGTGTCGGGATCGGTAACGTCGTGGAAGATGCGCTGGCGGAAAAGCAGTCGGTCCAGCGCGGTGCGGTTGCGCTGGAGCGTGGAGTGGCTCTCCGCCGCGCCCATGACGTGCTCGATGGCCTCGGGCTTGACCCGGGCGTGAAAGAGCCGCCGCAGCTCGTCCAGGCTCAGGTTCTCCAGCGGTTTCTGTTCGATCTGAACGCTCATGTGTACCCCCAAGGGATGGATTCGTGTTCGCGGGATTCAAATCCTAGTGTCGTGTCCCGCAAATACATGGCATAAGTTGCGCAGGATTTTTCGTCGTCGGCAAGGCGCGATGACGAGCAGTGGCGGGCACCACGCGAGGAAGAGGAACGCAGCCGACGGCGAAAAAGACCAGCAAATTATGCCATGTATTTGCGGGACACGACACTAGCCCGTAAATCACAAATCATCAATGACGCGGAACTGGAGCAGCAGCGTCCGCTGGAGCGGCAGGAAGTTGTCGTCGGAGACCATGTAGAGCAGCGTGCGCCCGGCGTTGTCGCGCCGCAGTGCCAGTCCCTCGAAGTTGTCCACCGACAAGGGACGTTTCAGGTCGGCCATCACCTCCCCGCGCACCCGTGTTCCCGGTTTCCGCCGGGCCTGCCGCAGGCGCTCCGCCGGCAGGCGCACGACGCGCACGCGCATGCGCAAGAGGTCGAAGCTGCGTTCGAGCAGCAGCACGTCGCCGCCGGGCGTCGCGGCGACGCCGGTGGGGCTGTAGCCGTCGGCGGGCAGGTAGGCGAACTCGTGGGCCGTGCGCGCCTTCATGAACCAGCCCTTCAGACTCCCGTCGCGATTGGCGTGTTTCTCGGTGATGCCCAGGAGAGTGCCGTCGGAGAGCACGGCGATGCCCTCGACCCCGCCGTTCACGGGCGCGCGCCGCAGGTCCCGGGGGGTCGCCACCGGCTTGGGGAATGCGCCCGGTTGCGCCGGATAGCGCCAGATCCGGTGCTTGCCCTCGAAGGACACCAGGAACGAGCCGTTCGAGTCCCGTGCCAGGCCTTCCGCGTCGTGTTCGTAGAGGCCCGTCCGTTTGCCCGCGGGGGTCAGCAAGGCTGCGTCGCGCCACGAGTCGAGAGCGACGACACGGCCCTCGGAATCGTGGGTGAGCGCAGCGGTGACCCAGTAGCCGCGGTCGGAAACGGCACGGAGCCGCGTGCCGTCCGGGCTGACGGTCAAACCCGAAAGCCCTCCGAAGCGCTTATTGTCGGAGGAAAGTTCGAACCCGCTCAGGAACGTGAGCCGGCCGACCCGGGTGACGCTGGAGTTCCCCGGCTCCAGCGCCACCGGGATCGCCGTGACTGTAAACCGGCTCGCGAATCCGTCCGCGGCGGCCAGGACGCCGGCAAGCGACAGCGCCATGGCGGCGGCGCGGGCCGCGCGCGGACGTCTGGGGCGTGGGCGCTCGGGTGTCACGGTTCCAGGTCCGGAAGCACCGCCATCACCGCGTGGCGGAGAAACTCGCGGGTGTAGAAATCGGGGTCGACGATGTCGCCGTTCCACACGACGATGTCGAGATCGATGGTCCGGGGGCCGTCGCGGTTCTCGCCGCGTTGGCGGCCCAGCAAGGCCTCGATGGCCTTCAGGTCGGCCCGGAACCGCTCGCGGTCCACGGCGGTCTCCACCAGCAGCGCGCCGTTGGTGAAGTCCGGCTGGTCGACACGGCCCACGGGGCGGGTGCGCACGAACGGCGACGCGGCCACGACGACGTGCCGCTGGGCGATGTGCCGGCGCGCTTCCTGCACGTTGCGCTCGGGCTCGATGTTGGAGCCGACACCGATGACGGCGTGGTTCATGCGCTCTCCGCTCCGGTCCTCTCCGCCGAGCATTCGACGGACACGGAATCGGTGTAACGGAGCGCGCCCGGCTTGGCCACGCGCACGCGCGCGCGTCCGACCCGGGGGTCGTCCATCACCAGGCCGAGGACGTGCTCGCAGAGCCTTTCGATGAGGAAGAAGGACGAGGCCTCCACCTCCTCGATGATGCGCTTGTTGAGCCGCTTGTAGTCCACGGTCTCATCGATGGCGTCGCGCGTGAAGGCGGTCCCCGGCAGAAGCTCGAGCTCGACGTTCACGACCACGTCCTGCCGGGTGTGGCGCTCCCAGTCGTTGATGCCGATGATGGCGCGCACACGCAGGTTCTCGATGGTGATCTTGACAGGGTTTCGGTGGATCATGGCGCGGTGACGCGGTGCGCGGTTACAGGTGCTCGCCGCCGTCGACGTAGACGCACTCGCCGGTGACGAAGGGGTTGTCGATGAAAAACAGCACCGCGGCGACCACGTTAGCCGTGTCGCCGATGCGTTTCAAGGGTAGCCCGGCGCTGCGCCGCTCCAGTTCCTCCACCACGCCGTCCGGCGGCGGCAGGATCATGCCGGGTGCCACGCCGTTCACCCGGATGGCGGGACCGAGTTCGCGCGCGGCCATCCGGGTCAGCTCGAGGAGCGCCTTCTTGGACAGGGTATAGGCGGCGTGCCGCGGGTCGGAGCCGCGTACCCGCGTGTCGAGGATGTTGATGACCTGCCCCTCGGAGCAGCCCTGTGCAAAGGCCTGCGTCAGGAAGAAGGGCGCCCTGAAATGGATGTTGAAGTGGCGCTCGAACAACTCGTGTCCAGTGTCTCGAAGGGTGGCCCGTTCGAAGAGGGAGGCGTTGTTGACGAGGACGTTCAATCGCGGGAACTGCTCCCGCACCCTGGGGACGAGCGCGGTCGTGTCGTCGTGGTCGTTCAGGTCGCAACGGAACAGCCGGCACCGGCGTCCGAGATCCTCGATGTCCCGCGCCGTGCGTTCGGCCGGTTCCGCGGAGGTGTGATAGTGAAGCGCCACGTCGTAGCCGTGTTGCGCCAGCCCCTTGGCGATGGCGGCGCCGATGCGCCTGGCTCCGCCGGTCACGAGGGCGGCTCCCTTCGGCATGGACATGGAGCCATCATAGCCGGTTGCCGGTACACCCACCACCGGCGCGGCCGGGAACTTTGACAGTGCGCCTGACCGGTGCTAGTGTCCTGCGTCACAAATAGCTTGATGAATCCGCGGGTCCTTTTCGCCGTCGGCTGCGTTGCTCTTCCTCGCGTGGTGCCCGCCACTGCTCGTCATCGCGCCTTGCCGACGACAAAAATGCCCTCGCGGTTTCATCAAGCTATTTGTGACGCAGGACACTAGCGTCCCCGGCAACGTCCTTGACTTGGCTTGGAGTCGACAGTTGAAGGGGGAAGGCCATGGATGCGCTCGAAGTAATGGCGCTCATCTTTGCGGTCATCGTGCTCGTAAAGCTCGCCGCCTTGCTGTTCTCACCCGCGTGGTGGATGGACACCGCCGGAGCCATGCTCGACTATCCCCGTGCGTGCACCTGGGTCTACGCCGTGCTCGCCGCGGTGGTGGGGTACTTTGTCTTTACCCGGATGGAAATAGTCGAGGTGGTCTCGGTGATGTTGCTCACGTCTCTGCTGGCGGGGCTGGGGCTCGCGCCCTATTCACGGACGATCCTCAAGCTCGGCAAGGAAATGGCGGGTGAGGGGTTCGGTCGGTTGTGGCCGGTGATGGTCATCTGGACCGTCATCGCGGTGTGGGCGCTGTACGCCGTCCTGTGAGGGAACCGGGGGACCTGTCATGACGGCCGCGTGAACGCTACCGTCTCCTGGTGGCCAGAACCTCAACGACTTCCTTGACCTCGGGTCCCGGATCGGTTCGGTCCTTGAACGGCGCCAGCCGTTCGTAGAGTTCGGCGGCGGCCTTGTGGAACCCCGCGGGGAGCCCGGCGGATTCGAAGCTGGCGGCGATCTCTTCCATCTCGCCCACGTAGCGCCACCCTTTGGGCGCCGCCACCGCGGCCGCGCGTTCGCTCTTGTTCCCGAGGGCGGGCTGCGATGCCGCCCATTCCTCCAGGAGCGCCGCTTCCACTCCTTCACTGGCCGCCAGGGCACGGACGGCCAGGATCAGCGCGTCACTGCCCTTGGTCCAGGCCGCGTAGGTCATCTTGAGCGCGGAGGCCGCCCCCGGCCCGCCGTCGATGACTCTGGCGTCGAGCGGACCCCCGGAGAACAACGCCGCGACCGACTCCGCGCCGGTTCCCGAAAGATACAGGCGCGTGGTACCCGGCGTGCGCACCGGCTGGCCGATGATGCCGCCGTCAACGAAACGCGCTCCGGCCTTGGCGACGACGGCCCCCACGCGTTGCGCCGTCTCGCGGGACACGGCGTTGGCGTCGACGTAGAGACCGGCAAAGCCCAGGTCCGCCACGTCCCGAGCCACCTCCTCGGCGGCGTGGGGCGGGCACACGGAAAGGACCGCATCGCTCTCGCGGACGGCCTCCGCCAGCGTCGCCGCCTCGGCAAGCCCGGCCTCGATGGCCCTCCGCCGGCTTTCCTCCCGCCGCCCCTCGGAAACCCACAACACGCGGGCGCCCCGCACCGCGGCGCCGACGGTGGCGCCCATGTTCCCGGGATGCAACAGCGTAAGGGTGTTGATCTGCATGGCCTCCTAGTGGTCCTGCTCTTCCACGTCGCTGGCCTTGACGCGCCGCGACTTGAGCTTCTCGCCGGTCTCGAAGTAGCGGCCCTCCACGGCGAGCTTGGCTTCCTCGTCCAGCTCGTCGTCCCACTGGCCCAGGGAATAGCCGTACCACGGCATCTTGGGAGTCAGCGGCGGCAGCATCAGCTCCTCCCACAGCTCGCGGGCGTGCTCCATGTACTCCCGCTTGGGCAGGGACACGGGAGGGAAGGGCTCCTTCTGAATGGCGTTGCACAGCATGCCCGATTCGTCGGCGGGGAGGTGGTACGACACCACGTCCGTGCCCTTGTGATCGTCGTTGTAAAGGAACGGCGGGGCGTGGCCCTTTTCCATGCCGCCGATGATCTGCACGTCCTGTTGGGGCTTCATGCGGTAGCACATGGCCCAGAACACCGCGGCCTCGTCCGACGGATCGATGTCCTCGTCCACGGCGATGACGATCTTGCCGACGCCGGGGTGGAAGGACGACGCGGCGTGGAGCGCGCGCCACACCTCGGCTTCCTTGGGCTTGCGCATCTGCACGATGACGAGCTTGTAGGTGTTGGTCAGGGGCTCGTGCATCTCCACCCGGATGACGCTGGTGATGCGGCAGTGGTCGCGCAGGTGCACCAGCATGAGCCGGTCGTAGCCGATCTTGCGGATGACCGACGATTCACTCGGGGTGAGCTGGCTCAGCCACGAGACGTAGATGGCGTTCTTGCGGTGGGTGATGGCGGTGACATCCATGAACGGGTTCAACTGCCGCGGGTGCATGTAGCCGTGGGACTCGCCGAAGGGCCCCTCGGGCTCCACGAACTCGGTGTTGAGGCGGCCTTCGATGACGATCTCCGCCTCCGCCGGCACCTGCAGGTCCACGGTCTTGCACTGGGCCATGCGGATGGGCTCGCCCACGAAGCCGCCGGCGATGGCCATCTCGTCCACGCCGTAGTCGACCTTCTGCACGGAGACGTAGGAGACCACCGGCGGTGCGCCGATGACCAGCGCCGCCTCAAGCGGCTCTCCGCGCTTCTGCGCGTTCTTCCAGTGGAGGTAGATGTCCTGGCCGAGGCCGGAGGGGAACACGCCCACGCGGGTGTTCGACTTGATCTGGCCCCGGTAGTTGCCGATGTTGCCGATGCCGGTCTCCGGGTCCTTGGTGATCCAGTGGGAGCAGGTGGTGTAGGGGCCGTTGTCGAAGCCGGGGGTGGAGATGGGGACCGGGAACTTGTCCAGCCCCTCGTTATCCAGGGCGTCGCCGGTCATCACCACCTCATGGCACGCGGGGTCGGCCACCACCTCCGGCTTGATGGGGTTGGAGAGGGCGTGCTTCCATTTCGCGTCCATCTCGTCGGCGCTGTTGCAGCCCATTCCCAGGAAGTAGATGGCCTTGCTGCCGGCCAGCGCCCCCACCACCACGGGAAAGTCGAAGCGGCGCCCACGCGAGTCCGTGACGTTGGAGAAGTACCATGCCTTGCGCTCTTCGTCGGGGATGCCGCCACGGTACTGCCAGCGCACCAGCGGATGCAGCTCGGTGTCCTTGTTGATGGTCTGATTGATGCGGCGCAGATGCCCCGCCTCTTCGAGCATCCTGATATGCTCATGTAGATCTGCATAACCCATTAGCTGCCTCCTGTTCGCGTCAAACTTTCGAGTGATGTCATGGAGAGTTCCCGTCGCCCCGTCGGGCCGTGTTGCAGCCCGGATTCGGGGCTTCGGTGGTCGGAATGAAACGGTAGGCTCCAGCGAGAATCTCAAACAGATAGCCGATCCGGTCCGGCCGTGTCAAATTCTCGGAAGTACCGCCGATGCGCGCACTTAGGGCACTTGAGCGCGCTTGACTTGCGGCTTTCGTGTTCGTTAGCTTCCGGGCTGTAATCCACGGAGGGAATTCCACGCATGCACACCGACCAAAAGACTCTTGAGAAGGTGTTCTCCCACATCGACCGGGAGGAACTGGCGAATCTGGCCATGGATGTCGTGAACTTCCCCACGCCCACCGGGAGCGAGGAGGAGGTGGCGCGGTTCATCCATGACTGGTTGCAGAAGCAGGGCATCGAGACGTTCCTGCAGCACACCGAGCCGGGTCGGGCCAACGTGGTGGGGGTGATTCCGGGCGAGGGCACGGGGCCGACGCTGCTCTTCAACGGGCACATGGATACGGCGCTTTCGGGCGGCCCGGAGGATCTCTGGATCACCGGCAGCACCCGTCCCGAGTGGCAGGCGCTGGCGCGGCGCGAGGACGACGTCATCTACGGCAGCGGCATCGTCAACGACAAGGGGCCGCTCACCTGCACCCTGGCCATGGCCAAGGCGCTCAAGGAGAGCGGTGTCAAGCTCAAGGGCGACGTCATCGTCACGGGCGTGGCGGGCGAGATCGGGCGCTCGCCGGTGGACCACTACCAGGGGCCGGCGTACCGGGGGAAGGGGCACGGCGCGCGCTACCTGGTGACCCACGGCGTGGTGGGGGACTACTGCATCGTCGTGGAGCCGTCCCAGTTCCGCATCACCTGGGCCCAGTGCGGCGCCGTCTTCATCAAGATCACGACCTACGGCGAGCCCATGTACGGGCCGTTCGTGGACCATCCGCTGTCGCCCAAGGAAAGCAAGAACGCGGTGGTGCGCATGGCCTCCATCATCCCGGCCCTGGAGGAGTGGGCGCGGCGCTACGAGAAGGAGCACCGCTACGAGTTCGGCGCGGGCACGGTGGTCCCCAAGGTCAACATCGGCTCCATCTTCGGCGGCGCGCCGTTCAAGCCCAACTTCTCCCCGGCCATCTGCAACCTCTACGTCGAGGCCTTCATGGCGCCGGAACAGCGCGCCATCGATGTGCTCCGGGAGGTCCGGGAGGTCCTGGCGGCGACGGAGATCGAGGCCAAATCGTCGCTCTTCCTGTCGGTCAACGGCTACGAGTCCAAGGGCGCGGAGCCGCTGGTGGCCGCCATGGAGGAGGCCCACGAGTACGTCCGGGGCCGCAAGGTGGAGCCCATCCGCGACGCCTTCACCAGCACCTACGCCGACCTCACCGTGTTCGCCGAGGTGGGGATTCCCGCCATCAAGTGCGGCCCGGCGCCGGAAGCCGCCGACGCCAAACCGGCCACCAGCGAGATGCAGAAGGTGGAAGACCTCGAAGCCGCCGCGCGCATGTACGCGTTCGCCGCGCTGGAGATCGCCGGCCGGGAGCGCACCTGAGCGGACGGCGGACCGGGCCGGGTGGGGCCGCGAGGCAGGTGCTTGAACGCCCCTGTTTGCGAAGCGCCAAGTACGATATTGCCACAATACGGGCGGAATGAAGCCGCCCAGCAGGAAGGAGCCTCCCATGAGCATCGATACAGGGCTTTACCGCCGTACATACAGACTCCAGAGCGACGACGCGGCGGTTACCGAAGAGGTGCTGTTTTCGTCCGATTCCCACGTGATGGAACCCGCGGACACCGTGGTGGACCGCGTGCCCCAAGCCATGCGCGATCGCGCCATGCGCTTCCCCGAGCTGAAGATAGGGGAGGGGTTCCAGACCCATCCCGGCGGTTCCGATCCCAACGCCCGGCTCAAGGAGATGGCGGTGGACGGGGTCAGCGCCGAGGTGTTGTATCCCACCCACGGTCTGAGCCTCTTCTCGGAGGACGATCCGGAGTTGCAGGAGGCGTCTTGCCGGGCCTTCAACGATTGGCTCATCGAGTACTGCTCGGTGGACCTGGACCGGCTGGTGGGCGTGCCCATGATCGCGACCTTCAACATGGACCACGCGGTGGCCGAGTTGGAGCGCTGCAAGAAGGCCGGACTTCGGGGAGGGCTGATCTGGCAGGTGCCGCCCAAGGAGCTGTCCTTCGCCTCGGACCACTACGAGCGCTTCTGGGCCGCGGCCCAGGAGATGGAGATGCCCGTCAGCCTGCACATCCTCACGGGCTTCGGCTACGTCAAGACCCGCCGCGACCGCAAGGGCCTGGAGCGTTACCGGGGCAGCGTCAACCTCAAGCTGGCGGAGATCACCGACAGCCTCATGGACATCATCTTCTCCGGCGTGCTGGAGCGCTACCCGCGCCTCAAGATCGTCCTGGTGGAGAACGAGATCGGCTGGCTGCCCTACGTGCTGGAGCAGTGGGACTACTACTTCGACCGCCACCGCCCTTCGGATCCGCTGACCATCGACAAGCTGCCGACGGAGTACTTCAACCGGCAGGTGTTCGCCACCTTCTTCAACGACGCCGTGGGCGCCCGCAACCTGGCCTGGTGGGGGCACGACAACTGCATGTGGTCCAACGACTTCCCGCACGCCAACTCCACCTGGCCGCACTCGCGCGAGGTGGTGGCGCGGGACCTGGGCCATCTGCCCGAAGACGTGCGCGCCAAGCTCTTGCGGGACAACGTGGCGCGGCTCTACGACATGCCCGTGCCCGCGCCCATGGCCGCCGGGGTGTAGCCCACCCCGGCCGGTCCGTCGGTCACTGAGTCATTCGCGCGAAAGCGGGTGTGTCGAAACGTCGTCCGGACAAGAACCGGCACCAACCCCCCGAGTCGTCATTCCCGCGGAAGCGGGAATCCAGGGGCGGTGGTGGGGCACTACAGGGGCGTTTTTCCGCCTCGCCACCCCTGGATTCCCGCTTTCGCGGGAATGACGTTCCGTTACGTAGTTGCCTCATGAGTTTGATACCGCCTGGAAAGCGGAGATCCGGGCGGTGTCAGGGGGCCGCGGGTTCGGTCTTCCCGAGCGTGAGTGAGAATCCCGGCTTGCGGATGTAGACCTGGGTGTATTCCTTCTGCTTGGTAAGTTCGTGGACGAGCCGCACCAGGGGTTGGCTGGCGCTCAGATACTCCCGCGGCTGTCCGGCGGTCTCAAGCGCCTCCACCGCCTCATCCCCGGCGAATACGCGCAGGATCAACTCTTCATCGGACATGGAAGAGTTGCCGAGCTGCTTCCGCACCTCGGGCAGCGACGGGTCCGGCTGTTCCCAGCCCTCCCAGTCCCTGGCCCGGGGCCGCCCCAGGATACGGTCCTTTACGTCCGGGTCCATGAGCTCGGCGCCTTCCCGGCCCCAGATTCCCAGGGCGTACTGCATGGACTGGTCGGTGACCTGTTTGTAGCGCTCGCCCATGATGATGTTGATGGCGGCCTGGGTGCCCACGAACTGGGACAGGGGCGTCACCATGATGGGGTAGCCCCACTCGGCGCGCACCCGCGCGGCCTCCTCCAGCGCCGCCGGCAGCTTGTCCTCCATCCCCACGAGCCGGAGCTGGTGCACGAAGTTGGCGATCATGCCGCCGGGCACCTGGTGGTTGTAGACGGACTGGTCGAACGCGCGCGGCGCGCCCATGGGCAGTCCGTCCCTCTTCGCGACGAAGGTGAAGTGTTCCTGCACCGGCTTCAGCACCTCCTCGTCCACCGAAGCGGTATGGCCCATGGCGCGGATGTTCCGCAGCATGTTGAAGACCGAGGGTTGCGCCGAGCCGTTGGCCAGCGGCGGCACGCCGGTGTGGATGGTGGTCATGCCGAGCTTGATGGCTTCCAGGTAGTTGAGCGGCGCCAAGCCGTTGTTGCAGTGCGCGTGGAACTCCACCGGCGTGTCGCCGATGTTCTCCAGCACCAGGGGCACCAGCGCGCGCGTGCGCTCCGGCGTGAGCAGCCCGCCCACGTCCTTGAAGCAGATGCGCCAAGGCTTCAGGGCCGCGGCTTCCCGGGCCTTCCGCGCGTAGTACTCGTCGGTGTGCCGGGGCGACACCGAGTAGATCAGGTTGACCACGCAGTTCATGCCCGCCTTGCGCAACGCCTCCACGTCCTCCTTGAACACCGCGTAGTCATTCCACGGGTTGGAGGTGCGGGTCAGCGTGATGCCGTTGTCCACCACGTGCTGGACCACGAGCCGCGACACCGACGTGGGCTTCTTCTCCAGGCCGCCCTTGATGCCGCCGTGGAGCCGGAGCGGGGTGTGGCGCGCGCGCCGGCTGCCTTCCCGCAGCCAGTGCCAGGGGTTCTCCTTATGCTCCCGCACGTACTTCTTGAACATGGTGGCGGTGAAGAACTCCATGGACTCGAAGCCCGCCCGGTCCATGCGCTCGATGGCCTCCAGCATGGCCGCGGTCTTCATGTTGAAGGCCCACAGGCTCTGGTTGCCGTCCCGCAGCGTGGTGTCCACGAAAGTGACGTCGCTCATGGGATGCTCCTTGGTGACTGGGGGTCTGCGGGTTGTTGGCTAACCGGCGGCCCCATCGCTCGCGTCCGCGCTCCGCCCCAGGGTGAGTGAGAACCCCGGCTTGCGGATGTAGACCTGGGTGTACTCCTGCTGGCGGGTGAGTTCGTTGATGAGGCGCACCAGCGGTTGGCTCGCGCTCAGGTACTCGCGCGGCCGGCCGGCGTTCTGCAGCGCCTCCACCGCTTCGTCTCCCGCGTACACCCGCATGATCATGTCCTCGTCGGACATGGACGGCCCGCCGAGCTTCGCGCGCACCTCCTTGAGCGATGGGTCCGGCTGCTCCCAGTTCTCCCACGCCTTGGCGCGAGGGCGCCCCAGGATGCGGTCCTTCACGCCGGGGTCCATGTACTCGGCGCCCTGCCGGCCCCAGAGGCCCAGCGCGTATTGGATGGACTGGTCGGTGACCTGTTTGTAGCGCTCGCCCATGATGACGTTGATGGCGGCTTGGGTCCCCACGAACTGGGACAGCGGAGTCACCATGATGGGATAACCCCACTCTTCGCGCACCCGCGCGGCCTCCTCCAGCGCCGCCGGCAGCTTGTCCTCCATTCCCACGAGCCGGAGCTGGTGGACGAAGTTGGAGATCATGCCGCCGGGCACCTGGTGGCTGTAGACGGACTGGTCGAAGGCCCGCGGCGCCCCCATGGGCAGACCGTCGCGCTTGGCAACGAAGGTGAAATGGTCGCGCACCGGCTCCAGCGCCTTCTCGTCCACGGTCGCGGTGTGGCCCATGGCGCGCACGTTCCTGAGCATGTTGAAGATCGACGGCTGGGCCGAGCCGTTGGCCAGCGGCGGCACGCTCGTGTGGATGGTGGTCATGCCGAGCTTGATGGCTTCCAGGTAGTTGAGGGGCGCCAGGCCGTTGTTGCAGTGGGCGTGGAACTCCACCGGGATGTCGCCGATGTTCTCGAGCACGATGGGCACCAGCGTACGGGTGCGCTCCGGAGTCAGCATGCCGCCCACGTCCTTGAAGCAGATGCGGTAGGGCTTCAAGGCGGCAACTTCCCGTGCCTTCTGCGCGTAGTACTCGTCGGTGTGTCGCGGCGACACCGAGTAGATGATGTTCGCCACGGCATCCATGCCGAGTTCGCGCAGGTCGTCCACTTCCTGCTTGAACACCGCGTAGTCGTTCCACGGGTTGGAGTTGCGCGTCAGGCGGATGCCGTTGTCCACCAGGTGACTGACCACCAGCTTGGCCACCGACGTGGGCTTCTTCTCCAGCCCGCCCCGGATGCTGCCGTGCATCCGCAGGGAGGTGTTGCGGGCGCGCTTGGTGCCTTCGCGGATCCAGCGCCACGGGTTCTCCTTGTGCTCGCGCACGTACTTCTTGATCATGGTGGCGCTGAAGAACTCCATGGACTCGAAGCCCGCCCGGTCCATGCCCTCGATGGCCTCCAGCATGGCCGCGGTCCTCATGTTGTAGGCCCACAGGCTCTGGTTCCCGTCCCGCAGCGTGGTGTCCACGAATGTGACTTCGCTCATGGATGCTCCTCAGCGGTTTGTGCCATGCTTCTCGTGGCGATGAGCCAAGCTGGCCGTGCGCACCCCCGACAGCGGCGGTTCAAGCGCCCGCTCGTTGCCCGGCGACCACGTGCCCGTCTTCAACGCTCAGATCGGGACTTCCCTCAGTTCCCCAGGCCGTACTTCTTCAATCGCCGTGCGGATTTCTGCCGTCCGATGTTGCACTCTGGGCCATGCGGTGGAAAGCAGCACCACAATCGCCAGCCTGCTGCCAGTGAGATTCTGCTGATATCGCAAGTTCTGGTCTGTGGTCACCATGACCTCGTAGCCTTCCTCTTCCGCTTTCCTTATCAGTTCCCCGTTCTCCAGCAGTTCCCATCCTCTCTCCGCCGATCTGTCGACCGAATGTTCCCGGAGATGGTTTCGAAGGGGTGCCGGGGTTCCATGGTCGAACAGGATTTTCATACCTGGGCTGTTGTCTTGAGCTGTTCCGTCTCGTGGTTGAGGACAGATGCAACCTGCCATTCCTTCACCTCGGGAAACCACTCAAGGAACTGTTTGACCGTGGCACCGCTCTCCAAGTTCTCGAAGAGAGCGTATACCGGTACTCTTGTTCCGGTGAAGGCCCAGCCTCCGCTGATTTTGCGGGGGTTGCGTTCCACCGCCGGGCAGGTCTTCCAATCGGTCATGAAGTCACCTCCTCTTACAAGTCCGTGGCCCCGTTCGCCCCGTCGCCGTCCCGCCCCAGCGTAAGCGAGAAACCCGGCTTGCGGATATACACCTGGGTGTATTCCTTCTGCTTGGTCAGCTCGTTGATGAGCCGCACCAGCGGCTGGCTGGCGCTCAGGTACTCCCGCGGCCGGCCGGATTCCATCATGGTCTTGACCTCGTCTACGCCCGCGTAGACCCGCAGCACCAGTTCCTCGTCCGAGATCGAGGGTCCGCCCAACTGGGACCGGAGCTCCGCCAGCGACGGCTCCGGCTGCTCCCAGCCGGTCCACGCCTTGGCCCGGGGCCGGCCCAGGATCTTGTCCTTGACGTCGGGGTCCATGAGTTCGGCGCCCTCGCGGCCCCAGATGCCGAGGGCGTACTGGATGGACTGGTCCGCGACCTCCTTGTAGCGCTCGCCCAGGATGACGTTGAACGCGGCCTGCGTGCCGACGAACTGTGACAGCGGCGTCACCATGATGGGGTAGCCCCACTCGGCGCGCACCCGGGCGGCTTCCTCCAGCGCGGCGGGCAGTTTGTCCTCCATGCCCACGAGCTTGAGCTGATGCACGAAGTTGGAGATCATGCCGCCGGGCACCTGGTGCAGGTACTGGCCGTGGTTGTACTCCACCGGCTTGCCGATGGGGAGTCCGTCGCGCTTGGCCACGTAGGTGAAGTGCTGCTCCACCGGCCGCAGCACCTCTTCGTCCACCAGCGCCTCGTGCCCCATGGCGCGGATGTTCCGCACCATGTTGAAGATGGACGGCTGGGCCGAGGCGTTGGCCAGCGGCGGCACGCTGGTGTGGATGGTGGTCATGCCGAGCTTGATGGCCTCGAGGTAGTTGAGCGGCGCCAGGCCGTTGTTGCAGTGGGCGTGGAACTCCACCGGGGTGTCGCCGATGTTCTCCATCACCAAGGGCACCAGCGCCCGGGTACGCTCGGGAGTGAGCAGGCCGCCCACGTCCTTGAAGCAGACGCTGTGGGGCTTCAGGGCCGCGGCCTCCCGCGCCTTCCGCGCGTAGTACTCGTCGGTGTGCCGCGGCGATACCGAGTAGATCAGGTTGACGACGGTCTCCATGCCGAGCTCGCGCAGCCCCTTCACCTCCTCGCCGAACACCTCGTAGTCGTTCCAGCAGTTAGAGGTGCGGGTGAGGGTGATGCCGCTGTCGATGACCTTCTGGATGATCAGCCGCAGGATCGAAGCCGGCTTCTTCTCGAGCCCGCCCTTGAGCCCGCCGTGGAGCCGCAGCTCGGTCTTGCGCAGCCGCTTGGTGCCCTCCCTCAGCCACTCCCACGGGTCCTCCTTGTGCTCGCGCACGTACTTCTTGAACATGTTGGTGACGAAGAACTCCATGGACTCGAAGCCCGCCTGGTCCATCTGCTCCGCCGCCTCCACCATGGCCGCCGTCTTCATGTTGAGCGCCCAGAGGCTCTGGTTGCCGTCCCGCAGCGTGGTGTCGATGAAGTGAATGTCGCTCATGTTGTCTCCTGACAGGAACCTGTATTGCGTGTCGTGGGTCGTGGCGCCGCGCGTTCATGCGTGTCGCCTGCTCATAGTGGCGTGAAAGGGGAAACGGGTCAAGGTGACCCTGGCCGTTGGCACCGCGGACTTGCGACGGGCCGGCAAATCCTCTAACGCTGACCTCTCATCACGCAGGGGAGGAACGCGGTGGTTCAACAGGAATCTCAACCGGTGGAGGAACGTGTCGTCGAGTTGCTGCGGCACCTGGGTATCGGGAAGGCACACGTGGCGGCCTATCTGCCGGGCGACTGGAGCGGGCTGCTGGAGCGGCATCCGTCGGCCGTGGCGTCGCTGACGCTCATCTGCCCGCGGGGCATGAAGATCGAGCTGCTGCGTCCTCATCGTGACCGGATGATGGTGGTCACGGGCGACGGCGGCAACGAGGTGGCGGAGTTGATGGGCGCCATGGACAAGCTGCCCGGCGCGGCGCTGACGGTGCTGCGCGACTACTACAGCCCCATGTGGGCGGATGTCATGGCGGAACGCGGCGACGCGGCGCTGCCGGCACTGTTGAAATTTCTCGCGCGCATGGAAGGGGCGAGCGCGGCTTCGCCGGTGCGGCTCCCGGAGGGGGAGGGTGAGGCGGCGGGCATCTCGTACACGGTACGGGGCTCGGGGCCGCCGCTGCTGCTCTTCCCGCTGGCGTTGGCGGCGTCCCAGTGGGAGCCGGTGCTGGCGGCGCTGGCGGAGCGTTTCACGACCATTACCGTGGGCGGCGCGCATCTGGGCATGGTGGCTTTCCTGGAGTCCCGCGCCGAGGGCTACCTTCGGGTGGTGCGCGGCGCCGTGGCCGAGGTGGCGCTGGAGCCCGGTCAGCGGGTGTTGGAGGTGGGTTGCGGCGCGGGCACGGTGGCGCGCTGGCTGGCGCGGCACACGGCGAAGCGCAACCCTATCGTGGGCGCGGACATCAACGCGTACCTGTTGCGCGAGGCTGCGAGGCTGGCCGCGGCGGAAGGGGTCGACGACGTCATCGAGTTGCACAACGCCAACGGCCAGGCGCTGCCGTTCCCGGACGGGGGGTTCGATGCGACCCTGGCGTTCACGGTCATGGAGGAAGGGGACGCCGACGCGATGCTCGCCGAGTGCGTCCGGGTGACCCGGCCCGGCGGTAGGGTGGCCGTGATCGTCCGTTCCCTGGACATGCCCTGGTGGGTCAATCTGCCGCTTCGCTCCGATCTCAAGCTCAAGGCCCAGACCGGCTACGGCGACATGGTGGAGGGCGGGTGCGCGGACGCGAGCCTGTACGAACGCATGGAGCGCGCCGGGCTGGAGGGCGTGGTCATGATGCCTCAGTGGGCGACGTACTCTTCGGGCGAACGGCTGCACCAGCAGCAGGAACGCATGGTCTCGCGGCTCGACCCGGCGGAAGCCGAGGAGTGGCGTCAGGCCATCGTCGCGGCCGGCAACCAGTTCTTCATTTCGCAGCCGTTCCACTCGGGCGTGGGCACCAAGCGCTGATCCCGCGCGGGTACTGTTCCGCGCCGTGCGCCAACGCGCTGCTGCACGACGGGCGGCCCGATCGTCCCCGGTTGACACCCGAGGCCCGATCCACCATATGTAGTGGACATGCGACTTGTCGGCACAACAGGGAGGGTACCCAGGAAGGTCACGGTACTCGGAGCGTTCCTCGGTCTGTGGATGGCCCTGGCACTGTGGCCGCCGGCCGCGGCACTATCGGCCGAACCCGGCATCCAGCTTGACGGCCAGCGGATCCAGGGCGGCCTGGTGCGCGGGCGCGTGGCGCCGGGTTCCAAGGTGAAGTTCGAGGGCGCGCCGGTACGCGTCTCCAAGGAAGGCTGGTTCCTCATCGGCTTCGGCCGGGACGCGCCCGCGAAGGCCGTGCTGTCGGTGGTGTTCCCGGACGGACGGCGCGAACGCTACGGCCTGGCGGTGAAGCCGCGCAAGTACCGCATCCAGCGCATCGACGGCTTGCCCCCGAGCAAGGTCACGCCCAGCAAGAAGGACCTCGTGCGCATCCGCAAGGAGGTCGCCCTGGTCAAGCGGGCGCGCACCGTCGACGATCCCCGCACCGACTTCCTCGGCGGCTTCCGCTGGCCCGTGAAAGGCCGCATCAGCGGCGTCTACGGCTCCCAGCGCATCCTCAACGGCGAGCCCCGGCGCCCCCACTACGGCATCGACATCGCCGCGCCCAAGGGCACCAGGGTGGTATCGCCCGCGGCCGGCGTGGTCACCATGGTGCATCGGGACATGTACTTCTCCGGCGGCACCATGATCGTCGACCACGGCCACGGCCTCTCGTCCGCCTTCCTCCACCTCGCTCGCATTCTGGTCAAGAAGGGCCAGCGCGTGAAGCAGGGACAACCCATCGCCGAGGTCGGCTCCACCGGCCGCTCCACCGGCCCCCATCTCGACTGGCGCATCAACCTCTTCGGCCGCCGCCTCGACGCCTCGCTGCTGGTGGGGCCGATGCCGAAGTGAATCCCCGACCATAAACGAAGGGGGCGAAAGCAAATGCGCTTTCACCCCCTCCTTCCGCACAGGGTCTTGGCCGCAAACGGCTAAGCTTCACCCACCGCGGCCTGCCGCGTCCGGCTCGCCTCCGCGGCCGCATGGGCCTTCTGGAAGTCTTCCTCGCTGAAGTTGTACAGGCTGGCGCCGCCCATGAAGATGGCGGCGGCGATTTCCCGCGACACGTTGTTCAGCAGGTTCGTGGAGACGTTGGGGAAGTTCGAGTCGAAGTGCGGGTAGTCGGTGGAGATGCACATCCGGTCCGCGCCGATGAGCTCCGCGGTGCCGGCGATCTCGGGCTCGCTGCCCTCCACCGCGGCCCAGCAGTTGCGCTGGAAGTACTCCTTGGGCGTCAGCGACAGGTAGGGCGCGTGGGAGTCGCGGTAATTGGCGTAGTCCCACTCGATGCGCGTCAGGATGCCGGGCACCCAGGAGTTCTGCGCTTCCAGGTAGCCCACGCGCAGCTTGGGATGGAACTCGAAGACGCCGCCGATGATCATGGCGATGAGCGCCTGCTGCATCTCGATCCAGTGACTGGCCACGTGGCGGTAGAAGCGGTTCTCGCCGTACAGCGCGTTCATGTTGGAGTTCCACGCTCCGGTGCCTTCATGGAAGCACCAGGACACGTTCAACTCCTCGTGCAGGCTGTAGAGCGGATCCCAGTAGTTGGAGTGCCAGAAGCGGCCGTTGATCATGTTGGGCCGGATGAACGATGCCACCGCCCCGAGCTCCTCGACGGCACGCTTGAGCTCGTGGCACGCCAGGTTCACGTCGTGCAGCGGCAGCATGGCGGCGAACTTCATGCGCTCCGGGCAGTGTTGGGAGAAGTCGTGGATCCAGTCGTTGTAGGCCCGGCTCAGGGCGTGCGAGAGGTGCGGGTCCATGTCGTCACGCGCCAGCAGCCCCAGCCCGCCGGTGGGGAACAGCACGCCGATGTCGATGCCTTCCATCTCCATGCCCATGATCTGGGCTTCCTCGTCGTAGCCGCGCTCGATGGCGAAGTCCATGCGCCCGGTGTCCGCCAGGCGCGAGGCCGACAGCACCCCGGTGGCGGCGCCAATGACCGGCCCCGTGGCCTTGGACGACGCGGCCCTCTTGCGGTGCTGCTGCAGCTCCGAGTCCGCGCCCGTGGCGAGGCCGTCGATGGTCCAGGTGCGCCGGCTGATCTTCCCCTTGCCGTCCACCGCCCAGGTCACGCGGTGCTTGAACTCGGGATCCAGGTACTTCTCCAGCAGGTTCCCCGGCTCCTGGATATGCATGTCGCTGTCAACGAAACGCAGGCCGTCCTTCATGATCGTTCCTCCTTGTCCCATCGAGCCGCGGGGTGTCCCGCGCCTTGGGCGCCGTTCCGATTTCGCTGGACCGAGACTACAGCAAGTTCGGGAGCGTGGTCAATGACAGCGGCCGGGAGTCCGGATCCGCGCGGGCCACGCTTCGTCCAACGAACGAAGGCGGTATCGTTCACTCCGTCCGGGAGACATCGGGCTGTTCGGCGGCGATCTCTCCGTTGGCCACGCGCATGTCCCAATAACAAACGGTGGCAACCACGGCCCCGTAGGCTCGGATCGAACCGTTGAGGAGAAGGACCGCGACGGCCAACAACACGCCAAGGTCGTTGTCCCTGAGGAAGCCGGCCACGGCTCTGAGCAGGATACCCGACGAATACTGCAGAACTTCCGTGAAGCACCACACCAACACGACGACGCCGAGCAAGCGAATCCAATGATGTGAGGTCAGTTGCCAGCATCGCCTGAATCCGTCCAGAACCCCCGTGCGTTCGATGGCCGCTACCGGCAACAGCATCAGGAGCCTGCTGTCGATCAGGCCATTGAGGGCGCTGCCCGCCATGGACAGGGCGAAAAGCACGCTCTTCGACGCCGGTCCCAGTTCCGAAGTAAGGACAAGGACCGCCGCCGCGTGCTGCGGCAGGTAGAGGAGGGCGCGCAGGATGGCCACCGAGGACACTCTTGCAACGAACAGGTAGAAGGGGCGACGCAGAAGCCCGGGGATGGCCTCGGTGGCCGTGACCAGGGCGCCTTTCAACGTGACCCGGCGGCCGCCCAGTTCCGGCCAAATCATCAGGGTGATGACGGCTTCCACCGAGACCCTCGAGAAGGCGTGCAGGACCACGGAAGCGATCTTTCTGCCGTACAACGCAAAGAACGCCGGGGTTCCCGGGTCGCGAGAAACGGCGCCAGTCCGGTGAGAAACAAGACGCCCCCCACGGTCCACCCGACAGCCGAGGCCAGAAGCACGAACGGCACGAAGTGTCTGACCAAGGCGGCCAGAAACCGGCCCAAGACCGGCCAGATTGCGAGCCTGCGGTCGAGCGGGACGGTGCCTGGCGTGTGCGTTTCGGACGATTGGGTCTCCATGTCTCAGGTCTCCGTCACTTCTGCGAACCGGCCATTGAAAATCTGCTTCGCCACCCCTTCGTCTGACGTGAACGGACTCGACCCATGCGGAGGGACGAGGCCTGCGTCGGATATCCTTGGACATACCGGCCGTTCTGTGTAACACAGGAACGAATAATCCAGAAAGGCCGGCCGGTTCGTAACCATGCCCTGACCCGATCCCGTCCCCGCGTCGGAGCTTTGAGGAGGCCCATCATGATGACGAAGGACATATCCGCCCTCCGCAATGATCCCCGCGGCATCCACTTGTTGTGGGTGTGGGTTCTGGCACTGGCCGCTAGCGGTTGCACCGCGGCCGTGGACACCGCCCGGCTCGACACCGTTGCCCGGGCGGGCGTCGCGTACGCCGGCAAGGTGCCGCCGTTGCTGGACCGGGCGTTCGAAGTGGCCGCGGCGGTGGATTCGCGGGCGCTGGTGGAAGCGCGGGAGGGCCTGTCGGAGGAACAGCGTCGGGAGGCGCTGCAACGATTCGACGCGGCCATGGCGGAACGTCTGGAGGACTACGACGCAGCCAAGCGCCATAACGACTTGCTGAGATCGTACTTCGTCGCGCTGCGGTCACTGCTGGAGTCCGATGGGTCGAAGGGGAGCGCTGCCGCCGCGAAGCGGTTGACGGCGGCGCTCGGGACGCTCTCGCCCAGGCTCAAGCAGGCGCGGATGGGGGACGTCTCGGTAAGCGGCCGTGTGGAGCCCGCCGTTGCCGTCACGGTGGCCTCGTTCGGATCCGCGGCCCTGCGGCGCGAGTTGGAAGCACGCGGCGCGGCCATCGAGCGCGAGCTGGCGCTGCAGGAGGCCCTGGTGGCGGCGGTGGCGCGGCAGGTGCGCGCGGACCGGGACATCCTGTCGGCGCGGTTTCGCAGCGACGAGGTTGTGACGCCGTACGTGAGCGCCAAGCGGCTGCCCAAGACTTGGCCGGCACGGCGGCTGAAGAGCCTGCGCGAGCCCACCGGCGTGGCAGCGGCGCTGGCCGCGGAGCAGGCGGTCGGCGCGTTGCGGCAGGCGTACGTGGCGGCCGTCGAGGGACGCCTGGATGCCGGCCGGGCAGCCGAGCTGGGCGCCACCGTCGAGGGATTCGTGGAGCTTGTCTCGCGCCTCGGCGCTGAAGCCGGGAGGCTGATCCGATGACGCCGGGTGAAGTCCGCGGGAAGACGCTGTCGGAGTTGCGCCAGGCGCGGAAGGACATGATGTCCGCCGAATGGCTCGCGGCGGTGCAGGATCTTCCGGAGACCGAGCGCACGGCGTCGGCCATGGCGCTGCTGGATGTCTGCCTCGCCATCCGCCGACTTGAGAACGCGCGCGTCGCGGCCATCCGCGGGAAACTCGCCGACAACGAGAAGGAACTTGAACGCGGTCTGCGGGGCCTTGCGCGGGCGCGGGAGAGGCTCAAGCGGATCGAGGCCTACCTGAAGGCCGTGACCACGCTCGTGTCGAGTGTGGCGAAGGTGGTCAAGCCGTAACCGACACGAACTCGGAACCATCGAAACGCCATTCCCGCGGAAGCGGGAATCCAGGTCTTGCGGCGCAGGTTCCTACTGGAGCACGGCGCGGAAGGGACGTCGGAAGCCCTTGGCCGGCTGGCCCTCGTTCCCTGTTGGCTCGCGCACCAGCCAGGCATTGGCCGTCAATTCGATGCCGCCGCCCTCCGTGCGGCACAGGCTCACCGTCATGAAGTGCTCCCGAGTGCGCTTCCTCGGATAATCCGACAACAGCCGCCCCTTGCGGATCGGGACAAAGAAGCGCCCGCGTCCCGCGCGGTCCTTGTAGTAGTTCACCTTGCGGGCCGGCCAGTCCAGCTCGCGGGCTGTCGCGGCGGGAGGAAAACGCTCGGGCCGGCTCGTGGCGGTGCTCGCGGCCACGCCGTTGAGCCCGGTGAGGTTCGACAGGGGCGAGGAGATGATCTCGAAGAGCCGCGTCCCGGCGGTGCCGATGGGGACGCTGGCGACGCGTCCGAAATGAACGTCGCCGCTCAGGACCACGATGTCGTGCGCGACGGCGCCGAGGGCGTCGAGCAGCGCCGCGTATTGCTTTGAGTAGCTCCGCAGGTTCCGCTCCACGCGGTTCTGCCGCACGAGCAACGGCTGCGGAAGGACGAGCACCGCTGGGCACGTCCTGCGCCGCGCCCAGTCGAGCAGCTTCCTGAAAGGAGCCGCCGGGAGAAACGCCTCCTCCGTGCGGTGCGACCGCAGGTCGGCGAAGCAGAGAGTGACATCGTCTCCGATGGCCACCGTTTCCACCACGGGCGAGCGCTGGATGTTCGTGACGGCGTCGCGCGAGGCCGCTTCCCAGCACTCGCGCACGTGCGGCAGCCTCAGCGACCAAAGGGCTGGGAGGGGTGAATCGACAAACGGGTAGTCGTTCCAGTACTCGTGGTCGTCCGGCAGCATCCATGTGCCGCCCCGGCCGAGGATTCCGTCCAGCGCCTGCCAGTGAAGGGCATAGTCGTCGGCGATGCGCTCGCGTATCTCCCGCGGTATCAGCGACAGCGAATCGAAGCCGATGTCCAGGTAGACCTGATCGCCGGTCAGCGCGGTGATGTCCGGCCGGACGGTGCCGGCGCCGTGCTCGTAAAGCGCCCGATACGCGACCGCCGCTTGCCCGCCGTCGCGATGGTTGTAGAAGCAGCTCCCGAGACCGATGGTGAAGGGACTCTCGCCCTTCAAGGGGAGGCGCGGCGGCAGCGTGCGGAACGCGCCCGCGCGCAGTTCCTGCCACCCACGGACAGGTCCCGCCGCGGCATTCCCTTCAACGAGCCGCTCGAACGCGACCCGGTATTCGCTCCCGGCTTCGAGCCGCCTGAACGTCACCACCCTGAAAAAACGCCGTCGCATGCCGCGGAAGGGCCGCGACCAGTCGTCCCTGGAGATCAGCGCCGAGCGCTCCGCCCGGCCGTCCCGGAAGAGCCGGACCCGCGCCCGCTCCGGCATCTTCAAAGCCGGGAACAAGGTTCCCACCCACACCTCGGCCGACGTCGCGCCGACCCGGTGAATTACAAGGGACCATTGAGCGGTGGATGTGGGGTAGTCCGGGCGGAAGGGCCAGTGGGAGTGATCCATACGGATGTCCGTTTCTGATTGCACAGGCGGTTGTTCATGGCAGTCCCCGGGCAGATTTTATTGCTGTAAGTTGACAATACTGGCAGGTTAGGTTGATGAGATTCTCCGAGCTGCTTGAGATCGTCGACGATGAACCGCTGTTCGAGACGGGGCTGCTGCTTTGCGGGCGCGCCGACCCGGTGAGGATTCGACACCAACTCGCCCGGTGGACCCGGGCCGGGCGAATCCATCAGCTTCGTCGCGAACTGTACGCGCTGGCTCCACCTTACCGCAAGCGCATGCCCCATCCGTTTCTGGTCGCCAACCGCCTTGTGCCTGGGTCCTACGTGAGTGGACTATCGGCGCTGGAGCACTGGCATTGCATTCCCGAATACGTTCCGGAGGTCACCAGCGTGGCGGTCGCAAGGCCGCACGTGCGCCAGACTCCGCTGGGCCGCTTCTCGTTCCGCTACGTCAAGAACGAGCTGCTCTACGGTTACCGGCAGATCGACTTGGCCCTTGGACAGGCGGCGTTCGTGGCGTTGCCGGAGAAGGCCCTGCTCGATGTCGTTCACTTGTGCCCCGGCGGCGACGAGCCGGCTTACATCGCGGAGTTGCGGCTGGACCTCGAGGCCCTCGACCTGGACGAACTCGAGCGGCTGGCGCGCGCCGCGGGCAAGCCCAAGCTGTTGCGCGCGGCGCGGCACGTACGCGCGTTGGCCGAGGATCCCGACCTTTCAGCCCCACGACCGCGCGACGCTTCTCGGCGGCAAGCTCCACGCCCTGCTGCAGCGTCCCTACACCAAGGGGCGGGACCTGTATGACCTGATCTGGTACCTCGGCGATCCGGGCTGGCCCGCGCCGAACCTGACCCTGCTCGACGCGGCCTTGCGGCAGACAGGCTGGGAGGGCGATACCATTCATGCCGATAACTGGCGGACCACGATCCTTGGTCGTCTCGACGCCTTGGCGTGGGATCGGGTGGCGGCGGATGTCCGCCCCTTTCTGGAACGAGCGGAGGATGTCGTGTGGGTCACACGGGAGAACGCGGCGCGGCTATTGGGCCACCCTCGCGCGGCAGGTCCGAGCTGACTCAAACAAACCGTCTCCGGTAAACCTCGGGCGGTTCAGGACCAGAGTGTCTTCAGTGTACGACTGAGGCGCCATTGACGTGGTTCAAGCTCCCATGATGGCCACATCGTATCGCGGGATGTGTTGATCGCGGGTGACGAGGGTCAGCCCTTCGGCCCGAGCTTGAGCGATCAGCAAACGGTCGAACGGGTCACGGTGGTGCATCGGCAGTTTGCCCGCCTGCTCGGCATGATGGAAGGTCAACGGCAGATGCGTGAAGCCTCTCTCTTCCACCAACGCAGAGAGATTGTCGGGGGCGGTCATGGTTCCCTTCGCCCTCTTGACTGCCACCTCCCAACCGGTGATGGCGCTGACAAAGACATCGTTGTGCGGGTTGGCGATGGCGTTGCGAGCCGTCTCGATCAACCGCGCGGCATCGGATAGGCACCACACCAATACATGGGTATCCAGCAGTAGACGCGACACCTTGACCTAACCCAAGTTTAACATAGGTAAATGAAAGTCATTATAATTCGGGGGGTTAGCGGGTCGATTTTTTTCTTCTGGCACTACATTCTGGTGTCTTAACGATAATACTGAGAGTTCAGACGGTCAACTTTTTG
>Ga0209544_1000724_pt1 | contig 42381 bp, 33 predicted proteins | sample MesohylPK_FD_187297 | JGI IMG/M metagenome (GOLD analysis project Ga0209544, IMG submission 187297) | Host-associated microbial community of the marine sponge Aplysina aerophoba from Gulf of Piran - sponge mesohyl, lysed by proteinase K... | ecosystem: Host-associated > Porifera > Sponge >... | reverse complement strand
CGGACATTTTCCCCCTGGGGCTATCCAGTGCAGACGAAGTGCATGGAGAGACTTTAAGTTTGCACTGAATCAAGTTGTGCGGGCAATTGAGCCACACTACGCCTTGAAGGAAATGATTCAGCATTGGCCGATCATTTCCAAGTCGCTGGCAGAGCCACCCAGACTCAGAAACTATCAAATTGAACAATATTTTTCTATCACTAAAACAAGTTGACGCTTATGGGACTTCACCCCCGGGCTCTCACAGAACTTTCCCCTGAACACATGAGTGGCTGCAGGTGTTTGAGAGTATAGATCGTGGAACAGCGCTTACGGCCGTAGAAAGCATTACGGAGATGCTTCTACAGTAGAGCAGGAGATTCAAAACAAATGGTCGAATTGGTGGCGTGTGACGTGGCGCTCTTGGACGCAGCACCGGAGAGCCATTCTGGTTTTACGAAGGTGGATCGTGGGGCGCTGCGCCCGCTTATCCAGGGTTGTATCTGATGGCGGAAATCTGGGCTGTTAGACTTCATGCACACACAATAACATGATCAGAAAAATGAAAGCAATCGTCTTTTCAGCGCTAATTGGCTTGCTCGCTTTTTCAGCGATTGCGCAACCAAAAAGTGGTTTGCATCTCAAGGATGGAACATGGATAGCGCCTACTCCGCAGTCTGCTCTTGATGTCATTAGCATGAATACAGGTCGCATTGACTACGCGATTGCAGTGCTGCGACAAACTCACAGCAAGCATAAAAATGCAGAGCTTGATGCATTTGCAGACAAATTGGTGAGCATCTTTCTTGAAGGCGAATTTGGAATGTCTGCTACTGCAGCAACAGTGCTTAATATGGCAGGCAAAGATCACGGCGAAGGGATGCCATATGAAAGGTCAAAACACCTGTTCATGAGCATATACGAAGAAAAAAAGGGCGCAGACGTGATAATGGCAACCAGGGCGCTGTCTGGGGTATTTCATTCTGGTGGCGAATCCATGATTCGTGACATGTTTCACAAAAGCATCAAGCCGGCGCAAGCCTGTAATCCCAGCATGCGTGTGAACAATCGCGATGGATCGAAGGTGGATCCCAAGACAAGATGTCCTTATTACCACGAGCCATGGTGTGATGCGGGCAACATATTGGTGCTCAACTTAATGAATGACAAACCAGTAGTTAGCCCTGTGTCCACTGATCCTACGCCAGATGACATTCTGCCACATTGCTTTGGTCAATTCAAAGAGGGAGACAAGTGGCCACTCGTTCTTTATTAGGCTCTTGTGCCAATTTTGACACGCGACCAGACTGCAGCACGTGTGGCACTCCAAAATGTCAGGCATGAGATAGTTTCCAGGGGCTTCCCTGAGGGAACTGTGCCGAAAGAATAAGTGCTATGCAGGTTCATTATCGTAATGGATTTTTGCTGAGATTTACTTATTCCGTGCATCCGCGAGAGACATACTGCTCATTTGCGATATTGGCAAAACCATTGCATTGATATGAAATAACCTGAGTCGGGGTACAGCAACATTCTAACGGAGTAACGAATAGGAACCGACCTACAGGAGTAGGGGATTGATTATTTTTGCGAGCCTCCAAGTTAACAGAGGCGAGATGGAGCGAGTTCAGTCAATTGTTTCGCGGAAACGACTCAGATGGCCAAATTTCAGAAAAATGGTTCTACTGCGAAAGTTGTGGATGGAGGTCTATATCTCCGCAGAAGAAAAGAATTGCAGATCTGAAATTTTCAAATTTTCTGTACCCTCTACCGATCGTTTTGACCTCCTGGATCTTCCTATTGATGCGCTCCGCTCTGGCATTGGATTGTTCATGGCAAAGGGCATTACACACGCCTGTGAGATGTCGTTCAAACATCTCCGCTACTTTCATGATCTCCTTCACGGCCGCTTCTTTTACACTTTCAAACCATCGTTGGAAATACTGCTTTGCATCGGACAATGCTTTACATTCAAAGATCGCCTTGAACTCCTTTCGCAACCGCCAGGCGATGCTGACCTGCAAGTTGGCTTCCTGGATGATTTTGAAAATTTCGTCTTGTTTTGCGTTTGATTCTGTTCGTTTTTCAAGAGCGCATAACGACTGTAATTGAGCTCCTTATGCTGCTTCACCTCTCTTCGGCGAACCTGATCAATCCCTTTGTTGAGGTACCGGATCAAACGAAAGCGATCGTGGATCAGACGGGCCTCGGGGAATAGTTCCTGCACCGTGGTTCATGTAGGCCTTCCACATATCTGTCGTAATCGTCGTGATCGCCTCCTTTTTCGCTGCCATAAGACGATTTAACAGCATTTTTGTGCTGACCTTGTCCCGACCTTCCCCAATATCAATGACCACGCCACGCACCCACTGACCATGGTTGCGTAGGAATGCCCACGCTGAAAGGCCTTCTCATCTATGCGCACATGCGCAATCGCATCCAGCGACCTCTGCTTCATCCCACGCGCTACACTGCGGTGCAGGATGCGATTGACCGTGTCAAACGCACTGCGAAGTAGCTGCGCTGTCTTCGTCTGGTTCTTCGTCGCTTGAACAAATTAATCGCCCACCGCTCAAACGCATCCGTATATCGATTCGAGGCACTCGCCCGGGCGTCTTAATCGTCCGCACCCCCACATCTACCCGGGGAACGCGACAATGCACAAAACACTTGAATTCATAGCAGTCCAAGTGGCGCCATGTCCGCGCTTTCCGATGATCATAGAGCGTCCCAGTCTCTCCCGTCTCGGGGCAAACAACGCGCCCCTCAAATTTGAAATGTGGATGTCTACCCGCTGATTCTGCTCATCCAGTAGCACCTTGTCAATCTTCCAGTCGTCCCCAATCCCAAGGTGAGTCGTGTCAAATCCAGATAAGATTCCATATGAGGTCTAATGAAAAACGGGCGCATGTTTCGTATCGTCCACTATTCTCATCAGACCTTAGTTCACATGCACAAACATCTTTATCTGGGGTTGGACGCCCATACCCGCAACTGTGTTCTGGCGGCCATGGATCCGTCGGGGCACGTGGTGTCTACGACGGCGTTTTCGACTTCGGAGATCTTATAGCAGGACTCCTCACTGGTTGAGCTCCATGAGCTTGCATTAACTTAGTCCATCAACCAGAAATAGTCCAATGCTACCTCACATTAACTCATCCACTTCTTCATCCACGATCTTTGTCGGTATGGATGTGCACAAAAGGACCATTGCGTTGTGTGTCTACAATGCGCGTACGGGCGTGATTTTGGATGAGCGGGGATTGCCGCATGATCTGCCGAAGATCACCAAGTATCTCTGGAAGGTCCAGGATCGTCATGGTCAGGTACGCTCTTGCTATGAAGCGTCCTCCTGCGGATTTGGCTTGCAACGCGCGTTACAAGCCCGAGGGATCTCGTGTGAAGTAATTGCTCCCTCTTCAATTCCGCGTCGTCCGGGCGAGCGCGTCAAAACGGATCGTCGAGATGCCAAAAAGTTGGCAACGCTGTACGCTGCTGGATTGCTGACGATTGTTTGTATTCCAGATGAGGAACAGGAGGCAATCCGATCCTTGTTGCGTTGTCGGGGAGATCTGGCAGAAACGATCACCCGGACCAAACAGCAGATTCTGGCTTTCCTTCAAGCGCGTGGGTTGCAGTGTCCAGGCAAAACCAACTGAACCAAGACATTTCATACATGGATTGGCGCCTTACCGATGACCGAGATTGACCAGATCACCCTTCAAACGTATCTGCACCAATTAGATCAACTGGGGCAAGAAGTACGCAGAATTGAGGGGGACGTAGCAGCGCAGGCCGAACGAATCCCCTATCAAGCGCCCGTCAAGGTCTTGATGGCATTCCGAGGGATTGGTCTGGTGACGGCGTTGACCTTGGTCTTCGAGTTGGGAGATCTCCGTCGTTTTGCACATCCACGTCAGTTGATGGCGTATCTGGGCCTGGTGCCAAGCGAGCACAGTTCAGGCAATCACACGCAACGGGGAGGCCTCACCAAAACCGGGAACGTCCATGTGCGAAATGCGGTCATCTCCGCCGCATGGAAGTATGCAAACCTACCCCGCCGCAGTCGTGTGCTACGACGACGGCAAGAAGCGGTCTCCGCTGAGGTGATCTCCGTTGCATGGAAAGCGCAGCGTCGACTGTACAAACGTTTTCACAAACTGAGTCAGACCAAAGCACGGTGTGTTGCCAATGCGGCGGTCGCTCGCGAATTGGTCGGCTTTCTCTGGGAAGCACTGCGCTTGGAAAATCCTTTGATCACCACCCGTTTGAGGGTTTGAATCATGGCTTATGGAGAAGCGATTGGCACGGTAGGAGGGCCCATGAACACACCTTGCGATAGCCGGCATCTTGCTGGTGAGTGCGCGTTTGGAGTTCGTGGCAACTCCGCACGAACCCGAAATCATGCGTTACAGCCCTTTGGGGTCAAAGCACGCGAATACCAGACTGATTAACCGTCGAAGTTGCTAAGTCGCTTCTCCATAAGCCAAAATATATTTTTTGATGTAGATTTACAAAAAACATAGCGCCGTGTAAGCTCTACCTGATCTGGAGAGTCCTACTATACCAGGCCGTGTTGATCGGACACGTGACCTGTGACTGTCTTCACAAGATAAATATTTGGCGGTCGAGGAATCTTCTCTGGCCGGCTGGATCGCCGGCGTCCTTCGTCCCTATGTAACCGAAGTGATCATCTGTGATCCCCGTCATAATGCACTTATCAGTCGCAGCGGCAACAAGGATGACTACACGGACGCCGTCAAACTCTGCCGGTTGCTTCGATTGGGTGAATTAACCCCGGTCTATCATGCCGATCATGAGCACCGGACGGACTTCAAGATTGCGGTGCAACAGTATTTAGCCTTTCGGTGCGATCATGCTACTTTGAAAAGGCAAATCAAGGCCAAGTAAGTATCACCAAGCGGGACTGGTACGCGGGACCGGGACCGCAGTCTTCAGCAAGACGCATCGCGGGAGTTATCTCAATCAGTTGCCGACGAAGGCCCGGCAGCAGGTTGTTGCGCGCCTGTACAAGCGTCTGGACGCGCTTGGCAAGCTACGGCAAGAGGCCCGCACCGCCATGATTGAGCTGGGGCGACGCTATCCGGAAATCACCCAGTTCCAGCGTATACCCGGCATCGGCGTTGTGGGGGCGCATGTGTTCAGTGCATTCATCCAGACCCCGCAACGGTTTGCCACGAAGCAGAAGCTCTGGCGGTACTGTCGACTCGGGGTCGTTGAACGCAGTAGTGCAGGCAAGCCGTTGGCCTACAAACGCCTTGATCCTTCGGGACGGGGGGCACTGAAAGCCCTGAGTCATCAGTGCTGGCTTTCTTCTTTGCGAACGGCACAACCGAATGAGGTCTCCTTGTTTTATGATGCCTCATTACGTCGCACCCGGGACACGGTGCACGCTCGACTGAATACGCAACGCAAAGTGTTGATGGTACTTTGGGCGATCTGGAAAAACAATGTAGACTACAACCCACAACTTTTTTATCAAGCACCTGCACCCGCGGTGGGCGCGTAGTCTGTGGTAAATCCATCGTGCTGCGTGACGAAAGCTTGCGGATCTGGGTAGCCGGGATATGCTCCAGAAAGAGGCTAAGCTCCACCGTGTGGAAGCTCAATATTAAGGATAGCAGCCCGGCCTTCATGCCCCATAAGACACTAGCGCCCGATCAATGGGACGCTCATAAACAAGCCTGGTAGCTGAAAAGACGCTTTTTTTCTTCGCCTTGTATATCCGCATCGAAGCAGACCGAAGCACAGCACAGACATGGAGAACCCATAACCGTCTACGTTATAAACCATCCCGGTGGGATGCGCCCTGCAAAATTCCGTACGTTTTGCAGTGTGGGAGGGGTGCGCGCGGAACTTTGTTTTTCAAACAAGCCTCTTTCAAAACTCCCAAATCGGGGGATTTGTTGGAATTTTGAAAGAGACTCTCTTGATCATATAATCCCACAACTTTCTTTTGAACACATAGGTGGATACAGGTGTTTGAGAGTATAGATCGTGGAACAGCGCACCTAATAGCTAACAACTCCCTTAACAATGATACCCAGACCTGAAATAGAAGGCTTACTAGAGCGTGCGCGCGTGCTCGGAGGCTATCTTTGACTTGGCCAAGCGATCAGAACGTATTGAGGAACTAAACAGGAAGCGCTTGGCACCGGACTACTGGAACGATGCGGAGGCAGCACAAGCCACTGAGCGCGAGATCGCGTCAGAAAAGACCTGGCTTGATGCATACGCAACGATATCTGAGCATGCGGAGGATCTCTCTACGTTGTTAGAGCTTGCTGAGGAGGAAGGTGAGGACCTTGACCAAGACATAGCGGCAAGCTTTCGAGCCTTGCATGAATCCGTTGAATCCCTGGAGTTGCGGAGCATGCTTTCAGGAGAAGACGATCAGCGTAACGCCATCCTGACAGTCAATCCAGGAGCGGGGGGAACAGAAAGTCAGGATTGGGCCGAAATACTGCTGCGCATGTACACCCGATATGCCGAACGGCAGGGCTATAAGGTTCTATTGCTTGGGTACCAGGCGGGTGATGTAGCGGGTATTAAAAGTGCCTCGCTTGGGATCCAGGGAGATTTTGCATATGGATACCTGAAGGCTGAATCCGGGGTGCATCGGCTTGTGCGTATTTCTCCGTTTGATTCGAATGCACGTCGTCATACCTCGTTTGCGAGTGTATTTGTCTATCCTGAGATTGATGATACCATCGAGATTGATTTACGCGCTGCTGATATCGAGTTGCAAACTTTTCGCTCTGGTGGCAAGGGTGGGCAGAATGTCAATAAATTAGAGACTGGGGTACGACTCATTTGGACAGGGGTACTTTCGGATGGGGAGCGGATCCGGGTCGCGGCAGAATGTACAGAGGAGCGCAGCCAGCGTCAAAACAGAGATCGCGCTATGACCATGCTCAAGAGCCGTGTCTATCGCTTGGAGCAGGCAATCCAGGAGGCAGAGAAAAACAAGCGTTCGGCAGAAAAGAAACGGATTGATTTTGGCAGTCAGATTCGCTCCTACGTATTCCAGCCGTACACGATGGTGAACGACCATCGGACAGAACTCAAGGTGACTAATGTTCAAGCAGTTATGGATGGAGACCTGGATGCATTCATTAAGGCTTATCTGCTGCAGTAATCATGGCAAACCGATATCAATATGATTACCTCGTCTTAGGCAGTGGCATAGCTGGATTATGGTTTTCTCTGGGCGTGGCCGAACATGGCCGCGTAGCCATAATTACCAAAAAGGAGACTGCTGAGTCGAACACCAACTATGCACAGGGCGGTATTGCAGGTGTCTGGGACAAGGAAGATTCGCTTGAGAGCCATGTTAATGATACACTCGTTGCTGGTGCAGGCCTCTGTGACGAGGATGTTGTGAGAAGCGTAATTACCGAAGGGCCTCGTGAAATCCAGACATTGATTGATCTGGGCGCCTCATTCACAAAGGTAGGGGGGCGGTTGCACTTGGGGCGCGAGGGCGGGCACACTCATCCCCGAATCATTCATGCAAAAGATGCAACCGGACGAGAAGTTGAGCGGGTTCTCCTGGCAGCAATTATTGCACACCCCAACATCACCGTTTTTGACTTTCACTACGCGGTCGATCTGATTACGGAGCACCATTTAGGACAGTACGTTACCCGGCTGCGACCGGATATTAACTGTTTTGGTGCCTATGTATTAGACGAAAAGGATGAGTCCGTGCACACCTTTTTGGCACGAGTGACGCTACTGGCCACAGGTGGATCGTGCGCGGTGTACCAGCATACGACTAATCCATCCATTGCTACGGGTGACGGGGTTGCTATGGCATATCGTGCAAAAGCACGCGTAGCCAATATGGAGTTCGTACAATTTCATCCAACAGCGCTTTATCAGGGACGGGGACAGTCGCACAAAGGGCGAGCATTTCTGATATCTGAAGCCGTTCGTGGGCATGGTGGCATTCTTTTAAATCAGAGTGGGGATGCCTTCATGAAAAGTTATGATGCACGAGCTGAGCTGGCTCCCAGAGACATAGTTGCACGCGCGATCGACGATCAGCTCAAGCATCGTGGAGAAAACTATGTTTTCCTGGATATTTCTCACATCAAGACAAAAGAGATCGAGGAGAATTTTCCACATATCGTAGGAACGTGCCGCAAATTTGGTGTAGATCCGACAAATGAACCCATTCCGGTTGTTCCGGCCGCACATTATCAGTGCGGTGGAGTCCAGACCGATCAATTGGCAAGGACCAGTATCTCTGGATTGATGGCCATAGGGGAGGTTGCCTGTACTGGATTACACGGAGCGAACAGACTGGCCAGCAACTCGCTATTGGAAGCCCTCGTATTCAGTCGGAGAGCCATAAAGATTGCCCCACAGATTGCAGCAGCACGCGCATTCAATGAGACGGTACCTGATTGGGATGCTTCGGGTACAGAGCGCCAGGGAGAATGGGTGCTGATATCGCACAATCGTGATGAGCTTCAGCGGACGATGTGGAATTACGTCGGCATTGTTCGGTCAAATTTGCGGCTTGCCCGAGCACTGCGCCGAACAAAACTGCTTTACGAAGAGGTGGAAGAGTTTTATCATCGGACGCGCATTTCCAGCCGGCTCTGCGAGCTGCGCAATCTTATAGCGGTTGCCTACCTGGTGATCCGCAGTGCACAAATGCGGCGTGAAAGCCGTGGCTTACATTACACACTGGATTATCCAGAGCAGGTAGGCACTGAAAAGCGTCCAAGTCTTGTATAATTACTCCTAAGTAGTGAAACAATAAGATAATAAGAAAGTAACTACCCGCGCTGCGATCGTACACCTGTGTGCTGCCTCTTGTGCAGCCTATGGCAATGATCGTTTGGCGGCAGATGGGGAGCTCGGCTGCGGGCGCCCTTTTTTGTTGTATTGACGCTGTGAACTGCGCCCGTCGAGACCGGGCGTTTTTGACATATGGCAATTATGAATACTGTTGCACTTGAAGAGCGTGTATGCGCGCTCATAGAAAATATGCTGGAAGACGGCCCGATCTTTCTGGTTGAATTTTCGGTGCGCGGTACTCAAGGCTCTCACGTGATTGACGTTTTTGTTGAAAGTGATGATGCGCTTGGAGTCAATCAACTTGCCGGATTGAACCGGGAAATCGGCTTTGTTCTGGATGCAGAAGGAATTATGCCGGGACATTACACGCTTAATGTATCTACGCCGGGGGCAAAACGTCCTTTGCGCCTCCCTCGGCAGTATCGAAAACATCTCGGGCGTAAGCTGCGTGTTCACTATCGAAAACGGGACGATGCCTTTACAGAAACCTGTGGGGAACTGATAGCGGTAGGGGAATCATCCATTCAGATTCAGAATGGAACTCAATCCGCAGAAATTCTGCACAGTGATATCCAATGGGCCAAAATACAGTTGCCTTGGTAGACATAACATTAAGTGACTGAAATGCATAGTAGAGACCTTGTTTCGTCATTTGCCGAGATTGCTCGTGAGAAGGATATAGATCGGGATACACTTCAACTGATCGTAGAGGACGTGATTAGATCGATGATTCGAGTTCGATTCGGTTCAGACGAAGCCTTCGAGATTATTCTGAACCCGGATCACGGGGATGTTCAGGTTTTGCATATCCGGGAAATCGTAGAAGACTATGACCTATCCGATCCGGTTACTCAGATTGAGCTCAGAGATGCGCTCAAGATTGAAGATGATTTTGAGGTGGAAGATGAGGTTGCAGAAGAAATATCTATTTTAGAATTTGGTCGGCGCGCAGTACAGGCGGCCCGCTATACTTTTCGCAATCGGATCAGGGATATAGAGAAACAGAATATTTTCGCGGAATATTCTGACCTTGTGGGTGAATTAGTGGTCGGTGAAATTTATCAGGTGCGGCGCAGGGAAGTATTGGTCCTGCATAACAGGATCGAATTAATTATGCCTCGGGACGAACAGATCCCGCGCGATCGCTATCGCAAAGGAGACATGCTGCGGGCAGTCGTCAAAGAGGTGCGCCGGGATGCAGGTAGCAATCCGCAGGTGATCATTAGCCGCGCAGCGCCTCAGCTCATGGAGCGCCTCTTCGAGCTTGAAGTACCGGAGATTGACGAAGGCATTGTCGAGATTAAGGCAGTTGAGCGTGAGCCAGGAGACCGGGCCAAAGTAGCCGTTATCAGCCATGATGAGCGCATAGATCCTGTCGGTGCCTGTGTGGGACTCAAGGGCAATCGCATTCATGCAGTCGTACGTGAACTCAGTAATGAAAATATTGATGTCATGGAGTGGACAGATGATCCATATACGTTGATCAAGCGAACCCTCTCTCCATCGAATCCAGTCCAGGTAAAGATCAATGATACCCTAGACCCGCCTACGGCCAAGGTAGTCGTTAAGGCAGATGAGGTCAGTCAGGCCATAGGCAAGGGAGCAATCAATGTTCGCCTTGCATCGCGTATGACAGGCATTGAACTGGATATTTTCCGAGAGATACCAGCGGACGAAGAGGATGTGGAGATTGAAGAATTTTCCGACGAATTTGACGACGAGATCATTGAGCGATTACGAAGCATTGGATGTGATTCTGCAAAGGCAGTGCTCCAGCTTTCTGTCGAAGAGCTCGTTCGTAGAAGCCAACTGAGTGTTAAAATAGCTACGCACGTCATGGAATCTATTAAATCCGAATTTGATGACGAGGAGGGGGAGGAGTTGGAAGAAGAATTTGAGTTTTAGCAGTATCGTGTTAGTATAAGAAACCGACTCAGACAGCGCACATGGCGACTACCGCCACCAATAAATCGAAGAAATTCAAAAAGGTCCGGCTACATAAAGTAGCCAAGGAGCTCAACCTGACTATTGACACAATTGTCAATTATCTAACCGAACAGGGGCATGCAAGTGCGTTGAAGGGAAATGGTGTCAATGCGGCCATCACCGATCAGGATGTGCATCTGGACCTCCTAGATTATTTTGCGGAAGACCGTGAAATGCGTGCCCGTGTGGAGGAGCTTCGCGCTATTCGTGAGGCAGAGTTGGCTGCATCAAGTGGGGACTCAGCACCAAGCAGTGCGCAAAAAACAGTTCCAACAGTAACGCAGCCGAAACAGGATGAGCCTGAGCCGGAGTCGGCCGTTGAGGACACCCCTGCCGATGAGTTCGAACCGACTCCTGTAGAGAAATCGGAAGCAATTGTGCCTCAGGAGGAAGAAGTTCAGGAGGAATCGACTGCACCGGAAGATGTGACTGAAACCGTTGTGGTCGAAAAGCCGGACATCGAGGAAACTACCTCGGATGTGGAGGAGGAGCCAATTCCAGAGGAAGAGACAGTAGACACACAGGAAGAAGAACCAGTCGTCCCGGAAGAACCTGAGGTACAGGAAGAGACCGTTCACGTACAGGAAGAGGTGAGTGAAACCACTGTGGTTGAAGAGTCGGTAGTGCTTCCTGAAGCCCCGGAAGAGGCGGTTGATGTGCAGCCAGAGGAAGAAACAAAACCTGAGGTCGGTGAGGAGAAAACTCTCGAAGTAACTGAGACGGTTGACATTACGGAGGCCCCTGCAGAAGTAACTGACCCTGAAAGAACCGAGTCTCTCGAGGATAAGGAGGAGCCTGATGCGCTTATTGCGGCCGACAGATATAAGTTGCAGGGCACGAAAATACTTGGCAAAATAGATCTGGCACAAGTCAAGGAGACCAAGCCTCCCCGTCCTAAACGGAAGAAACGTAAACGCAAGAAGCCTGTCACACCTGTACCCGGTCCCAGTCCCGGAGCAACAACCAAAAAAACAACAGACAAACCGACATCTAGTAAGCCGAAAAAGCGCAAACGTAAGAGCAAGGTGGATTCGGCGGAAGTTGGACAGTCCGTTCAGGATACACTCCGTTCGTTAGAGCAAGGCACAGCGCGGGTGCGTCAGCGGAGGCGGAGAGCTCGCCGTCAGGAACGAGCGGAAAAACGTCTCAATGTACAGATCGAAGAGGAACAGAGGGAGCGTGAGATTCGCGTCACCGAATTTGTATCAACCGGTGAACTTGCAGATCTGATGGGAGTCCCGGTTACGGAGATCATCAGTATGCTGCTAAGCTCTGGGATGATGGTTTCCATTAATCAGAGACTGGATGCGGATACTATTGCATATGTGGCCGATGAGTTCGACTGTAAAGTGGAGTTCATTACCGAGTTTGGAGTTGATGACATTGAGGAAATAGAAGATGATCCAGGGGATTTGAGTCCGAGGGCCCCGGTAGTAACCGTAATGGGGCATGTAGATCATGGAAAAACCTCATTGCTTGATTACATTCGTAATGCAAGCGTTGTAGCTGGCGAGTCTGGAGGTATTACGCAGCATATTGGTGCCTATAGGGTCGAACTCGACGATGATCGTATGGTCACCTTTCTGGATACACCGGGTCACGAAGCATTCACCGCTATGCGCGCGCGTGGTGCAAAAGTCACCGACGTAGTCATATTGGTTGTAGCGGCTAACGATTCAGTAATGCCTCAGACAATTGAGGCGATCAACCATGCGAAGGCGGCCGGGGTCGCCCTTATTGTTGCAATCAACAAGATTGACTTGGAGCAGGTCGATCTGCAGCGTGTCATGAAAGAACTTGCAGATTACGGAGTCCTGGTTGAGCAATACGGTGGAAAGATCCAATGTGCATTTGTCTCAGCAAAAACAGGCGAAGGCATTGAGGATCTCTTGGAGAAGGTGCTTCTGGAAGCAGATCTCCTGGAGCTGAAAGGCAATATTGAACGTTCTGCTCAAGGCATTGTAATTGAGAGCAGATTGGATCGTGGGCGCGGTAATGTTGCTACCGTCCTCGTCCAGAATGGTACACTCAGGGTAGGGGATCCGTTTGTGGCAGGCATTTATGGCGGGCGGGTTCGAGCTATGTTTGATGAGCGCGATAACCGCATAAAGACCGCGGGCCCAAGTGAACCGGCCCTGGTATTGGGATTACCAGGACAGCCAATGGTCGGCGATCGGCTAGCCGGAGTAGAGGATGAGTCGGAAGCACGTGATATTGCGCAGCGACGTCAACAAATATGGCGCGAACAGAAAATGCGCCAATACAAACACGTGCGGCTTGAAGATATCGGACGCCGAATGGCACTTGGTGATTTTAGTGAGCTTAACCTCATTATTAAAGCTGATGTTGGAGGTTCCGTTGAGGCCATTAGCGATTCGCTCCACAAGCTGTCAACCGATGAAGTGGCGGTCAGCATTATACACGCAGGTGTAGGGGCCATCACCGAAAGCGATGTCATGTTGGCCTCGGCATCTGATGCGGTGATCATTGGATTCCAGGTGCGTCCAACATCAGGTGCACGTACAGCAGCGGAGCGTGAAGAGATTGATATCCATACGTACTCCATCATTTACGACGCCATTGAAGACATTCGGGATGCATTGGAGGGCTTGTTGACACCGGAGGAAACTGAAAAAATTACAGGTGTGGCGGATGTGCGTGACATCTTCAAAGTACCCAAAGTCGGGACCGTGGCGGGCTGCTATATCTCCGAAGGACGTATCCGTCGAAGTGATACCGTCCATGTTCTACGCGAAGGTGTGGTCATCTACAAAGGGCGTCTCTCGTCGCTTCGCCGCTTCAAGGACGATGTCCGTGAGGTGGTTTCTGGATATGAGTGCGGGATTGGCGTCGAGAACTACAACGATATCAAAGTTGGTGATCAGATCGAGGCCTTTGAAATGGTCCAGACCAAGCGTACGCTTGACTTGTAGCCGAAACTATGAGCGTGCGAACACAGCGCGTTGCTAAATTGATGCATCGTGAGATTGCGGGCATCCTCGCGCGCGAATTCCCCGATAAATCCATGGTGACTGTGACAGGAGCCCGCGTTACACGCGACTTGTCAATAGCGTATGTCGATATCAGCATTCTGGTGGATTCGACGGAAGAACGTCAAGATATATTTGACACCTTGGTGGGGCATTCATCTGCTATTCGAAAACTTCTAGCTCAACGTATCCGACATCAGATGCGTGCTGTTCCCAGTATCCGATTTTCCCTGGATAACTCACAGGAAGCGGCTCGCAAAATAGACCTGCTGTTTGACCGGATTAAGGAGCAGAACAGTAATAAATAGTCGTCTTGGGGTGTACAGTACGCTTGTCGTCACCGCAAGCGCAGTGGATGGGGCGTATGCAGATAACCAGTGTGCAACATGCTTGCGTGTGTATATATAGGAGTCTGTATAATTGAGTTAAACAACGTCGGTAATTCCCCGATTTAAGCCACTTTTTTCATATAGCTGACCTGCCGAACCAGACAATATTACGTCAGTGTAACGCTTTTTGGCCAGCATTAACCATCGACTAGATTGAATCTGGGGATTGGGTTGTATGTAACAGTTTTAATCCTGCAGATACAGTGATCAATCGGGGGCAGTGCGAAATATATTTGTTAAATTCGCGTTTATACCAGCTTTATAACCACCACATCTGATTCCTCCGCGTTGAGAGCTATTGTTGTGTGGTTCTTTGCTAGTGGATACCTCGTATGGCCGAAGTTGTGCGGCAAGAGCTACTGACAATTCAAGAAGGACAAATCGACGGGATTTTGAGACAGCTTCACGGATCAGAGACTCCACTAGGCATACCCGTTTATACCGCTGGAATGGTGCTGGGGGATATTTCGGGTTCAGCATTTCTTATAGACAAACCTGAGGGTTGGACATCTTACGACATAATACGGCGTCTCAAACGGTACTTTCCAAAATCTGTCAAAATTGGACACGCGGGCACACTCGATCCATTGGCAACCGGACTGTTGATCCTGTTGTTTGGCAAGGCAACCAAGGCACAGCAAGCCTATCTTGCCCTTCCGAAGGTTTATTATGGTACAATGCGCCTTGGAGAGGTTACCCCCTCAATGGATGCAGAGACTGATGTTACTGAGCGCAGAGATATTACCACAGTTACACCCCGACAAATAGAGTTGGCCTGTGCTGCTCATACCGGCACGATAGAACAAATTCCACCTATGTATTCTGCTGTCAAGGTTGGCGGAGAACGGCTTTACAAAAAGGCCCGGCGTGGTGAATCGATCTTGCGTAAACCTAATACAGTCACTGTATCTGCTTTTGATTTGCTTGATGTGGCCGGGGCTGATGTGCGATTCCGAGTACAATGCAGCAAGGGTACCTATATACGGGCATTAGCACATGATGTCGGGCAAAGTCTGGGGGTAGGAGCATATCTCACGAAGCTACGTCGCACTGCCATCGGAGAGTATTGTGTTGAGCACGCATGGGACATGCAGCAATTGATATCTGTATTGGAGGATAGATGATATTTGAACGGGGGCTAGATGCGTTAACCTGTCGTCCTGAAAGCGTTTTAACGGTAGGGACCTTTGACGGCGTGCACCTGGGCCATAGGGTAATCCTTTCGGATATTATTCGGCGTGCAAAAAACTCGAATGGGTTAAGCACCCTGGTCACGTTTGATCCACATCCGCGCGAAGTTATACTGCGCCAGTCGCTCCCAAAATTGACCACCGTAGAAGAACGCGCCGACGTGTTGGCGGCCCTCGGGCTTGAACGGATGGTGGTCTTATCGTTTACTGAGAAATTTTCGAAAATGAGTGCAGGGGAGTTTGTGACTGAGCTGCTTGTTAAACGTGTAGGCCTGCAGTCAGTCGTTGTAGGGCATGACCATCGGTTTGGGAAGGGACGCAAAGGTGATATTGGGTTGCTAGTCTCCATGGGAGAACAATATGGGTTTGATGTTAATGTTATCGGGCCTCAGATGCTGGGCGGTGTAGTTGTATCCTCTAGACAAGTACGAAGCATCCTGCAGGAAAAGGGAGAGGTATCACTTGCTACAGAATTCCTGGATCGCCCTTATTCTCTGACTGGAACAGTTATTCGCGGAGATACTCGCGGTCGGGAGCTTGGCTATCCCACAGCGAATCTTACCCTGCAGGATCCACAAAAAATCATTCCTGCCCATGGCATTTATGCTGTTAGTGTTCGGATATCTGGTACCCGTAAAGGGGGCATGATGAGTATTGGTACACGCCCTACGGTCAAGGATAGTACGGGGGTGCACCTGGAAGTGCATTTGTTTGACTTCAATGACAACATCTACGGTAAGGAGTTGACAGTACACTTTTTACAGCGAATACGTGATGAGCGCTATTTCCCATCAATGTCAATGTTGCAGGCTGCAATGCAGGAGGATGAGATTACATGCAGAGAGGTTTTGGAACAGACACACTGGCATACCGTACCACTGGGCTGATTTGCTCCGGCTGACCAAAAGTAAATCGCGGCGTGGTCTTGCGTGATGGTCACTTGCGGGAGCGACATCGAACCCGAGACCAACTTTTTTTCACGTGAACTAAATGATAACAAAGGAGCAAACTCAACATTTGGCCGAGCAATTCGGTGAAAACTCCCAGGATACAGGTAAGGCTGAGGTGCAGATTGCAATCTTTTCTCAGCGGATTAACCACCTAACACAACATTTGAGGAACCATAAAAAAGATCACGCAACTCGACGTGGCCTGCTAAAACTGGTCGGGAAACGTCGCAGGATGCTCAATTATCTGATAGACAAAGACATTGAACGCTATCGGAGTATCACCAAAGCGTTGGGCCTGCGGAAGTAAGGCAGTGAAGTCCCCGAACCAAGTAAATGAATCGTTCGGGCACGCTTTTTTAATAAAATTAAATGACCCCTAAAGCAATAACGGTGCAGGTAGAGTGCGCACCTGGGAAAATAGTCTCTATAGAAACCGGCCGATTGGCCAAACAAGCGGGCGGTGCGGTGATCGTACGCATGGGAGATACCATGATAATGGCTACCGCCGTGGTATCTGACTCCGTGCGTCCTGGTCAGGGCTTTTTTCCGCTCATGGTGGATTACCGTGAAAAATTCTCCTCTGGCGGAAAAATTCCTGGTGGATTCATTAAGCGAGAAGGACGGCTTAATGACAAGGAGATCCTTACGTCTAGGCTTGTTGATCGAGCAATCCGACCACTTTTTCCTGACGGCTACCTCAACGAAGTGCAAATCATCGGCTCGGTGATATCTGCAGATGATGAGCATGATGGCGATATGCTGTTCGGCCTCGGTGCATCTGCAGCATTGCTATTATCAGGTGCCCCTTTCGACGGTCCAATAACAGAAGTCCGCATTGGACGTGTTGAAGGAAAATTTATCGTAAATCCTACTTTGGAAGAGCTAGAATCTAGTGACTTCAATCTCGTGGTGGCGGGTAAATTGGATTCCATTGTTATGGTGGAGGGCGAGATGAGTGAAGTCTCGGAAGAAGATATGGTTGAGGCCCTGGGAGTTGCGCATGAGGCAATTATCAAGGTTTGCCAAGCGCAACTGGACTTACGTACGGCGTTCGAAGAGGCGCACGGGAAGGTGGAGGCGCAGTCTTATGAGACTAATCTTCCCGATCCGGCTATCATAGACCGTGTACGGGAGGTCATACAGAAAAAATTGGAGGCACATGTTCGTGCCCCATACGAGAAAAAAAACTTCTACGGTGGACTGAATACCTTGGAAGACGAAGCCGTTGAAGCTATTGTCTCCGGGACTGAGAACCCAGAAGATCTTAAGTCTGAGGCCCGCGCGGCTGCAAGGGTTGTATCACGTGAAGTTATGCGTGAAATGGTCTTGGCAGGGCAGGGACGGATTGATGGCCGTGATCCACAGTCCGTGCGTCCAATCTGGTGTGAGGTCGGTTATCTGCCACGCGTACATGGATCGTCGATTTTCACAAGAGGTGAAACCCAGGTGATGGCATCAGTCACCCTGGGGACCACACGCGACCAACAGCCCGTAGATCAGGTCTTTGATCAAGAGGACAAGCACTTTTTCCTCCACTATGAATTTCCACCGTTTTCGACGGGAGAGGTCAAATTCCTTCGCGGTGCAAGCAGACGCGAAGTTGGGCATGGTTACTTGGCTGAACGTGCCCTGCGCCGGATGATTCCGAATGTAGAAGATTTTCCATACACGATTCGAGTCAATGCGGATGTGTTGGAATCCAATGGATCCTCGTCTATGGCCAGCGTATGTTCAGGTAGCCTTGCGCTTATGGATGCAGGGGTACCCGTTCGTAAGGCGGTCGCAGGAATCGCAATGGGTATGATAGCTGACGAGACCCGTCATGTCGTGCTTACAGACATTCTTGGCACAGAGGATCACCTGGGGGATATGGACTTCAAAGTGACCGGTACACGTGATGGTATTACGGCGTGTCAGATGGACATCAAGATTGGAGGGCTCTCCAGCGATCTTATGCTGCAGGCACTTGAGCAGGCCCGCGAAGCCAGAATGCATATTCTTGATCTGATGGATGCGACATTGGCGCAGACTCGTGAAAGTATGTCGCCCCATGCTCCCAAACTCACACAAATCACAATTGATACTGACTCAATTGGTGCTGTTATTGGACCTGGAGGAAAAATCATTCGGGGTATTCAGGCAGACACCGGGGTGACCATCGAAGTCGAGGAGAAGGACAATCTCGGCTATGTGACGATCGCTGGTAAAAATGAAAGCTCCGTAAATGAGGCGATCGCAATTATCCGCTCACTGGTCGTTTCCCCAGAAGTTGGAGAGGAGTATGAAGGTATCGTCCGCAGCATTCTTGATGTTGGTGCTGTCGTGGAAATACTTCCAGGCAAGGATGGATTGGTGCACAAGAGTCAACTTTCCTGGGACTGGGTTGAACATCCACGTGATGTAGCTCAGGTTGGAGACAAAATGAAGGTGCGCCTCATGCAAGTTAATGAGCGCGGTCGTCTACAGCTTAGCCATAAGATCACGCAGCCGCGCCCAAAAAATCTCGAGAATCGAGAGAATTCGCGCCAAAAGAGTTCACCAGGGGGTAACCGTCGCTCCAAAGGTCCCAGACCCCGAGGACGACGTCGCCACTAGACTAGGACGTTAAGTAGGGTGATCACGAAGACGACGCTAGATAATGGGGTCCGCGTCCTTAGCGAGGCGGTCTCCTCCGTGCGCTCAATAGCAGTGGGTGTCTGGATTGACTCCGGCAGCCGTAACGATCCGGAACGTCTAGCCGGCATCAGTCACTTTGTTGAGCACACAGTCTTCAAAGGGACAGCCAAGCGAAGAATGCATCAAATAGCTAGCCGGATGGAGTCGGTTGGTGGCTATATGAATGCATTCACATCCAAAGAGCATACGTGCTACTTCGCCCGGGCTCTGGATAGTTACCTGACTCGGAGCGTGGATACAACATGTGACCTGGTTGCCTCACCGGTATTCCCTGAACGGGAAATTGAAAAGGAAAAGGGAGTCGTACTCGAAGAAATAAAGATGTACGAGGATACTCCCGATGAATACATAGCTGATCGTTTTGAATCGGTAATCTACCCGGCCCAACCCATCGGACGACCAATTATTGGTTACCCCAAGACGGTTTCCCGGCTGAAACGCGACGACCTGTGTGAATATGTAGACAGACAATACATACCGGATCAAATTGTTGTAGCCGCATCAGGTAATCTGCGCCATAAATCGCTACTAAAAAGTGTAGAAAAGGCTTTTCAGGGCCTGCGGCCCACTGGGTTAAGGGGCCCAGAAAAACCAGAGATCCTTCCGTACAAGCCGGTAGAATTATCCCTGACACGACCCATACAGCAAGGACATCTGATACTGGGGCGGCGTGGGATCACGATACACTCCAAACAAAGGGCCGTATTGGAAATAATAAATACCATTCTTGGAGGGGGCAGCTCGAGTCGATTGAACCAGCGTATTAGAGAGCGTCACGGATTCTGCTACAGCGTCTATTCGTTTCTTAACATGTACTCTGACTGCGGTGACTTCGGCGTCTACGTGGGGTTGGACGCATCCAGAATTGAGCGGAGCATCACACTTATTTTTCGCGAGTTTGACCGTCTGGCACAGACACCTGTGAGTAACCAGGTACTGAATAGGGCAAAAGGACAAGCCCGCGGTGGAATTGCGCTTGGATTGGAGAGCATGTCCAATCGAATGGCACGTCTAGGGAAACAGGAACTCCATTTTGGAAGGATTGCATCTATGGATGAAATTATCGCAGAACTAGAGTCGGTCACTGCGGATGAAATTCAAACATTTGCGGCCGAGTTTCTTCATCCTGAAAAATTCTCCAGAGTAATGCTCGTGCCCTCTTTGTAAATTGTACAGATCACGAAATCAGTTAAACTAATACATTAACTATGCGCTACCTGATTCTGCTAATCACACTTTTTTGTCTGCCAGCCTGTAGTGACGAACAGGCAGCTCAACCAAATATTTTGTGGATCGTCGGAGAGAATTTCGCTCTGGATCTTGGGGTTTATGGCGCGGAAAACGTGCATACTCCCAACCTGGATTCGCTTGCACGTGCGGGACTGTTGTTCACAAATGTCTTTGCTACTTCCCCTGTCTGCGCACCCAGCCGATCAGCATTCATGACGGGAATGTATCAGACTTCCACAGATACCCATAATATGCGCTCGCATCGGGATGATGATTATCGTCTGCCTGATGGAGTTCGTCCATTAACCCACCGACTGGAAGATGCCGGCTATTACACCGCCAACATAACGCATATCGGTGATCGGGAAGTGGGTACAGGTAAACTAGATCTTAATTTTGTCAATGAAGGACCTATTTATCAGGGTAGCGACTGGGCATCACTAAAGGATAATCAGCCGTTCTTTGCCCAGATAAATACGCCCGAAGCAGAATACGATATTTACGACCGCAAGTCGGCCGAAAAGGAACGTGTCTTATGGGTTGGAGAGGATTGGCATCCGCAAATTGCTACGCCCGAGAACGTATCACCCCCACCTTACTATCCGGATCATCAGATAACACGTGAAGAGTGGGCGCGATATCTGAATTCGGTGAGTGGTATGGATGTTCGCGTTGGCTGGATTCTCGATCAGTTGCGCCGTGATGGCCTGGCGGAAAACACCATTGTTGTATTCTTTTCCGACAACGGAAGACTGGAAGCTCGTGGTATCCACTGGGCTTGGGACATGGGCTTGCATGTACCAATGATCGTACACTACCCCGACGGTGTCCAAGCCCCTCCACAATACGAACGTGGAGGTATTAATGATGAGGTTATTAGCCTTCTAGACCTTACAGCTACAACGCTTCAAATGGCCGGTATTGATCCAATACCGGATATGCAGAGCCAGATATTTCTGGGGGAGGGAGCTGACCCACCCCGTACATACGCGTTCAGTGCGAGGGATCGGATTGATGAAACCGTATTGCGCATTCGTTCTGTACGCGGCAAACGGTTTCATTACTTGAGAAATTTTGATGCAAAAGACGGATTTCCAACATTAAATCGCTATAAAGAAAAGTGCTTCTTAGTGAAACCGCTGATGCGCAGTATGCATGAGCAGGGAGAGCTAACCGGCGCAGCTACGGTGCTGATGTCCCCACTTCCCGAAGAGGAACTCTACGATACAGCGTCTGATCCTCATGAGATCAACAATCTGGCGGGGGATCCTGCTTATGAAGTGCAGTTGACTGAAATGCGGCAGGCGTTAGAGGCATGGATCATCGAAACCAATGATTTGGGACGAATCATGGAGCCAGATTCCATAGTAGCTCCGTTTATTGAGGAAATGGATGCATGGTTCGGTACCCCCAGTTGGGCCAAGTCCGAATAGCTTTTACCCGCTGGATAAGCTGCTTAGCAACTTCTACACAAAATAGGGAGGAGCACGCCGGAATCACTTATCACGGCCAGAGATTAAAGCCGGAAGGGTCAAAAAACCATATTTACATACCGCCTCCTGCTCGGCTTATTATAACAACGTTCTCACTGATAATTAGCATAAAGAGGAGGCGTTTTATGCTATTTCACTTCTCCATCGGATAGCCCTCGTCTCCAATTTCAGGGATGATAACAGGGGACACACTCTAGGATTTTCTTCAAGCTCATATGGCCGGAACACAGGCACATATAATGCCGAAGAATCCCCCTTTTTATGGAACTTATATCACTGAGTAAAATCCTGCAGCAGCCCCATCTTTAACTGGGACGGAAGGGCTCACGAGATGAAGGACATTGTCAACTGCTGAGCAAGTATTCGTACACGAAGAGGAGCAACCAATCCAAATCGATTTCCTAATTTCTCATCGCTCGGGAGGATTTTGTCCGAATCTACATTTGCCAACTCTTCGACTAGACTATGAATTGTGTTAGTCCACCATATGGGGTGTTTATTGACTTCAGAAAGTTGGCGAACTACCTTCAGCATAGCGGTCAAGGTAAGTGCTACGCCAATATCATCGCCGTCAGAACCAAATGCGAACGGATCAAATGCATCAATAACGGGAACATCCGAAGATTCCAGTTCAAGCTCCAGCACGGCCTCAGTGGCTGCTTCGGCGGCATTCGCTACCCCTCCATGTAGACCAATCAAGGCAACCTGAAACTTGGTTGCTAAGAGCCATACCTGCTCCAGCCATATTGCCCATGGATCTTCTCCCTGGCTGTAAGCTTCCCGATGCTTGTATCCACTGCAGGTGAACGTAGCAAGTAATAATGCCGCTGACGCGAGGCGACGGCGAGCAATCATCCGCTGCTCAATTTCAGAAGGTTGGCTGACATTTGGTGCGAGTGCGAGCGCTATATAATTGGTGGCCCAGTCCGAAATCTTAACCACGCGCCCGTTAATTTTTAGCTCAGGGTCTTGATCCATCCTTGAAAGGACCAACAGAACTGCGCGGAGTGCCCAGGCTGCATCAAATGGATCGCCTGCAATTTCGGCAAGAAACGCCTTATCTGCCAGCCACTCAGTCAAGCTTGGCAAATCAGCATTTTCCTCCTTCCGATTATCGTTGGCACTGATCAGTTGCTCAACACACTTAAGTATGGCAGTGCTGTCATCAAATCTGTCGCTCAATAGAGCACGGCCGAGCAAATGCGCCCTCGGTACTAATAAGGGGCCAATCTGCCATACTTTGGGCTTTGATGGGTGATTGACCAAAGCTCGGGCGGCATCTTCTCCAATCCAGCCTATGAACTGTGAAAAGGCATCTGTATCGTATTGACTAAAGCGCTGCACAGCATGGACAAGGTTACGCTGGATATCACAGTATCCACTCCGTAACAATTCAACTCCCAATCTGTCGTTGGCTTCTTGCGCTTTTTCTGCATCATCACTGAGCAAGTCATCTTCTATTAGTAAGATATGGTAAGCAAGAGCTGGATCAATTACAGACAGATGGTAGACAAGAAGGCGAACGATGTTTTCACGCAGACCGGGAGGGCCATCCCATAGTAGTGCGAAAAGTGAGCACCGAACATCTGTAGCAACTTGTTGATCAATCGGGAAGCCCTCATCTATCCACTCCTCAGGTGCCGAGCGTGTGTACGTGAAGACCAAATCTGTACCCCATATGAACTGTGCACACTTCGAATCGCCGGTTGCTGCGCGTCTTAAGGCTTCGGCTGCCGCTCCCTCATTTTCTTCTTCGGATATCTTCAGCGACGTACCATCTCTGTCGGCGGTAGGGTGATAGAACTTGGAAATACGGCCATTTCTGGGAAGTCGGGTCAACATACCGAATGTCCTGCGCATAAGGGGATCAAGTGTATTGATGAGATCCGTACCGGTAAGTGGAATGAATGCAGGGACCAGAGCAGATCCGATAGATTGTGGCAAATATTCTTCAGCCCCGTCATTCGAAGCTCGAAGAATATTTTTCAGCAAGTCAAGTACATTGTCTTCAAGCAACCGAACAATATCCTCGCGTTGTTCAGTCTGCTGAGCAATAGCTTTACCGAGCCAGCAAAGAGCAGTATAGCCGAGCTTAAAACGATGCCCCTCCTGAGTTGGGATCATCTGAAGTCCAGAAGCTATTTTTCGCCAAAAGACGATCCGAGTACGATCATATTGGGATTCCGTAGCCTTGGGACTTGCTTCTTTGAACACGCGCTCAACAGCCTCCAGAAATGCATCGGCTAGTGTGCAGCGCTGATCGTCACTCAGTCCCTCTGCTTCCCAGACACCAACAATGAGTCGCTCTGCCATGCGCATTGCTGCCATGCGAATGAATCCATCTCTATTTCCGTAAAGATCGTTGAACGTCTCTGTGAGATAGTGAGGAACTTCTGTAATTGTACGGGCAAGTTTCTGAAAAGGAGGCGTAAGTTGACCCGATACCGGGTACTGACGGAGAGTATGTGCAAGGAGTAACGGGGGCGCCATGCGATATCCTTGCAAGAAGAGCTTAGCAGCAGCATCCTGTGCCATAATAGATGATAGACTGCCAGCCGACGAGAGTTGATCTAGGAGTTCAGCGGTAGAAATTGGGGGCATTGCTTCCGCCCAATCAACAAAGGGATCACGAATTGCGTTAACTCCGGTTCCCATATTCCTAGGTCCTCCAAACCTAAGTAAAAGTGAGTAGAAACGGTCGTCCGCCCAGAGCTGAAGCCCGTGAGACTGCGCCGTTCGCAGCGACTTGAGAGCACCCGACCAGAATTCCCTTATGAGCAAGGCTTCTTCGCTAGGCTTATCGTTTGCATCCTCAAGTGTGCTAGTATTACCATTTGCTTCAATCTCGACAAGAATGCCCTCATCAAGTGCAGCTTGAAGCACCCTTCGTGTATACTTTAGTCGCTCATGGGCTAATTCCATGGCCTCCTGGCGCCCAGACTCTTCGGAAATGCGTATCCATGCCCATGGTCCTACTTTGACACGATTTCCCAATACATTGGCCAATCCAGTGTCTATCCAATCCAAAATGGAGTACTCATCAAATACAATCGCCTCGGGAATCGGTCGAGGCGTCGCCGTACTCCATCCTTCAAAAGCATGGGGATGCTTTTTCGCCGCGTCCATTGCTCCATCTGCCGTAACTTCTCCAGCGTCGTTGAGAGAGGCTAAAAGGATCGCAGACGAAATCCTTAAACTATTTAGCCCTTCCGGCCAGCTTTCAGAATTGTCTAAATCTGTGACGTACAGTGCATCGTACCGAATTGCAACCCCGAGGTCTATGCGCCATGGTCCGAGATCTGGATCATCAGGAGCCTCAGCTTCAATCTCACCCGAGTAAGTGACTACAGCGTCCGATCTCTGGCGAAGGAAATGAGCTGCTTTGACATAAGGGACTGCATTACCATCGCGTAAATGTCCCTCAATTCGTGTCAGATCCCGGCGCAGTTCTTCAATTATTCCTACATGCACGTAACACGTTTCTAGAGCGGTCAGAATTTGTTCCGCCGTTTTCGGACCCAAAACGCCGAGTGTTAGGATTGCTGTATGATCAAGAAAGAGCTGAATGCCTTCTGTGTCATGGTATTGATCATATCTTGGTCGTAAAGACGGCCATTCTGCTAATACAGAGAACTCCCCCGGCGATATCTGGTCCTTATAGCTCCGCTGCTCAAATCCCTGCGTCCAATAAGTCCACAATTCCCAGGATCGTCCAGAATGCTGAAAAAAATCAACGTACGAGAGCGCATGTGCATGAAGAAGCCCTCCCAGAAATTCGGAACGTTTCCTGTCCTTTTGGACCATTTTGGTCAAATATTCAAGGCCTCCTTCTATCAGCACACCACGATTCTCACCTGCTTCGTGCATGGCTTGGGAAAAGTCATCCTCCGTCACTACGACTTTTACAGGCATCTCTGCTGTCATTGCATCGAAGAATCGTTTCGCATCTTGTTCCCTTCCAGCGGCTCGTGCTGTTTCCCAAGCCCTTTGAGCAATGTTGGGATCAGGTTGTAGTTCATATGCCTGAGCCAACAAGTCAAACGCTCGTGATGCGTGGTCCTGTGAACTTGGTGCCTGATTATGGATTGACTGGGCGTAAAAAAGCAAGATTTCAGGATCTTGGGAGCCAGCAGTAATGTGAGGCTCAAGGAGATTTGCAGCCTCCTCTGGTCGATTTTCGATCAAGAGAAAACGAGCCGCGTGGACAACAAAGCGAACAGATTCAGGATATGTCACACTGGCAGAAACAAAACAATCAATGGCCTCAGTCCTACGACCAAGTCCGATAAGTGCCCATGCTTCAAATTCGGCGGCCTGCTCAGCATATACTGGATCAAGATCACGGCTGATCTTCAGGAGTTCCTCGTAATTCCGGGCAGCGTACAGGGCCCAAGCATAACGGAGTCTTGATGATCTGGATGGCAGGACCTCTACCAGTTGAGTGGTCCAGCGAACAGCCTCATCGGCGCGTTTCAGATTGGTTTTGTCGGGCTGAGAGTCTTCTGGAGAGGTAAATGTGACGGTGGATAGAGTAAACCGAGCAAGCCTTTCAATCACATCCACATCCAGTGGAAAAGCCTTAACCTCGTCTACCAGATCAAGAGGCGTTTTGCCAGCAGGAAGGTTCTCAGCACGAACAAACCAGTGATCTGCAGGCTGTAGGGGTGCGGTATCAATCAGTCTCTGCGCTTCTTCAGTTCGGTTTGTTCGACGAAGATGTTGTACGAGGAAAAGAGTTGCACACATTCTCTGCTGTTTGTCCCCGCTGGCAAAGAGTACCTCATAGAGTTCAGACTCAACGTCTTCTGGTAATACTGAAGATTGATACAATTCAGCTTTCAGGATTGCAACCCTATTGACATCAAAATGACCTTCAGATTGAAGAAGATGGATTTTGTCTGGCGTTGACCTTGAATCATACAGAGGGAAAACAGATGAACGAATGTCTTCGGGGAGTGCTTCAATCCCACTATTAAATTGCTCCTCGAGTTTGTCATCACGAAGCAGTGCCGCGGCCATGCTAAGGCAGCCGAGGACTTGTGCTCGAAATAAGGAATCAGATTCTGTCGTCTCCAAAGCCAGATGTATGCGATGAACCAAATTGTCAATCAGGGTCCGACGATCATAATCTAGGGGAGTATACTCTCTGACTACCCGCTTTAATAGGTCAAGTGTCAGCTGCGCACGGATTAGATTGACGACCGGAAGGACCGTATCACCGTCAGTTTGATCCAAGAGCCCAGCCGTAAGCTTGACAGCCTCAGTGTCTTGAAAATCAATGATGTGGAGCAGGGCCTCAACACGTTGGAGAATTTGGTCTGCACTCCGGGCATCAGCAAGCAATCCATCTACCTTGGGCCAATCTTTTTCGAGATGAGCAAGACAAGGAGCAGCAATCTTTCGATACACTTCGCTTTCTTGATCCATCTTGCCCACGAAGTGCCGAAGTTCGTCCTTGAGCCCGACATTGAAAAGCGTTATCGCGGCCTGCTTATGCCATTTGGAGTCAATTGGACCAAGATCACGGGCGCGCCACCAAAATGCACGGCCAGCCTCAATGTCACCTTGCCAGCTGATCGCCGATGCAGCCGCAAACAGAAGTCGCTGACGATGTGTGCGCAGCACCTCGGCGCAACGTATTTCTGGGTCGGCATCTTTTTCAAGAGCAGCATCAATGGTCTCGATATGTCTTTCGGCGTAGGCAAGCGCGTCCTTAGCTTGCCCCATCTCCATGAGTTTTGATAACTCCTTGAGATCTGGTTCGGCGATCGCGACCCGTATTGGATCTGGAAGGATTTTCTCATTGAGGGCGGCGTCAAGCTTGGGGTCAGATCCGCCCACTTGTGCACCAATGAGATGAACCTGGTTTTCTATTCGATCAATTCTTTCACGGATTTCAGAACGTTCGCGTGTTGCATCCTGAAGTGACAGATCACGGTCTAGTTCGCGCGAATCCGTTTGATCTATAGCAGCGTAAAAAGCATCAAGAAAAGTAGTCGTAGCCTTTTCAGGCACGTCGGGAGCTCCATCAAAACCTCGAAGGTCAAGGTTGGTAGCAGCTAGACGTTTTCCTCGGGGAAATGTGGATCGCAGGAGTTTTTTCGTATTCGCTTCACGATCGATAAAGGTTGAACCAGAGGCTCCGTAGCAGTCACCGTAGCTATCGTGGAATACTGATCGAGCGTCCTCAATAGCTTGATCAACCTCCTGCTCAAGCTCATTCAGGGGCTTGCCCAGAAGCTTCTCAATGGATTTCATCAAAGCAGCCTTAATTGCCTTCTCGCCACAGCGAGTAGCGAGCCGAATCAGAAATGGGATAAGCCAAACAGGTTCCACAAAAATTGAGATAGTTCGGGTGGAAAATATATGTAAATACTGGCGCGGATTTATTTCATCGACTGCTTAGGCTTAAGCAACTCGCCCACCAGTTCAATCGGTGACTTGTCCCCATATCTGGGGTTAGGAGACGGGGCGCTCATGATCTCGTCGAATTTCCCGGTGATGGATTTAGAGTCCTTTGAGCAGTTTCCAAATTCCGAGCATGGGATTTCGAACGGGTTTTTTTGTTCATTCTGATATTTATACAGACTTGTGATTCTCAGAAAACTGCATACCATTCAAACGCGCTTCCCAATTGTCTTCGTCCACAACCTTGAATCGTACCACCCTACCGCGCATCTTAGATGCAAATGTAGCCCAGTCAATTTTTTGGTCGTGCTGGTTACAAATGTCAAAAACCGACCGCTTGGACTCGGTATCCTCCGAGTCAGTCAAATGAATTCCCTTGGTTTCGACCATCAACACTACATGAATCCGATGCAATATGAACCAAGTCATTCTCTGAGTGACGCTAAGATTGTAGTGCAACTCACGGAGGAGACTCCCTCGGACTCGTGACCTCCAGATAGATGGCAGTCGCCCCGTGTAGTAAAGATACCCTACTACTCTTAATCGCAGCATCTGACTTCGCGCTAAAGATACGGTTACGGCTACAAATACAGCGCGATAAGAAATCGTCTTGTGCGTTCCTCCGTGCGTATTCGTACCCTTGCAACGCGGGCATATGACATCTCCGTCTGAACACCTTGTGGATTCAAACCATTGTGTGCCGCCGCTGTGTCGGGGAACAGGTTCATGAACTGAGCAAGAGTTAATCCCATCTGTGTGAGTGGCCAGGCACGGGCTGGAGCATTTGAATTCTCCTGTTTGATTGCAGGAGCTTTTATACGGTTACTCCTGCAGGGACTCACTCAGCGATTTAGCCCCTTTTTTTGCCGCTTCCAGGAATGTCCGGGGAGATGATTGATTGTTATGTTCTCTCATGGATACTTTCCAATTATATCAGAGTGCATCATTGATTTGGCGAAGATTCGAAAATTATCGTAGTTGCTGCATCTGGGCTGGCAGAAGAAGTGGCAGGTGATGCCTGCTCGGCCAGATTCAAATACCAATTGCATCCGCAACATGGGAAATCCCTTCAGGGTGTGCCATTGCAAGTTCTCACCTGTGGATTCAGATCTAGTACAACCGAGCGTTCGACTGTGTCTCCCAACGTATTATCGGTCACCCTTACGGTAATGGCTACCGTGTGGAAGGTCCGCCAGTCTGAAACATCCAGAATTATGTGCTCACGCACAGTACTCGACTCTGATTCATGCTCAGTAGAAGTAGCGATCGCTGCTTCTTGCGGGTCGTCCATATTTCGAACTTCATAGCTGACGGTATAGCTTGTGCGCTCATCCTCGTTGAAGCGAAGGAAATAGGCTTCAAAATAAATCCCCAGGGGATCTTCCGGGGTCCAATGCGTTGCAGCAACGGGCATCTTTTCGTCAGGCAGACCTTCGTCATTGAGTGCTGTCAGGAGAATATCACTCATTTCCAAGACCTGTCCTAGACCGTTGAGAGCAGGAATTGAGTCAAGTGTTTGTACGCCAACCCCAAGTATCGCAGAGGGCTGTGGGTTTCCTGAAGCATTGGGTTGAGTCCAGGCATGATTCCACTGCAATGCAAGATTAATGCTGCCCTGAATTCCTCGGGTGACCCAGGTATGTACGGGGAGTACTGAATCTACCCCGTCCGGTAAATAGTATTGACGAAGTCGCAGATTCGCCGGAGCGAAGTTGGCTTTTCGGGTTACCAGATAAGCGGTCAGCAGAAAATCTTCCGATTGTTCTGCTCCCTTCCGTTGCAGCGATCGAATTTTTTGACGATCCGGCTGCAGAGATCTTGCATTAAATGTCCATGATACATTCAAACGCGTAGTCCCATCGGGTTCAAGAAAACGAGCCCATCGTAAACACGGATGAAGTGAGATTGCTGATCCCAAGACCTGCGTAGCAGATATTGGAACCTCCCTGCTTCGAGAGTCCTGATGAAAGTCATGCAATACCTTTCCATCCTGCAGGAGCTGCTTGGTAAAGGAATAAGGGCTAGTCCCGTCAGAGGAGGCGATAGAAGCATAGTTGCTCACGGTATCGTACAGAGTGCCGTAGTGTTCATGATCCGCCGAAAGCTGTCGGTATATTTCTTCCAGCCATCTCAGAAGTATGGGGGCCTCTTCCCGACTCGTGCGGATTTGGGTTGGCAGCAGGTCATCCACTGCTGCTATTTCATATCCCCGACGGTTCGACTTTTTGACAAAAAAATAGTGAACATACTCGTTTATGTGGCGGTATACCCAAAATTCGTTTCGCGCCAGCGTATGGCGAACCGGACGCAGGTGTAAACCCGCATTTCTGAGTTTAACTTCCGAGCGTTGTCCTGGCATTCCCAATCTTAAAAAGATTTCTCCACGTTCATCAACTCTCAATGGGCTGCGTTCAAGGGCAAAGTTGTGAAGTGCATGGTAGGCCCGCGACAGATGCTCGACCATACGTTCGTTCACAAAGGTGGCCGGAATAGGATCTTGCTGATGCCACCACTGCTCCAATATTGCTACATCAGCAAGTCCACCCGTGCCCTCTTGAAGTGCACTTAGAGCCGCACGTACTGGACTGGTTGGGGGCACAACAAGATCAAGCAAGCGCAAGTGCCACACAAGCTCTTCCGTCATCTGTTGCTCCGAGGCCTGCTGGAGTAAGCTGAGGTACATCTCAGCAGCATCCACGTAGCGGGACGCGTCTCTCTCATCAAAGATGCGCTTGAGCTCCGATGAAGGTTGTGCCACAGCATTTGCACTGCAAACCACAGACAGTACTATTGAGGCTGCTAAGGAAAGATTCCAGTACTTGTGGGTAATACTGCTTCTGGAATAGCAATGACGGAGTCTAGTGAATTTTGTGCTTAACATTCGAGGTTGTACCTGTCAGTTCGAGAAAGTCACGTCAGACTCAATGGTTCGGATATTTTGATGGTGCAAGACATCAGTTTAATAAGAATTTAATTTAGTTTTCATATGAAGGTACTCGTTACAGGCGGTGCGGGATTCATTGGCTCTCATGTTGTCGATGCCTTGGTCCTTAAAGGACACACTGTCGAAGTGCTGGATGACCTCTCGGGTGGCTTTCGGGAGAATGTGCCCCGTTCAGTAAAACTCCATACCTTAGACGTTCGATCGATAGATGCGGCGTCTCTCATGAAAAATAACGGGTATACTACACTGGTTCATCATGCCGCACAAATGGATGTCCGCCGCAGTGTTGCTGATCCCGCCTTCGATGTTCAGGTTAATGTATTGGGTCTCATCAATCTTATGGAGGCAGGCAAGGACAGCGGACTGGAAAAAGTTGTATTTGCCTCCACCGGTGGGGCAATCTATGGTGAACCGGAAGCCGGCCCTCAAAAAGAAACACATACACAGCAACCAGTTTCGCCATATGGTATAAGCAAGCTGACTTGCGAGAAGTTGTTGCATTTCTACTTTTGCGAATATGGAATACCGTATGTCGCACTCAGATATGGAAATGTTTATGGTCCTCGTCAGAATGCGCACGGTGAGGCGGGAGTGATTGCAATTTTTGCTCAGAAATTATTGGCAGGACATCGGGTTACCATCCACGGTGATGGGCTCCAGACACGTGATTATGTCTATGTAGGTGATGTGGCTCGCGCAAATCTCGCTGCGATCAACTTCACCGGTAACCCATCGGCATTCAATATTGGAACCGGCATCGAAACCGATGTTGTAACCCTCCATCAAAAGCTTAAACAAGCCATCGGTCTTGAACAGCCTGCAACACATGGTCCTGGAAAATCTGGAGAGCAACGTCGAAGCGTATTGGATTGTACCAAGGCTTTGCATGATCTTGTCTGGAAACCGGAAGTGAATCTGGACGACGGTCTCAAGCGAACCGTTGACTGGTTTGCTTCCTCGAGAATGCCAGACTGATGTACAGAATACAACTACAGGATTTTGAGGGCCCGCTCGATCTTCTCCTGCTCCTGATTAACAGGAATGAAATTGACATTTTTGATATTCCTATTGCTCAGATCACAAATGAGTATCTCTCCTATGTGGAGCTTATAGAAGCCATCGATCTGGACGGCGTAGCAGAGTTCATCTATTTCGCCGCATTACTCATCAGCATTAAGGCCCGCATGCTTCTTCCGAACCCAGAGGAGGATGAAGAGGGGGAACCGATTGACCCACGTCACGAAATTGTTGAGCGGATATTGGAGTATGTGCAGTACAAAAATGCTGCTGAAACACTCGACGAGCAATTCGAGCAACGCTCATTATTGTTTACCAGAGGGCAAGCATCTGCGCCTGTTCAATCAATGATGCCTGAGAAGGAGATCTTGGTCAAAAGAACGGTATTTGACCTGATTGATACGCTAAGGGATGTACTCGAGAATGCTTCAGAAGAACCAACTATCACGATTGCACCACAAAAACGCTCAATCGAAGAACAGTGCGAGTACATACGCAATGCTATATTTGCTCAGGAGCAGGTCAGTTTCAGCGCTATGGTCATGGGGAAAACGAGATATTTTATAGTTATAACCTTTTTGGCTGCACTGGAAATGGCATATTCTGGAGAGGTTTTTGTGTCGAGCGGTCCTGACGGGGAAGATTTCGTGATTGAGCGGGCAACAGGTCAAACATTCGTGGGATGAATCAGAAAGAACTCGACAGATCCGTTACATTGCCCATGGTCCTGGAGGCCTTGGCGTTTGCTACAGATACCCCCGTTAGTGCAAAGGAGGTTTGTCGTGTATATGCCGAGGTGATCGGTGAAGCGTCTCCGCCGAGTGAGGAAATCGTTGATGAAGCATTCAAAGCTCTGAATGACTCTTACGAAATTGAGGGGCACACAATGCGAATCCAGCATTGGGCTGGTGGGTTACGCATGACCACCACGGAATCAGTCGCCCCATTCCTCGAGGCTTTTTTTCGACGTGAACGGAGGCGTCACTTAACTAAGCCACTGATGGAAACACTGGCAATTGTCGCCTATAAGCAGCCAGCAACGAAAGCCGAGATTAACGCCGTTCGAGGGGTGGATTCAGGATATGCACTTCGAAAACTACTTGAACTCAATCTTCTGGCAATCTTCGGACGCGCAGATATTATTGGACGCCCCATGTTGTACGCAACGACCGATCGATTCCTAGAAGAATTTGGACTAAAGAATTTGGATGAACTGCCGAACCTGCGTCAGGCGGAAGAGTTACTAGGGGATACTGCATTCAATGAAGAACGTACGCGTCTTTTAATGGCCAAGGGCCTCGACATGGGTGATGGCGACCCTTCCAGCCCTACATCCGAATCGTAAGTCTAAACTTAGGCACAGCGTGTAGCTGTGCTTTTTTGCTAAAGAGCCAATGGCACGCCCCCGAGCGACCAAACCTCCAAAGGAAAGACTAGAGTCTGGACGACTTAATCGCTACATCGCACGTGCAGGAGTTTGTTCGCGCAGAAAAGCAGATGGTCTGATTGAAAGCGGTCAAGTACAGGTAAATGGTCGGAAAGTCCATGAATTCTGGTATCAGGTTAATAAGGGAGATGAGGTTAGTGTGAACGGAAAAATTATCTCTCCCCGAGAATTTTTGTACGTGTTGCTAAATAAGCCAAAGGATACGATCACTACGGCAAAAGATGAGCGGGGACGCAAAACGGTGCTGGATTTGGTAAAGATTGATGGAGGAACTGATGGCCTGTTCCCGGTGGGGAGACTTGATCGCAATACGACTGGTGTATTGTTCTTAACGACGGATGGTGATCTAGGTCACCGGTTGATGCATCCCAGTTTTCAGATTCCAAAGCAGTACACCGCGCGGACAAAGGAACCGGTTCGGCCGGATCAACTTGATCAGCTCCGGCGTGGAATCACTCTGGAAGATGGACCGGCTGCTTTTGACCAGGTCGTATATGTACAACCGGGTAACCCCTTTGAAATAGGTATTGAGTTGCACGAAGGGAGAAATCGTCAGATTCGGCGAATGTTTGATGTACTTAACCACAAAATTGTTGCTTTGGAGCGTATATCATATGCTGGGCTAACAACTCGTCGGTTGCGACGAGGAAGATGGCGTCAGCTTAACAAAAACGAGATTCGCAAACTACACCGCTTGATAGGTCGTCGATAACCAGCTACAATACAATCCCCAGATGAAAGACTCACTTGGATTGAAACGCATTCTTGCAGATAAAATCAAGCGTGAAGGGCTGACGTATGATGACGTGTTACTTGTGCCGGGGCGATCAAGTGTCATGCCCCGGGATGTCAGCATTGAAACACGATTGACCCGAAAAATAAAGCTGAACATACCGTTGCTTTCGGCAGCCATGGATACGGTAACGGAGGCGCGGCTTGCAATCGCGATGGCACGCGAGGGTGGGGTTGGTGTTTTGCACAAGAACATGTCCGTGGAGGATCAGTCTGCACAGGCACGGAGAGTCAAGCGTTCCGAAAGTGGAATGATTCTTGATCCAATAACACTTGAAGTGAGCTGCACAGTAGGCGATGCACGCACTCTCATGGCGCGCTATTCTATTGGAGGCATTCCCGTTGTGGATAGTGCACAACGTCTGGCAGGGATAATCACTAATCGGGACCTGCGATTCCAAGAGAATAATCAGACACCGGTAAGAGATGTTATGACACCTACACCACTTCATACTGCACCAGTGGGTACAACGCTCGAACAAGCCGAAGCAATCCTCCAAGAATATAAGATCGAAAAGCTGCCAGTAGTAGATGATGAAGGACACTTAAAAGGTCTGATCACCTTCAAGGACATAGAAAAGAAAAGACGCCACCCCTTTGCGTGCAAGGATTCCCATGGGCGTCTGCGTGTGGGAGCCGCAGTAGGAGTTTCAGGGGATTTGCATGAGCGTGTGAGTGCACTTATGGAATCAGAGGTGGACTTTGTTGTTGTAGATACGGCTCATGGACACTCCGAGGGTGTGCTCAAAGCGGTAGAAACTTTGAAGTCGAATCACGGCAATCTGCAGATTCTTGCGGGAAACGTGGCTACAAAAGGGGGCACAGAGGACTTGATTGCAGCAGGAGCAGACGGTATTAAGACAGGCATTGGTCCAGGTTCAATTTGCACAACCAGAGTGGTTGCAGGAGTAGGTGTACCCCAGCTAACAGCAGTGCTTGAGTGTGCTGCGGCCGCTAAGCCGCATGATATTCCGATAGTGGCCGATGGAGGCATAAAGCAGACCGGGGACATTCCGAAAGCACTAGCAGCAGGTGCACATAGTATTATGATCGGAAGTCTTTTTGCAGCTGTTGATGAAAGCCCCGGTGAGACCATCATCTACGAGGGACGCAAGTTCAAGTCTTATCGAGGGATGGGCTCTCTGGGAGCAATGAAAGAGGGAAGCAAGGACCGATATTTCCAGGATGCAGAGGATGACATCAAGAAGCTAGTACCGGAGGGGATTGAGGGTAGAGTTCCCTACAGTGGACATTTGAGCGAGGTGATCTACCAAATGATGGGTGGGTTAAGAGCCGCTATGGGATACTGTGGCTGCAAGGATCTGGAAGATTTCAGGAAAAGGGCCGAGTTCGTGAGAATTACATCCAGCGGGATTCGTGAGAGCCATCCACACAGCGTGCATATCACCAAGGAAGCTCCAAATTACAGCTATCGCAGATAGCCAGACATCGTCGCAGCGTCATCCCATCTAAGTCCTTGCAGCGTTACCAGGCTGCTCCTGCCGTAACCTCAAAGATTAATCGTGCGACGTTCACGTGCGGCTTGATCAGCTGCAAGCACAATTTGTAAGCTGCTGACTGCATCCTGCATGTGATCGGTTAAGTCCAGATCCTCCAGAATGGCACGGAGCAGGAACTCCTGTTCAAGCGCACACAATTCATCGTGCGACGGCTCATCGGAAGAATCAATCACTTTGTCGAGTTGATCAAAATGCCCCGCTTCATCACGGCTGCCGTAGTGTACCTTTAGTCCACCAGTTTGCGTGTGTCCTTCTATATCATCCGTTTGATCCTTCACTTCATCAACGATACTCACCGAACCCAATGGCCCAACCACGTCCTTTACAAACGAAGCTGTTTCACTCATCATGGGTCCCCAGCCAGCTTCATACCAGCCCACAGATCCATCATCAAAGGATACTTGCAAGTGGCCATAATTATACATGTCCTGTGCTATTTCATCGGAGAGTCGTGCCCCAATTGCACTTACGGTCACTGGGCGGGCGCGCGTCATCTGACACATAACGTCTACATAGTGGACCCCACAGTCAACGATCGGAGACATTGAGTCCATAAGCTTCCGGTGTGTTCTCCATTGTTCTCCGCTGCTTTGCTGGTTCAGGTTCATACGCATGACGAGCGGTTTACCCAGTTCGTGTGCTAAGGAGATGAATTTTTTCCAAGCTGGGTGTACACGCAGGATATAACCTATAACAAGCTTTCGGTTTGCTCTTTGAGCTAGATCGACCAACGTCTGTGCTTCATCTGCAGTTGTAGCCAGGGGCTTCTCCACAAACACGTGACAATTTGCTTCCAGACTGACACGGACGTATTCAGCGTGTGTATCCGGGTACGTATTAACAGAAACAACATCCGGTGCTGTGACACGCAGAGCATGCTCAAATGAGGAAAATGTAGGAAGCCCGCCGAGCTCAGCACTGAGCCGATCACGAGAAGCAGGGGTGCGACTCACCAACCCAACGATCTCAAAGGCATCCATAGCATGGTAGGCTCGTGCGTGTGATGTGCCCATGTGACCGCATCCGGCCACGAGTACTTTCAATTTTTGTGTTGTCACCAGTATGAAGGATTTGTTCGTGGACACTGTTACGGATTGCTGCCGTCGTAGGTTCTACATGGACGCTTGAATAGCAGAGGCGAAACAATAAGCATCCCAAAACCCAAGTATGTCCATCAATCTATAGAGACTCAGCCCTGAATTGGAGATTTTGGAGATTTTGTGAGAGCACAGGTCTCACTTCCGGTTGGTACAACTTTTCGTACAACAAGTTGTAGATCAGGCCTCATCAGCCCCTGGCTGCAAGGCAGGGGAACGCTCCTCTTGTCTGCTACGCGGATGATTTCTGTATCCTGGGTAGTGCATCGGCGGCAGAGATACTGGCAGTAGCACAGGTTCTGATAAACAAGTTGACGTTGAAGCTGAACTTCCAGAAGACTAGATGCGTCCGATGTCCCGAGGAGTCATTTGAGTTTCTTGGCTCCCGCGTCGGCTAGAACTCTCGCTACGACGGATATGGTTTGCGCCGCTTTGGTTCACTGATGAAAGACCTTCCGTGGGCGAAGTCATGAGTTCAGCTGAAAACCGGGTGCGAGAAAACCGCACATCCGGTCTGACGAGCAGGGGGCAAAAAGATTTGAAGCCTGACTAAGGGTAAGCGAAGGCGAAAGCGAGACACCCACGGAACAGAAAGAGTATGAGTGCGGACTGCACCGGCTCCTTCGCTCTACCACGCCTCAGCATGGCATTGACAACTGTGTCTGGGACCTCTTCCCATGGGAATTATACGTTTGAGTTGAAACAAATTCATCTGAATCACGCATACGCAATATACAAACACTAACCATCAGGTTGTATATTATGCCAAGCCCAGGACGTTCATACAGAAAAGGTATTACCATTTTGGGATTCGCTGAAATGATTCCAGACGAAGCAGCCGCTCAACAATGGTTTGAGCGTGTTCATTGGCCGGATGGCAAGTTGATATGCCGGAGATGTCAAAGCGAAAACGTATACCGATGCGTGCATAAGACCATGCCCTTCCGTTGCCGGAATTGCAAAAAGTACTTCAGTGTCAAGACAAATACGGCAATGGAGGAATCACGGTTACCTTTGAAGAAATGGGTGTGGGCAATTTATCTGGAAAGCACCAGTCTGAAAGGTATATCCTCCATGAAATTGCACAGAGATATTGGTGTTCGTCAAGCGACGGCGTGGTTTATACTTCAACGAATTAGGCAAGGGCTCATCCCAGACAATGTGCTGTTCAACGGGCCAGTAGAAGTTGACGAAGCGTACTTCGGGGGACTAGATAAGAACAAGCACGCCAGCAAGAAAGCTAACCTGGGGCGTGGCCCGGTGGATAAAACGGCCGTTGTGGGTATGAAAGATCGAAAAAGCAATCAGGTTACGGCTAAGGTCGTACAGAACACCGACGGAGCAACGCTGAATGCCTTTGTAGATCACCACGCGAGCGAGGATGCCAAGGTCTACACGGACGGTTCTTGCGCTTACAAGAGCCGTAAGAACCACGAGTACGTCAAACACAGTGTAGGGGGATATATGTTGAACGGACAGGCACACACAAACGGCGTAGAGAGCTTCTGGGCCGTTCTGAAGCGTGCTTATCACGGTGTCTACCATCACATCAGTCCCAAGCACCTGCAACGCTACGTAGATCAGTTCGCCGGCAAGCACAACCTTCGCAGACTTGATACGATTGACCAGATGTCCCAGATTGTGTTGGGCATGTCTGGGAAGCGGTTGACATACAAGGATTTGGTCGCATGAGCGAGGCGTACACTACGCACTATATCTCGCAGAGATTAGAACAAACTGGATGGGTTCTTGACGAGAGTAACCCGAATTGTAACGTTTTTCAACAACAGTCTGTCAAGTCCAGGCTTTCTCCTCTCGCCTTAGAAAAATTAGGGAGGAAACGGCCAGATTTTACTCTATATCTGGAGAACAGACCAATTGCTGTCATAGAGGCAAAGAAACCCACTACTCGCACACTTTCGGATGCAATAGGACAGGGGGTTGATTATGCTAAGTGTATTGGCGAAATATCGACGGTGTTTGCTTGCAACGTCAACACGACCAAAGCAATTCATGTAGACACTGGCAATCCCCTTTCCCTTAACGGCATTGAGGTCAAAGCATTTCTTTCTCCGCAGATGCTGCGGAGATTTTATTCAGAAAACACATATGCTGTATCAACGCTTCCGAAGCAAGTACTAACTGACAGAAAAAGCCTGGTCAGCGTGTTTTCTAAATTGAATGACGCACTGAGAACAGAAGGTATCAGAGCTGGGATAGAGCGGTTTACCGAATTTGCTAATTTCCTTTTTCTAAAACTGCTTAGCGAACATAAAGAGGATGATCTTTGGGGCAAACTTGTTCGTGAATCTGACGACAATTTAGTCACGTATTTGAATCATACTGTGAGGCCGCATTTACTCAAACAGTACGGGGGGGAGGTTATTGGAAAAACAAAAGTTACAAATCCCAACACCATACGGAAGATTCTGTCAACTCTAAATCCATTGCAGTTAACTGCGATTGATGAAGACATCAAGGGACTGGCATTTGAGCAATTCATCCAACAAACAACAGATACTCAAAACGATTTAGGTGAATACTTTACCCCAAGACATATTGTGCGTTTTATGGTTCGCTTGCTTGATCCCCAATATGGTGAAACAGTCTACGATCCTTACTGTGGTACTGGTGGTTTTCTAACTGAATCTTTTAAGCATATCGGTCAAACACGTAGACTTACTCACGATGTGTCTGAAACATTGAAAAGCAAGACTGTCTTTGGAGGGGAGATTACTACGACAGCCAGAATTGCTAAGATGAACATGATACTTTTTGGTGATGGGCACTCGGGGGTTATTCAGCAAGACAGTCTTGATCTGACTGTTCGCAAAAAAAGGGGGGGGGGGGGGATTTGACAATGTATTGACCAACATACCGTTTTCTCAAGATCTCGCCAAAGATGTTCTGGATTCATTTGAACCGAGCAATATGACAGCTGATGAAGCCTGCTGTCAGGCCGCGTTTGACTGCATTAAGGTTGGTGGAAAAATGGCTATGGTTGTCCCAGAAGGATTATTGTTCAACAAAAAAACAAACGGATATTTACTACGCTTGCTAGAGAATTCCAAAGTTCATCTGATTATACGGTTGCCCAGTGGAGTTTTTAATCCATATACAGCTGCAAAAACAGCCATTATTTTTTTGACTGATAAAGGTAGAGCAACAACAGACAAATTCTATATTGTTAAAGTTAGAAATCATGGATTCGATACTCGCAGAAGACCTACTGATGGCACAAGTGACTTAGACAAAATTCTATGGTGGTATGCCGAAAACATGGATAACTCCTTGCCGATAGATGTTGAGGCTTCACGGATTTCTGTACAGACCGATTCAAAAACTGGTAGCTTAAAGCTACATGCAAATTGGAGAACGTCGAATGATCTCAAAACGGTCGCATTGTCTGAGATTGCCGAAATCAAGAATGGACAATCAATAACTGAGGAGGACGCCACTCATGGAGATTATCCTGTCATTGCAGGTAGCGCGGGAAAAGTGCCGTACTACCACGACAAATTTAACAGAAAGGCAAACGTAATCACGATCAGTAAGTCTGGGGCTAATGCTGGTTACGTATGGTGGCATAACTGTCCTATTTGGTCGTCTGACAGCTTAGCAATTCGGAGCTTAGACGAATCGAAGTATTTGACTAAATATCTCTACTTGTGCCTCAAACAAAAGCAAGATGAGATTTATGACCGGCAACAAGGAACTGGACAACCACACGTCTACAAAAAACATCTCCAGGATTTTCCTGTCCCCATATTGTCTCTTGAGAAACAAAGTGCTTTACTGACAGACTACAAAAAACTGGAAAGCGACTATCAACGCACAAGACAGGCATTTATGCAAGAGGAAGATCGTGTGTTAAGCGAGATAACAAATCTGTACCAATCCTGTGATTGATGGGACATCTTAGTTCAACTCAAACGTATAATTCCCCTTCCCATCTATCATTGCCACCTTTTAACCCCATGCACTATTCTGGCCGGAGTACATCTAAGGATAAGGCTCTTCACTTTTATGAGTGGGGAGCCTGTTTTTGGAGGCCTTCGGGGTACAGATCCAGTCCTCCGAGATAGAAGTAAATTGCATGGGCAAACCGCTGTGTGTTTCGGAATCCACGCGCACGAACTTTGACGGTTTTGATGCGGCTATTTATGCTTTCAGCTGGGCCATTACTAACTTTTAGAACGATCGCATTTATGATTCCCCATAGATGATTCTTAACCATCTTGGCGGCTTTTTTCATGGGTTCAAGTCGACAACGCATGGCCCAGGATAACCAGCGCTTCCAGCCCTTGAGTGCCCAGGTACGACTGACATAGTGCCACAATTTCCGGGACAGTTCCTTGATGGCCCATGCACGCGCCGTTTTCAGCGAACTGTTCTTTAATTGCTGGAATCGTTTCTTTTGTCGGGCGGACATATTCTCCCGATTGGTGAGCCAGTCGTACTTGGTTCCGGTGAGATCATCGATGCCTGCTTTCCGCAATTCCCGGTTCTCCTGCCGACGGACTTTATCCACCGCCTCTCCAATCTTTTTCATCACATGAAAACGATCAAATGAAATCTTGGATTCCGCACCTGGAACATGTTTTTTCGTGGACTTGATATAGGCGGGCCACATATCCATGCTCACACTCTCAATCGCTTCCAGTTGCGCAGCCGAACAGCCCTCATAATAGGCATCCAGACTCGTATGGGTGCGTTTTTCCTTGACAAACAGCACCGTGCCCGTTTGGGAATCCGAAACCACCGTGATATACTTATGGCCCTTTTTGTACGAGGTCTCGTCCACACATATATGGGGAACCGGTTGCGTCTCTCTACGGGCGAGTCCGCGCTTTACCGCACGCGCCATGATGTTGGCGATCATCGTCCAACTGACGCCCAGTCTGGAGGCCACCGTCGAAATACTGGTGGCATCCTGCAACCAGTCAATAACCTTCGTTTCAAAAGCCATTGTAAAACGCACGCGCTCATCCGCCCAAGGTACCGAAACGGTCTTGATCCCATGCTCCGAACATTCCACCCGAGGAACTTTCGCAACCACCCTCGTCCGATACTCGCAAATATCCGTATGGCGCCATTGCCTGTGACGATGATCGTAACCCGGGCAAACTTTGTTACACACAGGACATCGAAGAACCGAACCCCCCGAACAGGTTACATGAATCTCAGCCGTATAAGCCGTTTTATCTTGCCTGATCTCCGATACCTCCCAGGGTGCATATTCCGATCGATCTGGGACACTGATTCCGATTGATCTGGGACACCATTCCGATCGATCTGGGACACCATTCCGGTCGATCTGGGACACCATTCCGGTTGATCTGGGACACTCTGTAAGCCAGTATTTTGGAGCACTAATCTGTGCTCATCAAATCTGGAAGCGGCTTGATTTTCATCTGACCCAGGTAGGGTTTGTCATAGTT
>Ga0209544_1000717_pt1 | contig 42659 bp, 39 predicted proteins | sample MesohylPK_FD_187297 | JGI IMG/M metagenome (GOLD analysis project Ga0209544, IMG submission 187297) | Host-associated microbial community of the marine sponge Aplysina aerophoba from Gulf of Piran - sponge mesohyl, lysed by proteinase K... | ecosystem: Host-associated > Porifera > Sponge >... | reverse complement strand
GATGAAGCGCCCGACCTTCCTGGCCTTCGCCACCTCGACGACGGCGCGGGTGCCCGCCACGTTCGCGTGGGTCTGGGCCTCGTCGCCGGCGGAATCGAAGCTCACGTTGCCGGCCACGTGGAAGAGAGCATCCACGCCATCGGGAATGGCACCGGCCAGAAAGTCCCGATCCCCGATGTCTCCCACCACCCGAGTGGCCGGGAACTGCCGCAGGTACGTGAGGTCCGAAGTCTCGCGGTGCATCGCGACCACCGACCAGCCGGCTTCCCCCAGCTGCTTCACCAGGTTGACGCCGATAAAGCCCGATGCGCCGGTGACGAACGCGGTCTTTCCAGTCATGCCTCTTTCCCCGATTGCGTGCGGCCTAGCGCCAGATCGGCTTGCCGGAACCCGGCAGGCCGTAAGAGTCCCACTTGCCCGTCACCCGCTCCACGATCTCGTCCGCCATCTGGATGCGCGTGCCCCAGGCCCGGCTGGTCTCGGGCCCGATCTTGGTCGTCGCATCGAGGCCGATCTTGGCGCCGAGCCCCGGCTCCGGGCTCGCGAAGTCGAGGTAGTCGATGGGCGTGTTCTCGACGATGGTGATGTCGCGCGCCGGGTCCATGCGGGTGGAGACCGCCCACATCACGTCCTTCCAGTCGCGCGCGTCGATGTCGTCGTCCACCACGATCACCCATTTCGTATACATGAACTGCCGCAGATAGGACCAGACGGCCATCATCACCCGCTTGGCGTGGCCCGCGTACGCCTTCCTGATGGAGACCACGGCGATCCGGTAGCTGCAGCCCTCCGGCGGCAGCCAGAAGTCCACGATCTCCGGGAACTGCTGGACCAGCAGCGGAATGAAGACCTCGTTCAGCGCCTCGCCCAGGATGCTCGGCTCGTCCGGCGGGCGCCCGGTGTAGGTCGAGAGATAGATCGGATCGCGCCGCATGGTGATGGCGGAGACCGTGAACACCGGGAAGGGTTCGACCGCGTTGTAGTAGCCTGTATGATCGCCGTAGGGGCCTTCGTCCTCATAGTCGTCGAGGCTGACATGGCCCTCGATGACGATCTCGGCTTCGGCCGGCACCTCGAGCGGCACCGTCTTGGCCCGCACGAGCTCGACCTTCCGGCCGCGCAGGAGGCCCGCGAACTGATACTCCGAAAGCGTATCCGGCACCGGCGTCACCGCCGCGAGGATGGTGCCGGGATCGGCGCCGATCACCGCCGCAGCCGGCAGCGGCTCGCGCTTCTCCGCCGCCCAGCGCCGGTGCTGCTGGGCGCCGCCCCGGTGCGCGAGCCAGCGCATCAGCGTCGTGTCGCGGCCCGTCACCTGCATCCGGTAGATGCCGAGGTTGTAGTTGTCGATGCGGGACCGGCTCGGCCCCTTTGTCACCACCAGCGGCCAGGTGATCAGCGGCGCCGGCTCCCCCGGCCAGCAGGTCTGGATCGGAAGCCGGGCGAGATCGATGTCGTCGCCCGTGAGCACCACCTCCTGCACCGGCCCGTCGCCCACGGTACGCGGCTTCATCGCGCGGACCGTGTTGAGCAGCGGCAGCATCTCGACCGCCTCGCGCCAGCCGCTCGGCGGCTCGGGCTGGCGCAGGAAGGCCAGCGTCTCGCCCACCTCGCGCAGCCCACCGGGCTCCCGGTTCATGCCCCAGGCGACCCGCTCGACGGTGCCGAAGAGGTTGACCAGCACCGGCATGTCGTAGCGCGCGCCGTTCTCGCCGACGACGTTCTCGAAGAGCACCGCCGGCCCCTCGTCCGCGATCAGGCGGGTCTGGATCTCGGTCATCTCCAGATGTGGCGAGACCGGCGCCAAGACCCGGCTCAGGCGGCCCGCGCTCTCCAGGCGGGCGATGAATTCACGCAACGATCGATAGGCCATGGGCACCTCGGGGAGAGGCCCACATTCATGGGCAGACGCCGGCGCCCGTCAAGTCCGCGCGACGCCGCTTCGCCCCCGTCCCCGCCGGGCCGCCGGTCCCCCGCAACGCCCGAAGCGAAAGCAAAAATTGGTGAGATTAAGTGAGATTCGGTGAGATTATTTCGGGTTTCGGAACGCAGGCAGCCATCCGGGGCACCGCCGCCGACCACGAGGCGACGCATTCATCGGCGGAACTCGCCCTCCACGGCCCGGCGGATGGCGGAGACGGTCTCCGTCGAGAGGCCATCCTTCTGCGCGGCCCCGCCGGCGCGGGCGGCGGCTTCCGCGAGCGTGCGTTCCCGCTCGACCCTGAGCCTGTCGGCGCCTTCGATGCGGCTGAGGGCGAGCGCGAGGCGGGCGACCTCCTCCGGCTCCACCGGCTCCTCGCGCTTGCCGAGACCGGCAATGCAACTCAGCGCCAGCGTCCGCAGGGCCTCGATCGCGAGCAGGTCGGTGCGGCCCGCGGCGCGCTCCCCGGGCGCGCCTGCCCAACCCGCCGCCGCGCGCTCGACCGCGTTCTGCCGCCCGATCAGGTCCTGCACCCGCCTCGCGTCGTGGTCGATGGCCGCGCGCGGACCATGTCCGTTGCCGGGAGCGGGCGGTCGTGTCTCGGCCGGCGCGCGCCCGTTCGTGCCCTTCGTCTTGCCGTTCGTCGTGCCGTTCGTGCGTGTCTTTGTCATGGCGCGATGCTGACGCACCCGCCCTGCGCCGTGCACCGCACCATGGTCCGGGGTGTCGGGAGAGACGTTGGACCGGAGCCGGCAGGGCGCAGCCACCCATGACCTCAACCCGCACCGAGGCCGTCGAGACGGCGAAGCGCTATCCCTTCCCGCGGCCGGGGCATTCCTTCCTCTACGTGGACGGAGATGCCCTGCCCCTCCTCTCGCTCGACGAGTCGCTCGAAGAGGCGGAGGTCGACGTCGACGGGTGCTCCGTGCGGGCCGGCACCCTGCTGCGGCAACGCGGCATCGCCGGCCCGGCCCCGCTCAGCCAGCGCACGCCCGTCTTGGCCTACGGCGCCAACGCCGCGCCCGAGCGGCTGCAGCGAAAGTTCGCACCCGTCGGGCCGGCGGTCTTCCCGGTCCTGCAGGCAAGGCTCCACGGCTTCGATATCGTCCACGCCGCCCACATTTCCAGCTACGGCGCGGTGCCGGCGACTATCGCCCCCTCCCCCGGCACGGTCTGCGACATCGCCATCACCTGCCTCGACGCGCGTGAGCTCGCGCGCATGCACGAGACCGAGTTCCGCCGCCACACCTACCGCTTCGGCCCGCTTCGCAACGTCCGGCTCGAGCCCGACCTGCTGCCGGCGATGGAGACGGTGAGCACCTACGTCGGCGGCTACGGCCACATCGCCCCGGAGGGCGCGCCGCTCGCGCTCGCGGCCATCCGGGCCGAGAGCCGGCGCTTCCGCACCTGCTCGCAGACGGAGGCGCTGGAGGCGATACAGGCCATGCTCGGCGTGCCGGGGCCCTTGGACGACTTCATCCTGGGTGCCGTCGACGACGAGGCGGTCAGGCTCGAGCGCACGGCGCGGCTCCGGGCAGAGGCGCAGCCCTTCCGTTACGCCGATTTCACTGCGACGGCGCCGTGACTCCTAACCGAGCGCCTGTGCCGCGACGATACCGGCGAAGAGAGCGAGGCCGACCAGGCTGTTGTTCTTGAACTTCGCGAGACAGTCGGGGGGGCTGTCGATGCGCACGCGCAGCGCCTGCCAGCCGAGCAGGAGCGCCGCCACCGACACGCCCACGAAGTAGGGCCAGGCCACCTCTGCCGCGACGCCCGCCCCCGCAAAACCCGCCACTGCAAGCACGTAGAACCCGATCAGGAAGGGCCGCGTCCGCTCGCCGAGCGCAAGCGCGCTGGACTTCACCCCGATCAGCAGGTCGTCCTCCTTGTCCTGGTGGGCGTAGATCGTGTCGTAGCCCAGCGTCCAGGCGATGCCGCCCGCGTAGAGCAGCCCCGCCGGCCAGCCGATGCCGCCCTCCACCGCCGCCCAACCCAGCAGCGCACCGTAATTAAACGTAAATCCCAGAAAGGCTTGCGGCCAATAGGTGATGCGCTTCATCAGGGGGTAGAGCACCACCAGCAGCAGCGAACCAGCGCCCAGCAGGATCGCGAAGAGGTTGAGCTGGAGCAGGATGGCGAGGCCTGCGCCCAGCAGCACCGCCATGAAGGCGACGGCCCCCTTCACCCCGATGGCGCCGGAAGGCAGCGGGCGCCGCCGGGTGCGCTCCACGCGGGCGTCGAAGTCCCGGTCGAAGATATCGTTGAGGGTGCAGCCGGCGGCCCGCATCACGAAGGCGCCTGCGGTGAAGAGCGCCAGCAGGCCGATGTCCGGCAAACCGTCGGAGGCGAGCCCGATGGCCCAGAGGCAGGGCCAGAGCAGGAGCCAGACGCCGACCGGCTGGTCCAGCCGCGCCAGCGCGACGAAGGGGCGCGCGAAGGGCGGCATCGCCCGCTCGACCGGTCCAGGCCCTCCTGGCCCCCGCCCGGCCGGCGCTCCGGCCACGTTATGCAGGCGCTCGGCCATGGCTGCTGGTGTATCGTGGCGCCCTGGCAGTGACAAGCGGAGAGCCGCCCGTGGCAGGGTCAGGGCGCGAGCATGACGACGGCCGGAGCGCGGTCCGCCTCTTCGTCGAGGCCCCGCTCGAAGCGGGCACTGCGGTCGCGCTGGCCTCCGGCCAGGCCCACTACCTCCGCAACGTGATGCGTCAGGCGCCGGGGGGCCGGGTTCGCCTCTTCAACGGGCGCGACGGCGAGTGGGAGGGCGCGATCGAGACCCTCGCCCCCAACCGCGCCACCGCCCGCCCGGTCGAGAGGCTCGCGGCGCAGCCTCCGACACCGGACTTGCGGCTCCTCTTCACGCCCCTCAAGTCCGAGCGCACCCGCTTCGTGGTCGAAAAGGCGACCGAGCTCGGCGTCGGCGTCATCCACCCGGTCCTCACCCAGTACGGCCAGACCAGGCGGGTCAACCTCGAGCGGCTCCGCGCCCACGCCATCGAGGCGGCGGAACAGTGCGGCCGCCTGGAGGTGCCGCGTATCGCGCCCCCCTGCCCCCTCCCCGACGCGCTCGGGGACTGGCTGCCGGAACGCCGGCTGCTGGTCTGCGACCCCGAGGCCCGCTCGACGATGGCCGAGGCGGTGGAGGGCGACTCCGGCGCGTCCTGGGCCATCCTGATCGGGCCCGAGGGCGGCTTCGCGCCTGCCGAGCGGCGCCTGCTCGCCGATCACCCGGCAGCCGTGCCCGCCCGCTTGGGCCCCCGCATCCTGCGCGCGGAGACCGCCGTGGCGGCGGCATTGGCCTGTTGGCAGACCCTCGCAGGCGACTGGCGGTGAGGCCGCGCTGCACCCGACACAGCCCTGCCGTGCCCATGTTCGCGCTTCGAGATGCTGGACAGCGGCGCCCGAATAGGGGAAACCCCGCTGAGCTTCGACGCGACCGAAGGGAGAGGGCGTGAACCACAGCGCCACCAAGCAAGGCGAGGCGCTCACCCGCCGCGACCTGATCACCTATCTCGAATCCGGCTGCAAGCCGCGCTCGGCGTGGCGCATCGGCACGGAGCACGAGAAGTTCGGCCATCGCCTCGCCGACCACGCGCCGCTCCCCTACGAGGGGCCGTGGGGCATCCGCGCGCTCCTGGAGGGGCTTCAGCGCTACGGCTGGACCCCCTACCTGGAGAAGGGCAATCCCATCGCCCTGCTCAAGGACGGCCAGTCCGTGACGCTGGAGCCGGGCGGCCAGCTCGAGCTCTCCGGCGCCCCGCTGCACAACCTGCACCGCACCTGCGACGAGGTGCACGCCCACCTGGATCAGGTGCGGACGATCTCCGGCGAGCTCGGCATCGGCTTCTACGGCGTGGGCTTCCGGCCCGACGCGACGCGCGAGGCGATCCCGTGGATGCCCAAGGGCCGCTACGCGATCATGCGCCGCTACATGCCGACACGGGGCAGCCTCGGCCTCGACATGATGACCCGCACCTGCACCGTCCAGGTCAATCTCGACTTTGACTCGGAAGCCGACATGGTGCGCAAGTTCCGCGTCGCCATGGCCCTGCAGCCGATCGCCACTGCGCTCTTCGCCATCTCGCCCTTCGTCGAGGGCAAGCCGAGCGGCTTCCGCAGCTACCGCAGCCATGTCTGGACCGACACCGACCCGGACCGCTGTGGCCTGCTCCGCTTCGCCTTCGAGCCGGGCATGGGGTTCGAGCGCTACGCCGACTACGTGCTGGACGCACCGATGTATTTCATCGCGCGCGACGGCGGCTACGTGGACGTGGCGGGCGAATCCTTCCGCGACTTCCTCGACGGCAACTTGCCGCAGCTTCCCGGCGAGCGGCCGACGATGAAGGACTGGGAGGACCACCTCACCACCGTCTTCCCCGAGGTCCGGCTCAAGACCTTCATCGAGATGCGCGGCGCGGACAGCGGACCCTGGGGCAAGGTCTGCGCGCTGCCCGCCCTCTGGGTCGGCCTGCTCTATGATTCGACCGCGCTGAACGAGGCCGAGGCGCTGGTCTCCGATTGGTCCGCCGACGACGTCGCAGCCATGCTCCGCGCCGTGCCGCGGGAAGCACTGCGTGCCACGGTCGGCGGGCGGACGGTCCAGGAGGTCGCCCGCGACACGGTCGAGATTGCGGCCGGCGGCCTCAAGCGCCGTGCCGTCGCCGGCAACCTCGATTCGGACGAGCGCTCCTACCTCACCTACCTGCGCCAGATCGCCGAGAGCGGACGCACCGCCGCCGACGACATGCTGGAGGCCTACGAGGGCCGCTGGGGCCGCAGCATCGAGCCGCTCTTCGAGGAATACGCCTATTAGAGCGCGTCCGACCTTGACGGACGCGCGACAGGCCGCGACCGCGGCCCGCCGCGAATGCGGCGCGCCCGCGCAGGCGCCGGCCGGTCGCGCCGGTAGGCGCGCGAGATCGCAGGACGGCCGGCTGCCGTGAGCGACAAAGAACCAGAGCCTTTCCGCGTGAAAGGGATACGCTCTGGTACCGGCGGCCTCGCCTATCGCATCAACCCGGCGCTTGGCGCCGTCATCCCGCCGCCCATCGCCGAGATCGCGAAGCTCGCCGCGGGGCGCGAGTACCCGCCCGAAAAACCGCTGCTCGACCTCGCCCAGGCGGTGCCAGCCTATCCCCCGGCGGAGGCGCTGACCGCCCATCTCGCCGACGCGGTGCGCCGGCCCGAGATGGCGCGCTACACCCCGATCGTCGGCCGGGACGATTTGCGGAATGCCCTCGCGGCGGCCCTTTCGGAGACCTACGGCGGCGACGTGACCCGCGACCAGGTCGCGATCACCGCCGGCTGCAACCAGGCCTTCTGCCTCGCGCTGATGGCGCTCGCGGGGCCGGGCGACGAGGCGATCCTGGCCGCGCCCTCTTACTTCAACTACCAGATGTGGCTGGAGATGCTGGGCATCGCGCCCGTCTACCTGCCCTTCCGGCCCGAGCGCGGCGGCGTGCCGGACCCGGCCGACGCGGCGGTGCGGATCACCCCCCGCACCCGCGCCATCGTGCTGGTGACGCCGAACAACCCGACGGGCGCCATCTATCCGCAGGAGGCCATCGAGGGGTTCCATCGCCTCGCGCGCGACGCCGGCCTCGCGCTGGTGCTAGACGAGACCTACCGCGACTTTCTCCCCGGTGACGCGCCGCCCCACGGCCTCTTCGCGCGCGCGGACTGGGACGAGACGCTGGTCCACCTCTACAGCTTCTCCAAGGTCTACAGCCTCACCGGCTACCGGGTCGGCGCGCTGGTCGCGGGAAGCGGGCTGCTCGCCGAGGTCGCCAAGGCCGCCGATTGCGTCGCGATCTGCGCGCCCGCCATCGCGCAGGAGGCGGCGCTCTACGGCCTCCGCAACCTCGCGGACTTTCGCGCCGACAAGCGGCGCCTCGTGCTGGAGCGCGTCGACCAATTCCGCGCCGTCTTCGCGCGCAATGACCTGAACTACGAGCTGATCTGCGCCGGCGCCTTCTTCGCCTACGTGCGCCATCCCTTCGCCGGCGCGCCTGCCGTCGATGTCGCCCGCAGGCTCATCCGCGAAGAGAACGTGCTCTGCCTGCCCGGCAGCGCCTTCGGCCCCGGCCAGGACGGCTACCTCCGCTTCGCCCTCGCCAACATCGACGGCGACGCCATGGCCCTGCTCGGGGACCGCCTAGTCGCGAGCCAGCGGTAGGAGCGTCAGAGTGCGTCCGTCCTTGACGGACGCGCGACTGGCCGCGACCGCGGCCCGCCGCGAATGCGGCGCGCCCGCGCAGGCGCCGGCCACAGGCCGGCTGCCGTGAGCGACAAAGAACCAGAGCGTTTCCGTACGAAACGGATACGCGCTAGGACGCAGCCTCTTCGAAGCGGCCGATATCGAAGCCCTCGATCGGCGTCTCGGAGCGGCCGTCGAGAGCCAATTCCGCTGCCACCGCACCCGAAGCCGGGCCCAGGCAAAACCCGTGGCCGCTGAAGCCGAAGGCATGGACCAGGCCGGGCGTGGTCCGGCTCGGGCAGAGCACCGGCAGGTGGTCCGGCGTGCAGCCTTCGACCCCGCTCCAGAAGCGGATCACGGAGAGCTCGGCGACGCGGGGGATGATGTCGATGGTTCGCGCCAGCGTGGTCAGGCTCTCCTCGGCGTTGACCCTGGCGAAGCCGACATCGAGATCGGCGGTGCCGCTACGCCCGCCGAAGATGACGTTGCCGCGCGGAATCTGGCGCGCGTAGACATCGCCGCCCATCACCGCGAGCACGGGCAACATGAAATAGGGTGCGGGCTCGGTGACGATCATCTGCGGCTCCATCGGCCAGATCTCGACCTTCTCGCCGAAGCGCGCCGCGAGCCGCGCGCCCCAGGCGCCGGAGCTGTTGATCAGCGCGCCTCCGCGCAGCGTGCGCCCACTCTCGGTTTCGACCACGAAGCCGCTGCCGTCGCGCTCCACGTGCCGCGCGCCGTCGAGCTCGATCAGCTCGGCGCCCGCCGCCCGCGCCGCCCGCGCGAAGGCCGGGCCGACCAGCCTCGGGTTGGCCTGCCCGTCGCTCGGGCAGTAGGCGGCGCCTGCGGCGCTCGGGCCGAGCCAGGGGTAGCGATCACGCAGCGTGTTGCGGCCCAGAATCTGGACCTCGACCCCGTACTGACCTTGCGCCTCCGCGTGGGCCGCGATCAGGTCCAGGTCCTCGTCGTTGCGCGCCACCTTGATGTTGCCGGTGATCTCGTACTCGCAATCGCTTCCCACAAGCTCCGGCAGGCGCTTCCAGACCTTGATTGCCCGGGCCGCGATGGGCAGTTCGGCGAGCTTGCGGCCGTTGCGCCGGACACCGCCGAAGTTGACACCGCTCGCCGCTGCGCCCAGCTGATTCTTCTCCACCACCGCGACGCTTGCGCCGCGCCCGCGCAGGTGCAGCGCCGCGGCGCAGCCGACCAGTCCGCCGCCGACGATGACCACATCGGCCTGCACCGCGCTCATATTGAGGCGGCCCTCGATCGGTCCTCGACCGCCGCCTCGGCGCCCGCGCGGATGACGAGCGGCTTGACCGGCGCCTGACCGCGCAGGCGACCCACTTCCTCCACCCTGCAGCCGCGCGCGGCGGCGAGGATCTGGGCGGCGGCGGGGCCGCACACGCGGCCCTGGCAGCGGCCCATGCCGACCCGGGTGAAGGCCTTGGCCCGGTTCATTTCCGCCGGCTCGAGCGCGCGGCCCTGGCGGATGTCGCCGGCGGTGATCGCCTCGCAGCGGCAGATCACGGTCTTGTCGGGGAGCGTCCGCGCCAGATGGAAGGGCGCCGGCAGCGCCCGCTCCAGCGCGTTGCGGAAGCGCATGATGCGCCGGAGCTTCGCGCGCAGCCTCCCTTGCAGCGCGCGGTCCGTCGCGATGCCCTTGTCGGCGAGCAGGGCGAGCGCCGCCAGCCGGCCGCGCACTTCCGCCGCATCGGCGCCGGCCACGCCGGCCCCGTCGCCCGCGAGGTAGACCGAGCCTTCGAGCGCGCGGCCGTCCTCGTCGGCCTGCGGCAACCATTGCTGCGCGAGCGGGTCGAACGCCATCTCGCAGCCCGCGAGCTCGGCAAGCTGCACCTCGGACTTGACGCTGTAGCCGATGCCGAGGCCGGTGCAGGCGATCCGGTGCTCGCGTCCGCGCCGGTCGCGATAGCGAACGGCCTCCAGGGCCGCGTCGCCTTCGGCCGCGACCGGCGTGACGCCGGCCCGCACCGGGACCCCCGCCGCCCTGAGCCAGGTCATGTACCAGAGGCCCTTGGCCAAGGTCCGCCCACCCAAAAGCAAGCCGGGAAATACCGGGATCGCCTGGGACAAACGGGAGGTGTCGAGCACCGCCGCCACGCGCGCGCCCGCGTGAACGTACTGGTAGGCCACGAGGTAGAGCAGCGGCCCGGTGCCCATGAAGACCACCGGATCGCCGATGGCGCAGCCCTGCGCCTTCAGCGCAACTTGCGATCCGCCCATGGTGAACACGCCGGGGAGCGTCCAGCCCGGAAAGGGAATCACCCGATCCATGGCGCCGGTGGCGAGGATCAGCGCATCGAATGCGATCCGCTCGACGCCTTCCGGCCCGAGTGCCAGGGCGACGCCGCCCTCGATGTTCCAGATCAGGGTACCCGGGCGATAGTCGATCCGCTCCCGCAGGCCGTCGAGCGCCCCGTGCACGGCCTCAGCCTTGCGCGCCTCGAAGCCGTAGAGCGCGGCGGCCGGCCGCTTGAACCCCTCCGGCGGGCGGCGATAGATCTGACCGCCGCTGCGCGCGCCTTCGTCGACCACGATGGGTGCGACGCCATGCGCGACCAACGTCTCCGCCGCCCGTGTTCCCGCCGGGCCCGCGCCCACGACGAGCACCTTGCCCTCGGTCAAGAGAGGCTCTCCGGCGCGCAAACGCGCATGCCGTCGTGCACCTCGGTGGTGCAGGCGCGGATGCGGCTCCCATCCTCGAGCACGACCCAGCAGTCCTGGCAGGCACCCATGTTGCAGAAACCGGCGCGCAGGCCCCCGTCGAACTCGTTCCGGCGCAGCGCGACACCGTTGCAAAGCAGCGCGGTCAAGAGCGTGTCGCCGGCGAGCGCGGCGAGCGGCCGTCCGTCGTGAAAGATCGTGACGCCCGGCCTGTCGCTCTCCGCCACGCGCACGAGTCGGCAGCCCGCGCCTCGTTGTTCCGCTCCTTGCGACATGCGCCCCGTGCTGACACGCCCGCCTGAACGCGTCAAGCAAGCGGCACGCTGACGCCCCCCTACGCCGCCCGGTCGCCTTCGGGCGCCCGCCCGTAGACCCGGCCCTTCCATTCGCTCCGTCGGCCGCCCCAGTCGCGCAGCGCCGAATGCCAGGTCATGGCGAGAAACAAGGTGCCGATGAGCGGCATCGTCAACGCCCAAGCGGAGAAGAGGCGGTAGTAGCGGACCGTCGGCAGGTAGCAAAGCGCCATCCCGACGAGCCCGACGCCGCCGGCGATTTGTCCCGCAAGCGGCCCGCCGAGGCCCGCAATCGGTGCCCAGAACATGAGCGCCATGAGCAGCGTGCAGAGCAGCAGCAACACTGGCGAATAGCGGAGCTGGGTGTAGGCGGTGCGGGCGACCATGCGCCACACGACCCCGAGGGTCGGATAGGGCCGGTGGCTTTCCGCCCCGCGACTCACGCCGGTCCAGGTCCGGTGTCCGGCCTCCTTGACCGCCCGCGCCAGCGCGCAGTCGTCGATGAGCGCGCGCCGAATCGCCTCGAAGCCGCCGACCTCGGCCAGCACCGCGGTCTCGATCAGGACACAGCCGCCGGCCGCCGCGGCGACCCGCCGGCCCGGCCCGTTCGACAGGTGGAAGGGATAGAGCAGGCGGAAGAAGAAGATGAAGGCGGGCAGCAGGAGCTTTTCCCAGCCTCCCCGCATCCTGAGCGCCGCCATGACCGAAACGAGCGCCGCGCCGCTCTCATCCTTCCTGGCGAGCAGCGCCCGGATCATTCCCGGCCGGAGCGTAATGTCGGCATCGAGCAGGAGGGTGAGCGGGGTCTCGATCCGACCCCGCCCCTGCTCCAGGGCCCAGAGCTTGCCGGTCCAGCCCTCGGCCAGCGGCGCGCCGGCGTGGACGTCGAGGGTGAGCGCAGCGGGCGCCGCCTGTCGCGCGGCCTCCGCCGTCTCGTCGCCCGAGCGGTCGTCGACCAGGACCACGCGCAGGCTGCGTCCCTGGCGGCCGAGCGCCGCGAGCGTGTCGCCGATGACCGCCGCCTCGTCGCGGGCCGGGATCAGGACCGTGACGTCTTCGAGGCTGACATCCGCGCCATTCTCGGCGGGATCCGGCTCGAGCCGCTCCCGCACGCGCCAAGGCTGCCACGGAAGCACCAGGACGCAGAGCCAGAGGGCCGCGCCCGCCGCCGCGAGCCCGCTCCAGAGCATCGCCACGCTATCCATGAACGGGGATCGCGCGCCGCCCCCGGCGCAGGCTCAGAGCACTGAAGCCCGCACGGCGGCAACCGCGATCAGCGGCGCACCGGAGGCGCAAGGCGGGCACGTCATAACGACTTGTGCTTGACGAGAGTCACCTTGTTCATGCCGTCTTCGCGCCGATAGCTGGCCTCGTCCATGAGCTTGCGCACGATATAGACGCCGAGCCCGCCAATCGGGCGGTCCGGAATATCCGACTCGAGATCCGGCGGCGGCGCATCGGCAAAGGGATCGAAGGCCTTGCCGGTATCCACGATTTCCAAGGTGAGAGACATGCTGTCGGAGGTCAGAGTGATCTGTATCTCCGTCTCCGCCTCGCCATCCTGACCGTACTTGATGATGTTTGTGCCGATCTCTTCAAGCACGAGCTCGATTTGATAGAGAAGCTCGGGCGGCCAGTTCTCGGCTTGCGACAAGATAGTTACCGCCGCCTGAATACGCTCAATCTCGTTGAGTTGCGCCTCCATGTTGAGTGTGAGATTCGCACCCACTCTTCGGTCCTCGCTCGATTCGGGATCACGCGGGCTGTGATGTCGCGTCGGCCGGAGCCTGTTCCGCGCGGTCCTCCTCTGTCGCGGCTCGCCTGACGCCTGTTGCCGGAACGCGAGGCCCGACTGCGCCAACGACCGTCACGGCAACGCTGCTACACGAGCGATCGATTGGCAAGCCACATCGGCAACACAATATTGCTGATCAATGGCTCTCGACGATTGCACACGCGGAGGTGGCGGCTCGATCGCGCCGCTCGGGCAGCGGTCCCTGGACCGCTCCGGCCGGGGCAAAGTACGCTTTCATGAGGGCGCGTGGGGCGAGTGATGGGATTTGAACCCACGACCCCCGGAACCACAATCCGGTGCTCTAACCAACTGAGCTACACTCGCCGCCGCCGGCTTCACTTAGTGAAGCGCCGCTGCCGCGTCAAGCGGCGGGAGACCATGCACGAAGAACAGGTGAGGCGACCGCGCGCGATCTGGGCCAGAGCCGCCGCTTTGCTTCTTCTCGCGCTGGCGGCTTTCGCGCTGCCCTCGGGCGCCAGCGCAGCCGACGCCCCGGTCCGCGCAAGCAACGCGATGATCGGGGCGGCGCACCCTGCAGCGGCGGAGGCCGGCGCCCGCATCCTGGCCGCAGGCGGCGCCGCCATCGACGCGGCCATCGCGGCGCAAATGGTGCTCGGTCTGGTCGAGCCGCAGTCGTCGGGCATCGGCGGCGGCGGCTTCCTGCTGCATTACGACGCGGCGAGAGACAGCGTAGCAAGCTACGACGGCCGCGAGACCGCACCCGCCGCCGTCGACGAGACCCTCTTCCTGGCTGCGGACGGCACGCCGCGTCCGTGGCCGGAGGCCGCCGTCGGCGGTCTCTCGGTCGGCGTTCCGGGCGTCGTCCGGATGCTCGCGCACGCGCACAGCGCCCATGGTCGAACGCCCTGGGGCCAGCTCTTCGAGCCTGCCGCGGCCCTCGCCGAGCGCGGCTTCATCATCTCGCCCCGGCTTGCCAACATGATCGAGAAGAACCCCGACCTCGCGCGCTTCCGACACACCCGCGCCTACTTCTTCCACCCGGACGGGAGTCCGAGGCGCGCCGGCGAGAAGCTGGTCAACCCGGCCTATGCCAAGACCATGCGCGCCATCGCGCAGGCCGGCGCTGACGCGTTGCACGAAGGGTCGATCGCAGCCGAGATCGTCGCCGCCGTGCAGGACGACCCCGTGAATCCGGGCTCGCTCGCGCTCACCGACCTCGCCGGCTACCGCGCCAAGGAGAGGCCGCCGGTTTGCGGCGACTACCGGCGTCACCGGGTCTGCAGCATGGGTCCACCGAGCTCCGGCGGCGTCACCTTGCTGCAAATCCTCGGGCTGCTGGAGCGCTTCGACCTCGCCGCACTCACGCCCGGCTCGGTGGAGGCCGTCCACTTGGTCAGCGAGGCGAGCCGCCTCGCCTTCGCCGACCGCAACCGCTACCTGGCCGATTCGGACTTCGTGCCGGTCCCGGTGGCGGGCCTGCTCGATCCCGGCTACCTGCGCCGGCGCGCCCTCCTGATCGACCCCGATCGCGCGATGGGCGAGGCCGCAGCAGGCGCGCCGCCCGGCTCCGAAGGCCTCGCGCGGGCCGATGCCGCAGCGCCGGAGTTCACCTCCACCAGCCATCTCTCGGTCGTCGATTCGCGTGGCAACGCCCTCTCCTTCACCACCAGCGTGGAACGCGCCTTCGGCTCGCGCCTGATGGCGGCCGGGTTCCTGCTCAACAACCAGCTCACCGACTTCACCTTCGCGCCGACCAGCGAATACGGGCCGGTCGCGAACCGCGTGCAGCCGGGCAAGCGCCCACGCTCCTCCATGGCGCCGACGCTGATCTTCGACGAGGCGGGCCGGCTGGTCGCGACCCTCGGCTCGCCCGGCGGGTCGCGCATCATCGGCTTTGTCGCCCAGTCGGTGATCGCCCTGCTCGACTGGGGCCTCGACGCCCAGGCCGCGCTCAGCCTGCCCCGCCACGTCAACCGGAACGGCGCGACCGAGCTGGAAGCGGGCACCGATCTCGAACGACTCGCACCCGCACTGGAGGCGCTCGGCCACGAGGTGCGCATCCGGCCCCTGGTGAGCGGCCTGCACGCCATCCGCCGCGTCGACGGCGTGCTTGAGGGCGGCGCCGACCCGCGCCGCGAAGGCATCGCCCTCGGCCACTGAGCGGAGGCCCCTGCCCCGATTACGCCTCCTGCCTGCCGGCGTCCTCCCGTTCAGTCGGGTCTGGCAAGCGCAGCCGGAAGACGGTGCCGGCCGGGTCGGAGCGCTCGAGACTGATATCGCCGCCGTGGTTGCGCACCAGGTCGCGCGCGATGGCCAAGCCGAGGCCGGTTCCGTCGCTCTTGCCGTCGCCCGCGAAGGCCTCGAAGAGGTGGTCGCGCACCGGGGCGGGTATGCCGGGCCCGCTATCGGCAATCTCGACAAGGGTCTCATTCGAGTCGCGCCAGGCGCCGACCCGCACCGTCCCGCCTCCGTCGCGGCAGGCCAGCGCCTGCACCGCGTTCTGGGTCAGGTTGCTGATCACCCGATAGAGCTGGTCACGGTCGGCGCTCACGCTCAGCTCCGGCGGCACCTCGTTGCGCCAGTTGACCGAATCCTCGTCGACGGGGAGCGCCGCCCGCACCTCATCGACCAGCGGCGCCAGCGCGAACGCCGCGCGGCGCGGCGCCGGCAGGCGGCCCGTCGCGAAGCTCAGCGTTTGCGTGCAGAGCGCGATGGCCCGGTCGATCGCCGCCACCAGCGGCAGCGAGAGCTTCTGCACCTCCGGGTCGCGTGCCGTTGCCAGGCGGTCGGTCAGCACGGCGGCGGTGGCCAGCATGTTGCGGAGGTCGTGGTTGATCTTGGCGACGCCGGCACCGAGCGCGGCGAGCCGCGCCCGCTGGCGGAGAGCCGCACGCACGCGCCGCTGCATGACCTGCAGCTCCCGCTGGGCGAGGCCGATCTCGTCGCGCCTGCCGCTCACCTTGACGGTCGCGGCGGTATCCTCCGGCGCGCGACGGAACGAGACCAGGCTGTCGGTCATGCGGCCGAGCGGCAGCACCATGAGCCAGTGCAGCGAGAGATAGACCAGGCCGGCGACGACGAATGCGAGAATGATCGAGAGCCACAGAATTCGCCCCGAGTAGTCGAGCATCGAGGCGAACAAGGGGGCCTCCGGCAGCACGACATCGACCACCGTGTCGGCGGGATCGCCGGGGGCGGTGCCCATGACCCGGATCGTGCGCTCGCCGCCCTTCTGCAGGGCATCGGCCGCGTGCCCGATCAGGCCCATCGGCGTCGCCTCGCGCAGGTCGAAGCTCGCGTCGACCGTGAGGGGCATGTCGGCAGCGAGCACCAGCCGGCGCGAGCCCGGCCGCTTGATGGAGACCGCCGAGACCCCCGCGCGCTCCAACAGGGAAGCGCGCAGCTCCTCGGTCACCATCCCGTCGGGCGACGCCTCCACCGCCAGCGCCGCGATTCGCGCGGCTTCGATCCGCTCTTCGAGGAAGACCAGGCGGTGGCGCGCAATCGAGGGGACGTAGATGAAGACCTCGCCCAGGAGGACGAAGAATATCGTGAGCACCAGCAGCCGCGCCGAGAGGCCGCGGGCCGCTCGCGACACCACCGAAAGGGAAAACCCAGCCAAAGCGTCCCGGAGCGATCGCCTGTTGCTTCGCCGCCCCGACTATAGAGCCGCCGACCGGCCTCCGCCTACCCTAATCGGGCGAGCAGGCGGACCAGGCGGCGCGTGCGCGGGCCGAAGAGCATCGGCGCGTGGAAGCTGCCGGCGGCTCGCGCGCTCGCCTCGCTCATGGTTGGGTAAGGCACGATCGCCTGCGCCAGCTTGCTGACCCCGATGCGGTACTGCACCGCCAGCACCCAGGGCAGGATCAGCTCGCCCGCGTGCTTGCCGACGATGGAGGCGCCCAGCACCCGGCCCCGCTTCGTCGCCACCACCTTGACCAGCCCGGCCGTGGCGCCTTCGGCGATGGCACGGTCGTTCTCCTCGAAGGGGAAGCGCAGGATGCGCAGCTCGTGGCCCTTGGCGCGCGCCTCCGCCTCGCTCATGCCGACGTGGGCGAGCTCGGGGTCGGTATAGGTGACCCAGGGCACCGCGTTGTAGCGCGCCTTCGCCGGGAGCCGGAAGAGCGCGTTGGTGATGATGATGCGCGACTGATAGCTCGCCGTGTGGGTGAAGCGGTAGGGCCCCACCACGTCGCCCGCCGCGAAGATGCGCTTGTTGGTCGTGCGCAGGCGCGCATCCACCAGCGGCTCGCCGTCATTGATCGCGACCTTCGCGTTCTCCAGGCCGAGGCCGTCGATCTTGGGCCGCCGGCCCGCCGCCACCAGCAGGTGGGAGCCGCTGATCCGCCGGCTCGCGTCGCCCTCGCCGCAGGTGATGGTGACGCCACCGTCGCCACCGGCCTCGACCGCTGTGACCCGCCTCTCCTCGTGGACCGTCACGCCCTCTTCGATCAGCTGCGCGCGCACGATGGCCGCAAGCTCGGGATCGTCGCGCCCGAGCAGCCGCTTCGACTCGAAGAGCGTGACCTCAGCCCCGAGCCGGCGGAAGGCCTGCGCCATCTCGGCCCCGATGGGGCCGCCGCCCAGCACCAGCAGATGGCTCGGCTCGGGCGCCGAATCGAAGAGGGTCTCGTTGGTGAGATAGGGCACCCTGTCGAGGCCCGGGATCGGCGGGACGAGAGGCGCGGACCCGGTGGCGATGATGAAGCGCCGCGCGGTGACGCTGGTGCTGCCCACCTCCAGGAATCGGGGCGCGACGAACTTGGCCTTGCCGAGCTCCACGTGGACGCCGAGGCCGCTAAAGCGCTCCACCGAATCGTGCGGCTCGATCGCTGCGATGGCGCCCCGCATGTGCTCGTAAGCGGCGGCGAAGTCGTCGCCCCGCGCTGCGGCGGCCAGCAGCGCCTTGGAGGGGACGCAGCCCGTGTTCAGGCACTCCCCGCCCATCCGGGACTGCTCGATCAGGATCACCGAGGCGCCCATCTGGACCGCGCCTGCGGCGAGCGAGAGCCCCGCCGAACCGGCCCCGATCACGCAGAGATCGGCCCGGATCCTGTCTCCGACGGTCTTCGACCCGACTACGCTCTTTGTTCCCACGACCCACCTTGCGTCTGCTCCCAATAGGTGACCGTGTTGCCCTGCTCCTTGTGAGCCCGCCAGCGGTCTCGCGCCGCCTGCAGCGCCGCCGGATCGGTGCCGTCGAACATGTCGAGGCAGCGTTCGAAGCGGCCGGGATCGGCAGGGGCAACACCATCGACCATGACGGCGATCTGAGCGCCGTTGGGATTGGTGTCGTCAGTTGCAAGAAAGATCGGCTGGCGCTCCGGCCGGCCGTCCCGCGCCATGCCATGAGGCAGAAACGAGCCCTGATCGTAGGTCCAGAGCGCCGCGTTCAGCGCCTCCGCGCGCTCTTCCGAGCCGGCCAGCACCACGGCGCGCCGCCCGCTCTCCAGCACCTTCTCCAACAGCTTGGGAAGCGCCTTCTCCAGCGGCGTGCGACGAAGCTGGTAGAAGGCGATCTCGACCATCGCTCGGGCGTCAGGCCTCGTAGTGCGCGCGCACCAGCTGGTCTAGGAGCCGGACGCCGAAGCCCGACGCGCCCTTGGGCACGGTCGGGTCGTGGCTGCCCTTCATCCAGGCCATGCCCGCGATGTCGAGATGGGCCCACGGCACGCCGTTGACGAAGCGCTCGAGGAAGACCGCGCCGGCGACGCTGCCGGCCTCCCGCCCCTTGCCGACGTTCTTCATGTCGGCGATGGCGGAATTGATATCCTTGTTGTAGCGCTCGCCGAGCGGCATGCGCCAGAGCTCTTCGCCGCTCTCCTTGCCCGCCGCGATCAGCCGCTCCGACAGCTCGTCGTCGTTGCTGAAGAGCCCGGCCTTGTAGGTGCCGAGGCTCACGATGATCGCGCCGGTCAGCGTGGCGAGGTCGACCATGAAGCGCGGCTTGTAGGTCGCCTGGGCGTACCAGAGAACGTCGGCAAGCACGAGGCGGCCCTCGGCGTCGGTGTTGATGACCTCGATGGTCTGGCCCGACATGGAGGTGACCACGTCGCCGGGCCGCTGCGCCTTGCCGTCGGGCATGTTCTCCACCAGGCCGACCATGCCGATCGCGTTGACCCGCGCCTTGCGGCCGGCCAGGCACTTCATCAGCCCGACCACCGCCGCCGAGCCGGCCATGTCGTACTTCATCTCCTCCATGCCCTGGCTGGGCTTGATGGAGATTCCGCCGGTATCGAAGGTCACGCCCTTGCCGATGAAGGCGACGGGCTGCTGGTCGGCGCCTTCGGGCGCCCCCTTCCAGCGCATGACCGCGAGATAGGGCTCGTGCTCGCTGCCCTGGGCGACGCCCAGCAGCGAGCCCATGCCAAGCGAGGCCATCTTGTCGCGGTCCAGCAGCTCGACCTCGATTCCCTCCTCGGTCAGCGCCTCGATGTCTTCCGTGATGGTCTTCGGATACTTGACGTTGCTCGGCTCGGAGACGAGGTCGCGCGCGGCGAAGACACCGTCGGCAAGGCTCGCGTTCGCCTCGAACGCGTCCTCCGCCGCCGCAGGCTCGCCGAGCATCACGGTGAGCTCGCCCAGGCTCTTCTTGTCCTCGTCCTTCTTCTTGGTGTGGTACTTGTCGAAGCTGTAGCTGCCGAGGCGCGCGCCCAGGGCGATGTCGGCCGCCATCGCGGGCGGCGCAACGGAAGCGCCATCCACCGCATCCACGGCGATGGCGCCGGTCTTCGCGCCTGCGGCGTTCATCTTGCGGACCACGCTGCCGCCAAGCCCCCGCAGCCCGCGGCCGTCGATCTTTCCCGGCTGGCCGAGCCCCATCAGGATCACGGCATCGACGGCGAGCCCGTGCGGCGCGACGAGGGTGGTGGACGTCCCCTGCTTGCCCTTGAAGCGGCCCGCGCCGAGCGCGCGGGTGAGCGCGCCGCCCGACTCCTCGTCCAGTGCCTGCGCGGTAGCGCCCAGTGTGCCGTCCTCCGTCACGCCGACGGCGATGACGCCCGTGGCCGGTGTCGAAATTTCGGAAAATGCAATCTTCATGGGGTTGTCCATCCTGCCGATACCTGCGCCCGCTGCGCAGCCTGCGCGAGTACCTTGTAGCTAAGGTGGTGTGTCAGGTGAAGGGAGGCAAGCCCGCGGGCGCACGACTGCCTGCACGACTGCCTACAGTGGCGGGATCAGGCGGCCATCGGCGCCGCCGCCTGGACTTCCTTGTCCACCTCGCGCGCGAACTGGGCAAAGTTGTCGTGGAAGCGGCCCACCAGATCGCGCGCCTGCTCGTCGTAGGCCGCCTTGTCGGCCCAGGTGCCGCGCGCGTCCAGCACGCTGTCCGGCACCCCGGGGCAGTGCCGGGGCACGGCGAGGCCGAAGGGGTTGTCGCTGGCGCACTCCACGCCCTCGAGCTCGCCTTCCAGCGCCGCGTGCAGCAGGGCGCGGGTGTGGCCGATCGCCATGCGCTCGCCGGTGCCGTAGGGGCCGCCGGTCCAGCCGGTATTGACCAGCCAGCAGGCGGCGCCGGTCGTCTCGATCCGCTCGCGCAGCAGGCGGGCGTAGGCAGTCGGCCGGCGCGGCATGAAAGGCGCGCCGAAGCAGGTGGAAAAGGTCGCCTGCGGCTCCTTGCCCAGCCCCCGCTCGGTGCCCGCGACCTTGGCGGTGTAGCCGGAGAGGAAGTGATAGATCGCCTGCTCCGGGGTGAGCCGCGCGAGCGGCGGCAGCACGCCGAAGGCGTCGGCGGTCAGCATCACGATGTTGGTGGGGTGGCCGGTGACTCCGGTCGGGCTCGCATTCGGAATCGAGGCCAGGGGATAGGCGCCCCGGGTGTTCTCCGTATGGCTGCCGTCATCGAGGTGGAGCACGTGCGTGTCCGCGTCCATCACCACGTTCTCGAGCACGGTGCCGAACATCCGCGTGGTGGCGTGAATTGCGGGCTCGGCGGTGGGCGAGAGCCGGATCACCTTGGCGTAGCAGCCGCCCTCGAAGTTGAAGAGGCCGTCCTCGCTCCAGCCGTGCTCGTCGTCGCCGAGCAGCATCCTGCGCGGGTCGGCCGAGAGCGTGGTCTTGCCGGTGCCGGAGAGACCGAAGAAGACCGCCGGCGTGCCGTCCTCGCCCACGCTCACCGAGCAGTGCATGGGCAGCACGTCCCGCGCCGGCATCAGGAAGTTCATGATGGTGAAGACCGACTTCTTGCACTCGCCGGCGTAAGCCGTGCCGCCGATGAGCACCAGGCGCCTGGCGAAGTCGAGCAGCACCACGGTCTCCGAGTTGGTGCCGTCGGTCTCGGGCCGCGCCTTGAAGCCCGGCACCTGGACGATGGTGAACTCGGGCTCGTGGTCGCTCAGATCCTCGGCCGCCGGCGTGATGAAGAGGTTGCGCGCGAAGAGGCTGTGCCACGCGAACTCCGAAATCACGCGGATCTGCAGCCGGTAGTCCGAATCGGCGCCGGCGTAGCAGTCCTGAACGAACACCTCCTTGCCTTGAAGGTAGGCCGCGACCCGGCCGTGGATATCGTTGAAGACGTCCCTGGAGATCGGCCGGTTGACGTCGCCCCACCAGATGTCGTGTTCGGAGGAGGGCTCGCGCACGATGTACTTGTCGTTGGGCGAGCGCCCGGTGTGGGCGCCGGTCATCGCGATCAGGGCGCCGCCTTCGGCGATCTGCGCCTCGCCCCGGCGCACGGCCTCTTCGTAAAGGGCGGGCCGCCGGTAATTCCAGTGGGCAGCGGCAATGTTGCCGATGCCGAGGCGTTCCAGCCCGTGGCGGCTGATGTGCGGTCCTCGCTGACTCATCGCTTGCTCGTGGGCGGGCGAATCGGGCTCTTCGCCTTACTATTGGTCTTCTACCGGACCGCCATGCGCAAGAGAAAAAAGGGCCGCGGTGTCGCGCCTCTCGGGCACGGCACCGCGACCCCTCAACGGTACGCCTAGATCTTGTAGCCGAGCGAACGTGCGCCGTTCACGAAGTTGGCGTACTGGGCCATCTGACTATCGATGCCCAGCTTCTGCACGATCTGGACCCATTCCTCGGCCGCCTCGTCGAGCGCCTGCTGGCTGGTGAGCTCGCCGGCGATCGCCTTCTGGATGTTCCGGCCAAGCGCGTCGCCGTACTCGGACGCGCCCTCCCAGAAGAACTGGGGATAGCCGACCTCGACGTTCTTCAGGCCCGCGTCGAGATGGTTCCGCGAGGTGTCGAAGTTCTGGAAGATGCCCGAGTTCGTGGGCCAGACGTCGCTGGTCCCGCGCTGCGGGTTGGGCTCCAGGTACTTCTGGGCCGCGGCATCGGTGTAGTGGCTCAGGCCGAAGGGATCGGAGCCGCAATACTCGTCCGCCACGATGTCGTCCGAATAGTCCGGGTGCGACATCCGGTAGAGGAAGTAGAACGCGGCTTCCTTCACGTCCTCCGGCGCGTTCTTCGGAATGGCGCCGGTGCGGCACCACAGCGAGATCGCGCGGTGGTTGATGGAGCCGTCCTCTTGCGGCCAGCCCGGAACGATGTCGCCGCGCTGATCCTCGGCGCGCTCCATGCCCTGCTGCTGCACCGTGAACTCGGCGAGGTCGATCCACCAGACCGACATCACGTCGCCGCCCGACTGCCAGCGCTGGATGCTGGTGGAGAGCCCCAGGGACTCCTTCCCGGGCGGGCCGAACTGGACGATCTCCTTGAACAGATCCAACGCCTCGACGGCCTGGGCCGTGTTGATCGTCGGGTTCATGTTCTCGTCGAAGTAGTTGACCCCGTTGCCGGCGGCCACGTCCATCCAGAAACCCCAGCCGAAGTTCGGCGGATTGATGACCATGGAGGAGCCGTAGACACCCTCGGACTCCGAGAGCTCCTCGGTGAAGAACTGCGTCGCATCGAGGAACTCGAACCAGGTCTTCGGCACGGAGAGCTCGCGCTGGAAGCGCTTGGAGAACTTGTCCCGCAGCTCCGGCCGTTCGAAGAAGGACTTGCGGTAGTGGAGGATGTGGATGTCGCCATCCAGCATGATGCCGTAAGTCTGGCCGGCCCACTTCGTATAGAACTCGCTGTACGCGGGCATGACCCAGTCGAGGTACTCGGACGTGCCTTCGTACTGCTCCAGGTACTTGTCGAGCGGCTCGAGCTGGCCGGTCTCCGCGAACGCGCCGAAGAAGAGGCTCGGGAACTGAACCCAGTCGAAGCGCGGGTTGCGGGAGAGGAGCTGCGGCAGAATCTTCGCGACCGCGTCGCCGCCGTCGTACTGCTCCCGGCTCTTGATGCCGACGCCGGCCTCCGCCATCAGATGGTCGGAGAGCCAGAGCGGCGCGTGCAGCCAGTTGGAATCCTGGAAGTAGGTCAGCTCGATATCGTTGAAGAGCTTCTTGCCCGGCGGGACCGCCTGGGCCGCACGGCCAAGCCGTGGTGCCGCGACGCTAGAGGCGCCGACAGCCGCTGCACCGGCCGCTGCGCCCTTGAGGAACTTGCGCCGCGTTATGTGGCTAAACATACCCATTTCGTGTCTCCTTCGTCCTTTGAGCTCAGAAACATTGCCGCTCGGTACTTCACCCGGTCGCGTTCAGGCGATGAGAGCTTCCGACTCCGCATCGAACACCATGATGTCTTCGGGCCGGTAGTGGAGAGTGATGGGCTCGTCGGGTGCCCACGAGTCTTCGGCCGACGCCAGGGCCTGGATTCTATGGCCGCCTCGGCGCAGGGTGAGGATGGAACGCTCCCCCAGATACTCATGGATGTCGATCGTGGCGTCGAAACTGATCGTGCCCGCTCTCGGCGTGCATAACAAGTTTTGCGGACGGATGCCAACGACACAGCGCTGGTCGTCGCGGGAGCGCAGACGGGCTGCAGTTTCGACCGTCGGCCGCAGCGCGAGATCGGCTGCGCGCAGCATTCCCTCCCCCTCTTCCTCGACGAATCGGGCGTCGAAGAAGTTGGTCGGGGGCTCGCCGATGAAGTCGGCGACGAAGCGGGTCGCAGGCGTGTCGTAGAGCTCGTCGCGCGTGCCGCTCTGCACCAGTCGGCCCTGGTGGAGCACCGCAATCCGGTCGGAGAGCGCGATCGCCTCCATCTGATCGTGGGTGACGAAGATCATCGTGCTGTCGAGCGACTGGTGCAGGCGCTTGAGGTCGAAGAGCATCTGGAAGCGCAGGTGTCCGTCTACGTGGCCCAGCACCTCGTCGAGGATGAAGGCCGCGGGCTCGCGGATCAGCGCGCGCGCCAGCGAGACCCGCTGCTTCTGGCCGCCGGAGAGCGTGTTGGGATGCTGATGCAGGATGTTTTCGATCTGGAGCAGCCCGGCCAGCTCGCGGACACGGCGGCGGCGCTCCGGCTTTGGAATTCCCCGCGCCTCCAGCGGGAAGCCGATATTCTCCTCGGCGCTGAAGTTGGGGTAGAGCGCGTAGTTCTCGAACGCCATCGCGACGTTCCGCTCTTGCGGATCGAGGTCGTTGACCATGTCGCCGTTGAACAGGATCTGGCCTGTGGTGGCCTTCTCCAGGCCCACGATTATGCGCAGCGTGGTGGACTTGCCGCACCCCGAGGGGCCCACGATGGAGACGAACTCGCCGTCCTCCACCACGAGATCCAGGTCGCGGACCGCGTGAACCTGCTGGCCGCGGCCCTGATAGACCTTGTTGACCTCGCTCAGCCTGACTTCCGCCATCGCCCTTATCCGTTGAGCAGCGAAACGCCGTTCTGCATGTCGAAATAGTGCACGCGATCGGTCCTGAGCGCGATCCTGAGCGGCTGGCCCGGCTCGAAATTCGCGTCGGGCGCCGTGATCACCGTGAGCTTCGCGCCGCCGACATCGGCGACGAGCACGCCCATGGAGCCCAACGCCTCGTAAATCTCGGCACGCCCCTCCATCACATGCCGCCCGGCCGCATCGGTGTCGTCCGCCAGCGCTTCCAGATACTGCGGCCTGATGCCGGCGACCAGTTTCGGCTCGTTGCGCGCCTCCAGGGCAACGCCATGGTCGGCGGCGAGCGGGAAGGAAAGCTGAGTCTCCTGGCTCTCCACCTGGAGCGCACCGTCCGCGCGCCGGAGCGCGCAGTCGATCAGATTGATAGGCGGCTGGCCCACGTGCTGCGCGACGAAGAGCGAGTTCGGCCGCTCGAAGATGTCCCGCGGCAGGCCCGTCTGCACCAGCCCTGCGCGCCCCATGATCCCCACCCGGTCGCCCAGCGAGAGCGCCTCGGTGTAGTCGTGGGTCACGTAAATCGTGACCACCGCGCGAAGCGCCTCCAGGCGGTGAAATTGCTGGCGCAGCTCGTAGCGAATCCGCGCGTCGAGATGGCTGATCGGCTCGTCGAGCAGGAAGACCTCGGGCCGCTTGACCAGGGTGCGCGCCAGCGAGATGCGCTGCATCTGGCCGCCCGAGGCCTCGTTCGGTCGGCGGCGCAGCAGCTCCTCGATCCGCAGGATCCGCGCCACCTCGCCGATGCGCGCCTCGATCTCGCTGCGCGGCAGCTTCTGCGCCCTGAGCGGGCTCGCGATGTTGTCGAAGACGCTGCGGTGCGGATAGAGCGCATAGCTCTCGAAGGTCAGCGCCACCGGCCGGTGATAGGGCGGCACGTCGGTAATGTCCTTGCCGTTCAGGATGACCCGCCCGGCATCGGGCGATTCCAGCCCGGCGATGATGCGCAGCAGCGTCGTCTTGCTGATGCCGGACGGCCCCAGGATGCAGAAGAACTCGCCGTCCTCGATGGTCAGGTCGAGTTCGTCGAGGATGGGATAGTCCCACCCCTTGCAGATGCCCTGGAGCTCCAGCCGCGCCATCTCAGCCCTTCACCACGCCGAGCGAGAGGCCGCGCACCATGTAGCGGCGCAGGATGATGAAGAGCACCACCGGCGGGATCATGGCGACCAGGCTGAAGGCCATCACCAGATTCCACAGCGTCTGGCTGCCGCTGGTAAAGCTCGGGATGATCACCGGGAAGGTCTTCACGTCCGTGCCGATGAACATGTTGGCGAACAGATACTCGTTCCAGGAGAAGATCCAGCACAGCATGGCCACCGCGATCATGCCGGGGCCGACCAGCGGCAGCGTGATCGTGAAGAACACCTTGAAGGGCTTGTGGCCGTCCACGTAGGCCGCTTCTTCCAGCTCGCGCGGCACGTCACGGAAGAAGACCATCATCAGCCACACCGCGAGCGGCATGTTGAAGACCAGATAGAGGATGATCAGCGCCATGTGCGTGTCGGTGGTGCCGAACAGCTCCTCGAAAAGGAAGAACATCGGCAGCAGGACCGCTACCGGCGGGAACATCCGGTTCGACAGGATCCACATCGCCACGTTCTCGCCGCCCGACTGGCGCGGGAAGCGCGCCAGCGCGTAGCCCGCCAGCGTGCCGAAGAAGAGCGACAGGATCGTGTTGCTCGTCGCGATGATGAAGCTGTCGATCAGCGACTTGAAGTTGCCGGGCTCGTTCCAGATCGCCACGTAGTTCTCGAACACGAATACTTCCGGCCAGAACGTGGGCGCGATCCGGTTCACCTCCGCCACGTCCTTCAGCGAGGTGATGATCTGGAAGTAGAAGGGGAACGTGATCAGCACCAGCCACACGCCGAGGAAGATCAGCAGCAGCAGCCGGACCAGCCTGTAGTTCTTTGCGCTCATGCCGACGGTCTCAGGCGATCGCCTGGGCGCGCAGCACGCGCTTCAGGTAGCGCAGGAAGAGCGTGATCAGGATGATGGCGAAGAGGAAGATGATCCAGGCGTAGGCCGCCGCCTCACCGATCTCGAACTCCCGCACGCCCCTCTGATAGGCGATGTAAGCGGGCAGCTCGGACGACTGCGCCGGCCCGCCCGAGGTCATCACGTAGACCTTGTCCACGAACTTGTACGCATCCATGAAGCGGATGATGAAGGCGATGGCGATGACCTCCTTCAGCATCGGCAGCGTGATGCGCCGGAGCGTGAGGAAGGGCGAGGCGCCGTCCACCCGCGCCGCCTCGTAGATCGAGGGCGGCAGCCCCAGCCGCCCGCTGAAGACGATAAGGAAGGGCAGCGAGGTCCATTCCCATATGTCGGCGATGGTGATGGTCCAGAGCGAGACGCCGATCTGGAACCACTCGATGTGCGCCTGGATCAGGCCGAGATCGAGCAGCGCCTGGTTGATCGCGCCGTTCGACGGGTTGAAGAGGAAGCGCCACAGCACGCCCACGATGGAGGGCGGCAGCATCATGGGCATCACGAGGATGACCAGGATCACCAGCCTTGCGGCGTTGTTGCGCACGCAGTGGTGCAGGATGAGCGCGAGCGCGGTGCCGATCACCACCTGAAGCACGGCGCCGAAGAAGAGATACTGTATCAGGTGAATCACCGAGCCGTGGAAGCGGTCGGAGGTCAGCACTCGCTCGAAGTTGGCAAAGCCGACCAGCCCGTAGTCGCCCTTGAACAGGCTCACCATGTTGATGTCGTGAAAGGCGTAATACGCCATCTGCACGGTGGGATAGGCGACGATGAAGAGCAGCACCGCGATGGGCACGCCGACCATCACGCGCGGCACCCAGCGGTTGACGATCAGCGACTGCGCGCTGCCGCGCTTCTTCTTGAACCAGTCCGGAAGCTCGTCGTCCCGCCAGTGGCGGATCGTTGCGGCCGACACCGTGTAGTCGCTGCCGCTCCGCGTCGGCCCCTCGCCCGTGCTTGCGGCCACGCGTCAGCGCCCGTTTCGGATGCCCGCCGGGGCGATCTGACAAGGGACGGCACCGCCCAGCGCGCAGGGCCGTGGGCGCGTGCCCGATGACGCGACCGTCGCCGGCCGATACCGGTCAGTCACAATCCCTCCCTCGTCCGCAGCCGGCCGGCCGCGTCGCTCACCTCGCTGCCAGTACTTGACCCGCTCATCCAGGGGAGTCAAGCGAGGCTCGTTTCTGCGCCTTGGGCCCTTCTGGCGCGCACCGAATCGCCGCCTCTACCGCGCAATCCTGTCTACTGATCCCGACAAATCGGTTAGGTTCCGGCGCCATGACCAAGGGAGTCGCCCTCGCGCCCGAGCGGCCGGCCAGTCAGGCCATGTCGTTCGAGCGTCATCTGATTCGGACCGCCCGCTTCGCCGGCCCGGTGATCCTCGCGCGCGCGGGCCTGCTCGTGATGGTCGCGATCGATTCCGCCATGCTGGGCCACTACGGCACCGCATCGCTCGCCTACTACGCGGCGGCGAATGCCGCACAGGTGGTGATGATCCTGATCGGCGTGGGGCTGCTGCAGGGCACGGTGATCTTCGTCTCCCAGGCGCACGGCGCACACGACCACGCAGCCTGCGGCACCTACTGGCGCGTGAGCTTCGTCCATGGCGCCTTCCTCGGCGTCGTCATGGGCCTCATCTGCCTGCTCGGCCGCTATACCCTCGAAGCGACCGGTCAGGAGCCCGAAGTCGTCATCGGCGGCGGCCGCGTGCTGGACATGATCGCCTGGGGCTCGCCGCCATTGATGTTGTGGGTGGTGTGCACGCACTTCCTGGAAGGTCTCAGCCGGCCGATACCGGGCATGCTGGTCATGTTCGGCGCGGTGCTGCTCAACGCGCTGCTCAACTGGATCTTCATTTTCGGCAACCTGGGCGGCCCGGAGATGGGGGCGGAAGGCGCCGCCATCGCGACCTCGCTCGTGCGCTGGGTCATGTTCGGGGCCCTGCTCCTCGTCGTGCTGCGCCAGCGCGATGCCAGCGCGCTCGGCATACTCCGGCCCGTCACCGACTTCTGGGCGATCTCGAAGCGTCTCAGGCGCATCGGCTACCCGCTCGGCGCCGCACGGGGGCTCGAGACCGCGGCGTTCGGTGCGCTGGTCATGTTCGCCGGCCACCTCGGCACGGTATCGCTCGCCGCCTATCAGATCGGATACAACCTGATCGGGCTCGTCTTCATGGTCGCCATCGGCACCGCGGGGGCGAGCATGGTCCGGGTCGGCAACGCAGTCGGCCGGCGCAACGCCACCGATATCGTGCGCGCGGGCTGGGCGGGTGTCCTGCTCATCGCCTTCCTGATGGCTTGTTTCGCTGGCCCCTTCCTAGGCCTCGGTATGCCATTGGCGGAGCTCTACACCGACGATCCCGCGGTGCTGCCGATCGCCGCGTCGCTCATCGGCATTTGCGGTATCATTCTGGTGTTCGACGGCATGCAGGCGGTGCTGATGGGCGCGCTGCGCGGCGTCGCGGACGTGTGGGTGCCGCCAGGTCTTCAGCTCATTGCCTGGTGGTTCATCACGGTGCCCATCGGTTACGTGCTGGCCTTCGTGGTGGGAATCGGCGTCGACGGCCTGATGTGGGGCATTCTGGCGGGGGCGCTCAGCGCCGCCATGCTCCTCTCGGGCCGCTTCCTCGCCGTCGCCCGGCGACCGGTCGCCCGCTACTGACGCGACCGGCTGATCCGGCGCCCCAATATCGCCACAGTGATGCCATACTCGGGACAGTCGCCGGAGGAGGAGGGATAGGGTGCCTGCGACCATCGCGCTCGTCGACGACGACCAGCACCTGCTCACCTCGGTCACCATGGCGCTTGAGGCGGAGGGCTTCGTCGTCCGCCCCCACAGCGACCCGGTGAAGGCGCTGCAGGACCTGCTGAGCCGGCCGGTCGACCTCGCGGTGCTCGACATCAAGATGCCGCAGATGGACGGCCTGGAGCTGCTCGCCCAGCTGCGAGAGCACTCGTCGCTCCCCGTGGTGTTCCTGACCTCGAAGGACGCCGAGGACGACCAGCTCTACGGGCTCAGCCAGGGCGCGGACGACTACATCACCAAGCCCTTCTCGATCCGCCTTCTGGTCGGGCGCATCCGGGCGATCCTGCGGCGCGCCGAGCCGGCCGGGAGTGCCGACGGATCGCACGCGCTCATGGTGCGGGGTGCGCTGGTGCTGGATGAGGACCGCCACCTCTGCACCTGGCAGGGCAAGGCCCTCGCCCTTACGGTGACCGAATTCCTGCTCCTGAAGGCGCTGGCCCAGCGGCCCGGTCACGTGAAGAGCCGGAACCAGTTGATGGATGCCGCCTACGGCGACCAGATCTACGTCGAGGACCGCACCATCGACAGCCACGTCAAGCGCATCCGCAAGAAATTCAGGGTCATCGATCCGGCCTTCTCGCAGATCGAGACGCTCTATGGTGTCGGCTACCGATACAACGCGCCCTGATCCGGCCGAAGACGATCTGAAGGCACCGCCGGCCGCTCCCCGAGCGAAGGTCAGGCGCCGCTTCTGGCCGCGTATTTCCTTCCCACTCACGGCCCGGATCCTTGCCATCAACGTCATGGCGCTGGGGGTGCTGGTCGCGGGCTTCTTCTATCTCGACCAGCTCCAGCGCGACCTGATGGAGGGCAGGCTGGACGCGATCGCGCGCGAAGCCACCCTGCTGGCCGCTGCGCTCGGCGAAAGCGCGGTCGACACTGCCAGCCCCTCGGAGGCGGGCCTCGATCCCACCACCGCCGCGACTCTTATTCACCGCCTGAATCTGCCGGTCGATACGCGCGCGCTGCTCTTCAACGCCGACGGAAGCCTCGCCGTGGATTCGTGGCAGCTCCCCATGGCTCCGGTTCAAACGGCCGAATTGCCGCCCCCGGAGGAAGGCCGCGGCGTCTTCGGCCGGGCTGCTGACGCGGCATACGAGTGGATCACCGTGCGCTTGCCGCCGCGCACCACGGTGCCTCTCTATCTCGAGCCGATCGAGCCGCAGGCGGCCGACTACCCGAAGGTGCTGAGCGCACTGCAGGGCACCGCCGGGCGCGCCATGCACAGGACGCAGGACGCCCGGCTGGTTGCGGTCGTGTCGGCGCCGATTCAGCCCTTCCGCCGGGTGCAGGGTGCCCTGCTCCTGGTTGCCGACGCGAACGACGTCTTGGAAAGCGTCCGCAACGCCCGCTTCACTATCCTGCAGGCGTTCTGCATCGCGCTCGGGATCACGATTGTCCTCAGCCTCTTCTTCGCAGGCACGATCACCCGGCCCGTGCGCCGCCTCGCCCGCGCGGCGGAGCGGGTGCGCGCCGGCGGCGGGCGCAAGGTGGTGATCCCCGACTTCACGGCGCGCAACGACGAGATCGGCCGGCTCTCGGGCGCGCTGCGGGACATGACCGACGCGCTCTGGGTGCGCATGGATGCGATCGAGCGCTTCGTCGCCGACGTGGCGCATGAGGTGAAGAACCCGCTGAGTTCCGTGCTGAGCGCCGTCGACACCGCCCGGCGCGTCGACGACGAAGATCAACGCGCGAAGCTGCTCGCGCTCGTCGGCGAGGATGTGAAGCGGCTCGACCGGCTGCTGAGCCAGATCGCCGACGCCTCCAAGATCGATACCGAGCTCTTCCGCGCGCGGCTGGAGCCGGTCTATCTTCGCGCCATGCTGACGACGCTTGCCGAGATGCACAGCGCCGCCGCCGAGATGGACGAAGGCTCCGCGACCCTGCGCGTCGAAATCGAGGGCGACGGTCCCTTTACGGTTCTCGGCGTCGAGGACCGGCTCGCCCAGGTGCTGCAGAACCTCATCAGCAATGCCCGCTCGTTCAGCCCGGCGGGCGGGACGATCACGCTCGGGCTGCGCCGGGAGGGCGCCGCGGTCATGGTGAGCGTCCACGATGACGGCCCCGGCGTGCCGGCCGGCATGGAGGAGGCGATCTTCCGGCGCTTCTACACCGACCGCCCGGAGGGCGAGCCCTTCGGCGCCCATTCCGGCCTCGGGCTCAGCATCTCGCGCCAGATCGCAGAGGCCCACGGCGGCCGGCTGAGCTGCGTCAACCGGCGCGACGGGGCTGGCGCCATCGTTGGCGCGAGCTTCCGCCTGGAGCTTCCCGCCGCAGACGCCCTGCGACCGGCAGACTCAGGCTAGACGCTCTCACTCTTTATCGCTCACGGCAGCCGGCCTAAGGCCGGCGCCTCCGCGTCGCGCGTCCACGCGCGCGAACGCGCGATGGCGCCGCAAGGCGGCGGGCCGCGGTCGCGGCCTGTCGCCCCTCCGTCAAAGACGGGCGCGCGCTAGTGGACGCTGACCGGCTCGAGCTGGTGCTGGCGGGCTGCGGCGAACGCTATCTCGCGGTCTGGCGCAACGCCGAGGAGACGGCCGTCCGGCGCGTGGATGCCGTAGACGGCAGCGCCGTCCACCAGGACTTCCCGGATGTAGGCTTCGTTGCCGGAGAGGAAGTGGACGTGGTCCTTCCGCTCGCCGGCAGTCGTCCGATCGCCATCATTCATGACCATCCTCCTCCAGCCAAGGCGCGGAAGCCGCAGCAGCGCCCGCCGCGCCGCTTACATTCGATACTCCTCCCTTAATCATTGCCCGCCCCCATTGCCGCTCCTGATCGCAACGGTTCGCACGATCTCGGGTGCGGCGAGGCGCTTCAGCTCGATGTGAAGCAAGCCGTTGTCGAGGCGCGCACCGTCGATCTCGATCCCGTCCGCGAGCAGGAAGGTGCGGTGGAACTGGCGCGCTGCGATGCCCCGGTACAGGTAGACGGCGCCGTTCTCCTCCGATTGCCGGCCCCTGATGTGCAGCTCGTTGCGCTCTACCGTGACGTCGAGGTCGTCCTCGTCGAAGCCGGCCACGGCGAGGCTGATGCGCAGCCGCTCATCCCCCGTGTGAACCACGTTGTAGGGGAGATAGCCCTCGGTCGATGACCGGGAGAGCCGGTCGACCACCTCTTCCAGGCGGTCGAAGCCGAGCAGGAGAGGGCTGTTGAAGGGTGAAACCCGTGTCATCGCCTTGCCCTCCTCCGTCGAGCGAGTGTGCCCGGGTGCGCCCGCCAGCGGCACGCGCCCTGAAGCGATCGGTCGCGGCAGCCCTGTTGCAGCCGGCCGCTTCTCTTCCTCCATGTGGGCACCGCGTTGGTCCGAATCAAGCTGATTTGGCATACAGATTACTCTGTACTGCAGAGCAAATTCAGGTATGCTGCCTCGGTCACAGGCCCGGAAGCGTGGAGAGAGCCATGAGCGTGAGCAAGGACGAGGCCTCCTCGGCGCTGCAAGACATCGAGGCGACGGAACGCCGCAGCCGAACGCTCTTCGGGTACGGAGTGGCGAGCCCCTACCTGCTGATGTGGGGCTCGCTATGGCTGATCGCCGGTACCATCGGCGCAGTGTCGCCCGCACATACCGGCATCGGCTGGGGAGTGGTCGACATCGTCGGCCTCCTCGGCACCGCATACTTGATCGTCCGTCACGCGCGGCGCTGCGGCGAGCGTAGCGACCGCATCCATCTCCTCCGCTATGTGGGATCGGCCGCCGCGCTCGCGGCATTCGTCGGGCTGACGCTGATGGTCTTCGCTCCGGTCAAGGGTGTCGACGTCTTGATGCTCTTCACCTTGGTGGCCGCAGCCGGCTACGTCGTCGCCGGGTGCTGGGTTGGCTTGCGATATTCGGCCGTAGGCGTCGCGCTGGCGGGCGCTGCCGTTGGGGTTTTCCTCCTAGCGCCCGCGTACCTGAGCTTGATCGTTCCGTTTGTCGGCGGCGCCGCCCTCATCCTTGGTGGCGTCTGGATGCGGCGTGCCTGATGAGCCAGCCCGATGAGATCGTCCACCAGTCGACGCGGCTCAAGATCATGTCGGCGCTGAACGCCCTGCCGCGTCGGGAGATGCTGGAATTCGTCCGACTCAAGGCGATCACCGGCGCCACCGACGGCAACCTCGGGTCGCACCTCACGACCCTGGAGAAGTCCGGCTACGTGACCGTCGTGAAGGATTTTGTGGGCAAGCGGCCGCGCACCCGCGTCCGCATCACCGCGCCGGGACGGCGCGCCTTCCAGAGCCATGTCGCCTACCTGCGCGACATTCTGGAGGGCGAAGGCGAAGGCGCCGGCGCCTGAGCCATAGGGAGAGATGACATGCGCATCAAGACGAACGGACGGCGCCGTGGCGGTCTCGTCCTCGGCCTTGTCGCGCTGCTGGCGGCGCTCGTTCTCACCCTCCCGGCCGGGGCGCAAGAGCCGGAACGCTTCGACGAGAAAGTGCGGGAGCTCTTCTTCGCCGGGTTCGCCGGCAACGAAGACGCGCTGCAACGCGGCATGGCGATCTGCGAAGAGACGCTCGCGGCCGAGCCGGATCATCCGGGCGCCCTGGCCTGGCAGGCATCGGGCTGGTTTTTCCAATCGGGCACGGCATTCACGCAGGGCGATTGGGAGACGGGCATGGCGCTCTTCGAAAAGAGCCTCGCCCAGTTCGATCACGCCGTGACGCTCGCGCCCGACAGTTTAGAGACGCGGATCCCGCGAGCGGCGACGCTCCTCTCTGCCGCGCCCTACGTCACGCACGCCCCGACGCGCAACGAGTTTCTGGAGAAGGTGGTCGGCGACTACACGAAGGCTCTGGAGCTGCAAAAGTCCTATTTCGACTCTCTCACGGTGCACAGCCGTGGCGAGCTGCTGGGCGCGCTCGCCTCGGCCCTGTGGCTACTGGAGAGGCGCGTCGAGGCGCAGATCTATCTGAGCCGCATCATCGCCGACCTGCCGAATTCCCCTTACGCGCTCATGGCGCAGCAGCAGCTCGACAACCCGGCGACGCCCGCCCAACTCACCTGCCTAGGCTGCCACAAGTACTGAGCCGGAGGCCGGCACAGCGCTCCTGCAAACGACCCGGACCAATCGAGGAGGTAACCGAGACATGGCTGTTCATACTCTCTCGCGCCTGTTGATCGGCGCGGCACTGATATTCGCCGTCATGGCCTATGAGGCCACCGACCGCAGCACGGCGACGACCGCACCCATCGAATCGGAGGGCTTCAACGAGACCGCCCGGGAACTCTTCTCCGCGGGCTTCGCCGGCAATCAGGAGTCGCTGGCGCGCGGCATGGCGCTCGTGGAAGAGACGCTGAAGGCCGATCCGGACCATACCGGCGCACTGGTCTGGCAGGCGTCGGGGTGGATTTTCCAGTCTCGCGACCACTTTCGTGAGGGCGACAGGGATGCAGGACGGGCGTTGTTCGCCAAGGGTGTGGCGCAAATGGACCGAGCCGTCTCGCTTGCGCCGGACAGTCTGCAAACGCTGATTCCGCGGGCTGCGGTCATGCTGTGTTCCGCACCGCACATTCCGGACGCCACGATTCGCACCAGGTTCCTGGAGACCGCGGCCGGCGACTACACGAAGATTCTCGAAATCCGGTCGCCCGATTTCGACTCTCTCTCCATGTTCACCCGCGGCGAGCTGCTGGGCGCACTCGCCGAGGCCCTGTGGCGGCTGGAGAGGCGTGAGGAAGCGGGAGTCTATCTGCAGCGCATGATCGACGAGCTCCCGGACTCTCCTTACTCGCTCATGGCGCGGAAGCAGCTCGACAAACCGGACACAACTGCGCGGCTCACCTGGTTCGGTTGCCAATAGTGCCGAGCGGGCCCGCGGCATGACGCGTCCGTGCAAGGACCAAGAAACTTCGGGAGACAGCAAAATGCTCGCCCAAACCCTCTCGCGACTGCTGATCGGCGCGGCGCTGGTCTTTGCTGGTCTGGCCTGCGCGATCCCAATGCGCGGCGAGGCTACGCCGGCGGTTCCCCTGATCAGCGAGCACCACCACTTCGACCATCATTGGTATGTCTGGCTTCCCCGCCATCCGACCTACGAAGCCCTTGAGGTCATGTCCATCGACACGCCCTCCAATCCCTACAGGCTCGTCTGGGTCTTCTTCACCGAGCGCGAGGGCGCGAAGCGCCAGTACCACTTCATGGACGATCGCCGAATCGCCGAAGGCGTCGATGACTTCCACTACCGGCAGATCGACTATCGGCGCAGGGGCGGATCGGAGGGAGGACAAAGCGTGTCTGTGTCGTTCACCGACCTCGACGGCGCCCTCGTCGAGCTCGAAATCAATGCCGAGGACGTGCCGCTGACTGAGGCCGCCGCCGGTCTGACGGATCAATCCGGCCACTCGGCCGATCTCCTGGTCTTGCTCTTCCACCGGGAGCGCACAGCGCCAGCCCTGCGCAACTGGGTTGAAATCAATGGTCAGGACTTCTCCTTCCACGCCGGAGACGACCCCGAGGGGAAGCATCGATTCATTGCGGCCTACAGCGCCGGGATTCAGATCGTGGTCTTTCCCTTCGGCCAGTGGTCCTTCGCGGCCGGCGAAACACGCCTCAGCGACGATGCGGCCGGCCTCTCCTTCGACGTCAAGGTGCGGTCGGATGGCATCGCTCTTGTCGCGGACCTGCCGGGTTATCAGAGCCGCAGCACGATCGAGCTGAACTCCGAGGGCGCACTGAAACGATACCGCCACGACGTGGGCGGGCATCGTCTGGTCATCTCGTTGGTCGAGGCCCTGCCGCTCACGGGCCCCGCTCCGCCCTCGGCCAGCCGCTTCTCCGTCCTGATGGATCCCGAAGAGCCGGTCGCCAGCGGCCACGTCGTCTCGGAGCCCACGGAAGACGGCCGGCGCCTGTCGTGGATGATCGACACACCCTCATGGGCCGCCGGCTATCCCTTCGAGTCCCTCATCGAGGAGCGGGACGGCGGAATGGCGTTGACCTTGCGCTCTGCGAGGTCGCCCGACTGACTCGCGCACACCGCCCCGGCGGTGTTGCCGGCGGGCGGATGTGGCATGGTGGGAACGCGAACGCATCCGCCGCCTGAACCCACTGACATTCGCTTGACAGAGGGACGCCTGGCGGGCGGCGCAGGGGAGTATGCCGCCCGCCATGAGCACGGAGTCGACGGAAGGGGCGGGCGGCCGCGCCATCGGGCGCACCTGGGAAGGGGTGCTCCTGATGGTCTTCACCTGCGCCTGCTTCGCCGGCATGTCGGCGGCGATCCGCCACATTTCGGCGGAAATCTCGGTGTTTCAGATCGCCTTCATCCGCAACGGCATCGGCACCCTGATCCTGGTGCCCTTCATGGTCAGGATCGGCTTCGGCTCGTTCGACCTGGCTCGCTTCAAGCTCTTCGCCATTCGCGCCGGGATGGGCGTCTTCGCCATGTGGGCCTGGTATTCGGCGCTGCAGATCACGCCGCTGGCCGAAGCCATCACGCTGAATTTCACGGTCTCGCTCTGGATGATCCCGGTCGCCATCCTGATGCTGGGCGAGCGGGTGGGCCCGCGCCGCTGGATCGCCACCGTCGTGGGTTTCGCCGGCGTCCTGATCGTCCTGCAACCGGGCGCGGATACCATCTCGATCGGCGGCCTGCTCGCGATCTTCGCGGCACTGTTGTTCGCCATCTCGATGGCGCTGGTCCGCCTGCTCGCGCGCTCGGAGTCGCCGCTCGCCATCGTCTTCTACATGAACCTGATCATGACCCCGATCTCGCTCGGCCCCGCGCTCTGGTGGTGGCAGATGCCGACGATGGAGCAGCTCGGCTGGCTGCTCGGCATCGGCTGCGTGCTCACCATCGCGCACTTCTCGATGGCGCGCGCGCTCTCGATCATGGAGGCGACGGCGATCGTTCCGCTGGACTTCACCCGCCTCCCCTTCGCGGTGGCGATCGGCTGGTTCGCGTTCGGCGAGTTCCCGGGCATGTGGACCTGGGTCGGTGCAGTCTTCATCGTCGCCAGCGCCGTCTACATCGCCCGCCGCGAAGCGCTCCTCGGCCAGCGCCGCCTCCGCGCCATCGGCCCATAGAGCGCGTCCGTCTTTGACGGACGCGCGACAGGCCGCGACTGCGGCCCGCCGCGAATGCGGCGCGCCCGCGCAGGCGCCGGCCCCAGGCCGGCTGCCGTGAGCGACAAAGAATCAAAGAGTTTCCGTGTCAAAGGGATTCGCTCTGGGCGGGGCGACGCGCCTTTTGCATGCACCGGCGCTTTGCTATGTAGGCGCCCGGAATTCGGAGGGAGTTGGACATGAACATCAGCGGGCAAACGGCGATCGTCACTGGCGGCGCGTCGGGACTTGGCGAGGCGACGGCGCGGCAGCTCGCCGCCACCGGCGCCAAGGTCGGCATCCTCGACATGAACGAGGAGCTGGCGCAGAAGGTCGCGGCCGAGATCGGCGGCGCGGCAGCCGCCTGCGACGTGGTCGATCCGGCCAGCCACGAAGCCGCCGTGGCATCGGTACGGGAGGCCTTGGGGCCTGCACGCATCATGGTCGCCTGCGCCGGCATCGCGCCGGGTGCCAAGCTGGTCGGCCGGGACGGCAACGCTAGCCCGCTCGAGAAGCTCACCCGCGCGGTCCACGTCAACCTGATCGGCACGATCAACTCCTGCCGCCTCGCCGCTGCCGACATGGCCGCGATGGAGCCGATGGAGGACAACGAGCGCGGCTGCATCATCACCACCGCCTCGGTCGCGGCCTTCGAGGGGCAGATCGGACAGCTCGACTACGCGGCCTCGAAGGGCGGCGTCGCAGCGATGACGATCCCGATGGCGCGCGAGCTGGCGCGCGACGGAATCCGCGTCAACTGCATCGCGCCGGGGCTGATGGACACGCCGATGATGGCGGGCCTCTCCGAGCCGGTGAAGCAGTCCCTGCTGGAGACGACGGTTTATCCGAAGCGCCTCGGCACCGCCGGCGAGTACGGCGCGCTCGCCGTGCACATCGCGCAAAACACCTTCATGAACGGCTCGGTGATCCGCTTCGACGGCGCGCTGCGGATGGCGCCCAAGTAGCATCCGCCGCCCGGCACCCGGCGTCCCCTGAAGCCGCCGGATAGAGCGTGTCCGTTTCATACGGAAACGCTCTGATTCTTTGTCGCTCACGGCAACCGGCCTTTGGCCGGCGCCTGCGCGGGCGCGCCGCATTCGCGGCGGGCCGCGGTAGCGGCCTGTCGCGCGCCCGTCAAAGACGGACGCGCTCTAATCGCCAGACCAGGGTGCGATCCGGGTCTCCCAGGTGGAGCTGTCTGCCGGGCTGAAGAGCTTGAGCGTGAGGTCGATGCGGGCGAACTTCCATCCGCCCTCCTCCTTGCGCAGCTGCGAATCGTACCAGCCGCCGATCCAGGTATCCCGGGTCGCCCCGCCGCCCTCCGGCACCACCTTGCCGAGCTCCCACAGATAGTGGTTGCTGGTCGCGCTCAGGCCGCCGGGCGCCACTTCCACGGCCGGCTGGGTCATGTAGTGGATGGCCCAGGGCATGAAGGTGGTGCAGTTGGGACGTATGTCGCGGACGATGCCCTCCCGCGTCTCCCAATGGCCGATGCCCTCGCAGTGCCACACCGCATCCTCGGTGAAGAGCGGCGCGACCAGCGCGGGGTCGCCGTTGTGATCCACCGCCTTGGCGTAGCGCGCGATCAACTGGTTGATCGCCTCGATGTCCTCGAGGCGCTGCAGCCGCTCTTCGATAGTCACGGGCACCTCCCGTGTGCGGTTATCCCTTCCAGGGCGGGATCGGCGTCTCCCACGTCGGGGCGTTGGCGGGGCTCATCAGCTTGAGGATCAGCTCGATGTGGCTGAACTTCCAGTCGTCGCCCTCCTTGCGGAACTTCGACTCGTACCAGCCGCCGACCCAGGTGTCCTGATCCGGGCTGCCGTCCTCCTGCACCGCCTTGGCGAGCTCCCACAGGTAGTATTCGCCGGTGGCCGTCTGGCCGTCGTCCGCCACCTCGATGATCGGCTGGGTCGCGTAATGCAGCGCCCACGAGAGCACCTTGGTGGAGGTCTCGTGCAGACCCTGGACGAGACTGTCCCGGCCTTCCCAACGCCCGATCCCCTCGCAATTCCAGACCGCGTCCTCGGCGAAGCAGGGCTCCATCAACTCTGGATCGCCATTCTTGTCCGCCGCCGTCATGTAGCGGGCGATGAGCTGCTTGATTGCCTCGATATCTTCCAGGCGCTGAAGGCGTTGTTCGACGGACATGGTCTGATTTTCCCTTGGCTGTTCAGGTCATCTGTTCAGTTGTGTGCGCGTTTCGGGAGCGCCGGCGCCTCCGCCGGCTCCTTGCAGCCGATGGGGCAGCACCGCCCCGGCTGGCGGTCGCGGCTCTCGGTCCCGCTCTCGTCGGCGAGCACGCCCCGGTCGAGCAGCTTCTCCACCAGCGCCACCTTGTCCTCGATCGGATAGCTGCGGAAGATCTCGAGCCCCGTCGCCTGCGGCGAGCCGCCGCCGTGCAGGCTGATCACCGAGTACCAGCCGGCGGTGCCGGAGGCGGTCAGGTCCTCGATCAGGCGCGCGACCTGCATGCGCTCGCCGTAGGGCAGGTCCTCCCTCCCCTTCAGCATCTCGGCGAGCGTGCCCGCGGTTGCCGGGTTGTGGTCCTCGTCCGGCCCCGGCAGGGCCACCACCAGCCCGCCCGAGACCTCGTGGGCGATGCGGTGCATGTCGTAGATCTGAGTCGACAGCAGCAGCTTGCCGATGTTGGCGAACACCCGGTCCGGCTCCACGCAGCCGGAGCCGTCCGCCCTCGCATACACCGAGCTCGCGACGCCGCAGGCATAGAAGCCCTCGACGATCTTGATCAGCTCCACCATGCGGTCGCGCAGGTGCGAGGTGCGCTCGACCTCGAGCCCGTTGGCCTCGGCCATCAATACGCCGGCGCCGATCAGCAGGTCACCGAAGCCCGCGCGCGCGCCGATGCACGAATGCCGGTGATGGGTCGCGTAGGCCTGGGTCAGAAACTGCGAGTGCTCCCACTCGCCGGCCAGGAACACGCTCTCCCAGGGCACGAATACGTCGTCGAAGATCACCACGCCGGTCGACTGCCCGTAGCGGGCGCTGAACGTGGCGGCCTTCTCCCCCGGCCGGCCCGCCGGGCGAGCGACGACGGTGACGCCCTCGGCATCCACCGGCACCGCGCAGCAGACAGCGAAGTCGCTGTCGTCCTCGGTCATGTTGCGGCAGGGCATGACCAGATACTCGTGGACATAGGGCGCGGCAGTGACGATCGCCTTCGCTCCCCGGATCACGATGCCGTCGGGCCGGCGCCGGGCGATGTGCACGTATGAATCGCGCACGGCCTGGGCATGGGGGCGGCGCGAGCGGTCGCCCTTGCCGTCGGTCATGGCGACGCCGAGGGTAAGGTCCTCTGCCTGCACCCGATGGAGGTAGGCGAGGAAGCGCTCGTGCAGGGCGCTGCCGGTCTCCTGATCGATGAGCCAGGTCGTCTGGTGGATCGCGTTGAGGCCGTCCTGGGTCAGGTAGCGCTGGGCGCAGCCCGTGTACTGGCAGACGAGGCGCACCGCCTCCAGCTTGTGGAGCTGATCGGTGGTCGAGCGGTTGATGTGGAGGAAGCGATGGACCTCGGCGCCGCTGCTCTCCTCCACCGCCGCCATCACGTGCTGGTGGCGCTCGTCGCGCGCGAAATCGTACACCAGTCCCAGCGCTGCGACTCCCGGCCCGAAGCGGGGCTCGTCCGCGACCGATGCGACCTCATCGCCATCGACATAGACCCTGGGCGTGAGCCGCCTGAGCGACTCCCGGTACTCCTCGCCGGACATCAACATCCCGCGTCTCCCGTTCAGCCGGCCTGCGCGTCCCTCTGCCGGATCGCGTCCGCGATCCGCAGCACCCGCTCGGCCTTCTCGTAGATTGGGTAATCGATGAAATAGCCATCGACCTGGATCGAGGCCGAGCCCGCAGCCTCCGCCTCCTTGAAGGCGGCGACATGCTTCTCCGCCTGGGTCACGGCGTCGGCGCTCGGCGTGAACACCCGGTTCACCGGCTCCACCTGCTTGGGGTGGATGCAGAGCTTGCCCTGCAAGCCGAAGCTGAGCGCGGTCTGCGCCGAGCGCTCCAGGTTCTCAGCATCGGCGAGGTCGATGAAGACCGTATCGATGGGCGCCTCCAGCCCGCCGACGCGCGAGGCAAGCACGATGGACGCGCGGGCGTGCGCGAGCTCGGCCTCCGCCCCGGTCCAGACCATGCCCATGTCGCGGGTGTAATCGCCGGCGCCGAAGGAGAGCCGCCGCACTCGCGTCTCCGCGCCGGCGATCGCCTGGGCGGCAGCGACGCCCTGGCCGGTCTCGATGATCGGCAGCAGGTCGATGGCGCCCTGCTCCAGCCCCCGCTCGCGCTCCAGCTGGCCGAGCAGCCAGTCCACCGTCTCCAGCTCGCTGGGTGCCTCCACCTTGGGCAGCAGGATGCCGTCCACGCCCGCCGCGACGACGGCCTGGAGGTCGCCGTAGCAGTAGTCCGTGTCGAGCCCGTTCACCCGCACATAGCCGAGGCAAGGGCGCGGCGCCTGCAGCGCCTCGACGACCACCGCCCGCGTGGCCTCCTTCTCCGCCGCAGCCACGGCGTCTTCGAGATCGAGCACGACTGCGTCGGCACCGGCGCCGAAGACCTTGGCGACCTTGCGCGGGTGATTGCCGGGCGCGAACAGATAGGTGCGGTGCAGATTCATGGGGTTTCTCTAGAGGCTCGGGCCAAACAACCACAGCCCCCTGCCCCGATCAAGGCGGCCAGCACCGTCGGCGGGCGTGCGCCGGCATTGTCCCGCCGGCCGGCGCCAAGCAAATCCATCCACAGCCTGCCAGTCCCTGCGGCACCCCGCGTCGCCGGGGTTGCGTCTATCGTTGTCCTGGAACAACCAAACGCACCGAAAATCCCTTACGAAACACATTTCTTTACAATTCTTTTCGTTGTCGACACTCAATATGCCTTGATTGCAAGTCTCGATATGCGAACCATTCCCAATAGAGTTCGTCTGACAATCTCAATTGGTAGGTACGCCACATCAAGGGCTGCCGATCAAGAACGGAGGACGGCGATGTTGCAGAACTGGAAGCGTTGCCTCGTCGGAGGAATCGCGCTCACGGCGGCCATCGCGCTCGGCTCGACCGTGGCGACGACGCCCGCCCATGCCGATCACGATTGGTCGTGGGAAGGAGCGGTTATCGGCGGCGTCATCGGCGGGCTGCTCGGCTCGACCACCGGCAAGCGTTCAAGGCATCGGGACGGGGTCAGCGTCGGCGTGACTTTGGGAAATCCCTACGACGGCCCATTCATCGTCCATCAACACCACGGGGCATGGCATCAGCATCAGGGGCACCATCGACGCGGATGGATCGTCTGGCTGGATCGACA
>Ga0209544_1000715_pt1 | contig 42747 bp, 34 predicted proteins | sample MesohylPK_FD_187297 | JGI IMG/M metagenome (GOLD analysis project Ga0209544, IMG submission 187297) | Host-associated microbial community of the marine sponge Aplysina aerophoba from Gulf of Piran - sponge mesohyl, lysed by proteinase K... | ecosystem: Host-associated > Porifera > Sponge >... | reverse complement strand
CTTCCCCAGTCCCCGTCTCGGCCGCAGCCGCCTCATCTTCCTCGGTCGCAGGCGCGGCGCCGTCTTCGGTCTCAGCCATCGTGGCGCCGCGGGACGCGTCGTCCCCAGCCCCCGTCTCGGCAGTAGCCGCCTCATCCTCCTCGGTCGCAGGCGCGTCGTCTTCGCCCTCCGCCATCGTGGCGCCGCCGGTCGCGTCGTCCCCAGCCCCCGTCTCGGCCGTAGCCGCGTCATCCTCCTCGGTCGCAAGTGCGGTGCCGTCTTCGACCTCCGCCATGGCGTCGGCGCTGGTCGCGTCGTCCCCAGCCTCCGTCTCAGCCGTAGGCGCCTCATCCTCCTCGGTGGCAGGCGCGGTGCCGTCGTCGGTCGCAGCCATGGCGTCGGCGCCTGCCGCGTCCTCCGCTGCCCCCGGCTCGGCCGCAACTTCCTCGTCCTCTTCGGTGGTGGGCTTGGTGCTGTCACCGGTCGTGGCGGCAACGTCGCCTTCGGCAGCGTCTTCCGTCGCTGTGACCGCAGGCGCGCCATCGTCGGCTCTTGCCGGCCCTTCCGTCTCTTCCTCCCGCACAACGGTATCGACGTCGCCCGCAGGCGGGTCAGCCGGAGTCGGAGTCGTCTCAGCCATCTCACCGGTTTCAGCCTCGGTCGGCTTCTCGGGCGTGGCCGGCGCCGGTTCAGCCGTCTCTTCCTCCGGCGGGCCGGCACCGATATCACCGCCCGGAACGTCGGCAGGCACCGGTGTCGCCTCAGCCGTCTCTGCCGGCTTTGGCTCGGCCGGTTCGGGAGCGCCGGCATCGGCCGTAGCAGGCTCCGCCTCCTCGGCCGGCGATACGCTGTCCACGGTGCTCTCGGCCGTGCGGTCGGCGATGTCGACGGACTGCCCCGACGTTCCGTCCTGCTCGTCTCCGCCGGTCAGGAACACGCCGAGCAGGACGCCGACGACCACGACGGCGACGGCGGCTGGGGCCGCGATGCGGAGTGTCTCGCGCCGCCGCAACGCAGCGGCCACGCGACTGGTGAAAGTGCCTGTCTCGCTCACTCGATACGCCTAGCAGTGATGGGCGGCGCCACGATACACGAGTCGTTCGAGGCGCGACAGTTTACCCCAACGGACACCCTACCAGTCGCCGCCAGACGAAATCGCGGGCGGCGGAGAGGGAGTCGGGCTCACCGGATTGCGGATCGCAGGCAGCGACTTGAGATAGGCGGCCATGGCCTCCAGATCCTCCTGGGTCAGGTGGCGCAGCCCGTCGTCGATGGCCTCGCGCATCTCGCCCTGCACGTCGTCGCCATAGGGCGTGAAGCCCGTGCGCAGGAAGAACGCCAGATCGATTTCGGACCACGAGCCGATCCCGGTCTCGCGATCGGGGGTGATGTTGGGAACCGAGACTCCACCGGGCCCAAAGCGCGACCCCGCCAGGTGCGGGCCGCGCTTCAGGGAGCCCAGCATGTTGCGCGGGGTGTGGCATTCGGCGCAGTGGCCCAGCGTCTCCACGAGATAGCGCCCGCGCGCCAGGCGCTCGTCCTCGCCCGGATCGGCGCTGACGGGTTCACGATCGAAGAAGAGCCAGCGCCAGGGATGGAGAAAGAGGCGCACGTTGAAGGGAAACCTGAGCGCATGCGGCCTGTTGGGGGCGACGACCGGCTCCAGCGTGTCGAGGTAGGCCTTGAGGTCGAGCATGTCCTCGCGGCGCATGCCGGCATACGCGGTGTACGGGAACGCCGGGTAGTAGGTGCGGCCTTCGGGCGACTTGCCGTCGCGCAGCGCGCGCACGAAGTCTTCGTCTGACCAGCCGCCGATGCCGGTCTCGGGATCCGGCGTGATGTTGGGCGCGGCGATCGCTCCCCAGGGCGAAGAGAGCATGCGCCCGCCGGCGAGAAAGGCGCCGCCGCCCGCGACATCGGTGTGGCAGGTCGCGCAGCCCGCCGCGCGCAGGACGTAGGCGCCGCGCGCCGCCGGGTCCGCGCTCGCCGGATCGGGCTCGATCATGGGTTCCGCCGCGGGAGCCGCAGCGGCGAGCAGGGCGCTCGCCAGCAGCGCCAGCAGCAGACAGGCGAGGCGATGAGTGAAACGGATGTTGAACCCTTCCATGGGATCCCGCGCTCGGTCGTACCCTCGGCACCTGGGGTCCATATTCTGACATAGTCGCTTCAGTGGGCGTTACAACCAAGCCCCGGCCGTCATCACGGCTGGCGGCCGGCGACGGTCTCTGCTACAGAGCGTCGCTCTCAAACGTCCAACCACTGAATCGGATCGGATCGGCGATGGCGGCGATCGCGTCCCTTTGCGTCTTTTGCGGCTCTCAAACGGGCCGCAACCCGGCGTACGCCGCGGTCGCCCGCAGCCTGGGCGCGGCACTGGCCGAGCGCGGGATCACGCTCGTCTACGGCGCCGGCGGCATCGGCCTGATGGGGGTGGTGGCCGATGCGGTGCTGGCGGGTGGCGGAACGGCCATCGGCGTGATTCCCGAAAAACTTGAGAGCCTCGAGGTGGCGCATCCTGGTCTCACCGAGACGGTGGTCACCAAGGACATGTTCCGGCGCAAGCGGATCATGCTCGATCGCGCCGACGGCTTCGTGATCCTGCCGGGGGGCTACGGCACCCTCGACGAGTTCTTCGAGGTGCTGACCTGGAAGCAGCTCGGGCTCCTCGACAAGCCGATCGTCGTCCTCGACAGCGAAGGCTATTGGGGGCCGCTGCTGGACCTGCTCGACCAAGTGAGTGCCGAGGGATTTGCTCCGCCGGCCACATCCGGCCTCGCCACCGTGGTCAACAGCATCGACGAGCTGTTCATCGCCCTCGACAACGGCGAGGCGTAGCCGCCTTTCCGAGCCGTCCTTCGCGGCGGCCCTGTCCTTGACCGGTCGGACCGCTTTGCTAAGGTGCGCGCGGCCCCGCCGGCCGTCAGCGCCCATTCCTCGGGCCCTATGCCCACAACGCATTCCTGGAGAGCTTCGGATGGCGAAAATCAAGGTCGCCAACCCCGTCGTCGAGATCGACGGCGACGAGATGACCCGAATCATCTGGGCGTGGATCAAGGACCAGCTGATCCTGCCCTATGTGGATATCGACCTCCTCTACTTCGACCTCGGCGTCGAGCATCGGGATGCGACCGACGATCAGGTCACGGTCGATTGCGCCGAAGCGATCAAGGAGATCGGCGTCGGCGTCAAGTGCGCGACCATCACACCGGACGAAGACCGCGTCGAGGAGTTCGGCCTCAAGAAGATGTGGCGCTCGCCCAACGGCACGATCCGCAACATCCTCGGCGGCACCGTGTTCCGCGAGCCGATCATCTGCCGCAATGTGCCGCGCCTCGTGCCCGGCTGGGAAAATCCCATCGTGATCGGCCGCCACGCCTTCGGCGACCAGTACCGCGCCACCGATTTCGTGGTGCCGGGCAAGGGCAAGCTCACGGTGCGCTTCGAGCCCGAGAACGGCGGCGACGTTATCGAGCGCGAGGTGTTCAACTTCCCCGGCGGCGGCGTCGCGCTCGCCATGTACAACCTGGACGATTCGATCCGCGACTTCGCCCGCGCCTGCATGAACTACGGGCTGGATCGGGGCTGGCCGGTCTACATGTCGACCAAGAACACGATCCTCAAGTTTTACGACGGACGCTTCAAGGACCTCTTCGAGGAGGTCTTCGAGGCCGAGTTCAAGGACCGCTTCGAGGCAGCCGGTATCGGCTACGAGCACCGGCTGATCGACGACATGGTCGCCGCCGCGCTCAAGTGGGAGGGCGCCTTCATCTGGGCCTGCAAGAACTACGACGGCGACGTGCAGTCGGACACCGTGGCCCAGGGCTTCGGCTCGCTCGGCCTGATGACCTCGGTGCTGATGTCGCCCGACGGCAAGACGGTGGAGGCCGAGGCGGCGCACGGCACCGTCACCCGCCACTACCGCGCCTATCAGCGGGGCGAGGAGACTTCGACCAACCCGATCGCCTCGATCTTCGCCTGGAGCCGCGGCCTCAAGCACCGCGGCCGGCACGACGGCAACCAGGCGCTCGTGGACTTCGCCGACACGCTGGAGCGCTGCTGCATCGAGTGCGTGGAAGCCGGAGAGATGACCAAGGACCTCGCCATCCTGATAGGCCCCGAGCAGGGCTGGCTCAACTCCAAGGATTTCCTGGACGCGATCGACCGCCGCCTGCGCGCCGCAATGGCGTAGGGCGAGGTGCGCCCGCGACCACCCGAATTAGAAGAAGTGGCGCCAGCCCGAGAGCAGGATTAACTCTGCGTCCGCGTTCCTGCGATGGCCCGGCTCGTGCGAGAGTGTCGCGCCGAGGCGCAACTCTCCGATCTCCAAGGGCTGCTGCCACTGCAGCGCCAAGTCGACCTGCCTGCCGCCAGGCTCAACATCCGCAGTCAGGGTGTTGCGGATCACCTCGCCCGCTGTCGTTCGACCAGAGGGAATCGTAATCGACGCCTGACCGCCTTCCACGCGGAGCGGCTGCGACAGCGACACACGAAACGCACTGCCGTCGTCATTCTGGCGGGTGGCGTGCAACGCGAACGCGCTGGTGGCGAGAGGCGAGATTTCCTGAAACACACCGCCTTGCGCTTGTGCAGTCACGGTGCCGATCTCCGCAGTGCCGCCAAGGCGCCACGAACCGACCTCCGTGTCCGCCTCGATTCCCGCGAACGCGGCGTGCGCCTCCAGGTCCCCGAACGCGCCGTCGGCCTCGCTGCCGAGCAGGGTGTCCCGCTCGTCCAACCAGCCGGCCCGAAGACCGAACGGAGCCTCAGGCTCGCGCCAGGTGAGCGCCGCACCCGATGCAGGCTCTTGCCGAGCCAGGCCCTCCGTGGTGAGCAAGGTGGCGCTCAGGTTGGCAGCAACCGGCAGACTTGCGACGACGCTGTGCCTAGCCAGGGCGAAGTGGCTGGCACTCGCGGCGGGGGAGCCGCCAGACTTTGCCAGATACAAGGCGGGGAGCGCGTCTTGAGGTGCGCCGCGTGTCTCGAGGATGGGGAGTCGGATGGCATCCGCCGGGGAGCCAAGTAGCTCCGACAGCGATAGCTGTTGGAAGTCGCTGTAGCGGTCGTGCAGCGCAGGCCTTGCGGCAACGTTCACCATGCTGTCGACGTCGTACCAGAAGGGCGCGCCCTGGGTGTCGAAGGCGGCGATCTCTTGCCCTTCCAGCACGGGAACGAATGCATCACCGAAGGCGAGGCCGAGTTGCAGGCCCGAACTCTGAAGAGTGGCACCCGCGCTTTCCACGCGATCGCCCATCGCGACGACCGCCGCACCCACGGGCGAGGTCGCGGCACCCAGGTCCATGAGTCCGCGGCCGTAAATCGCGCCATCGGCGTAGATGCCGCTGCGGTCGGCCGTCTCCAGAAGCCTCGAGAGCAGATCGGTGTTGGAGATCTGCCCCCGGAAATACTGCTTCATCAGCGCAAGGCCGCCGGTCACCATCGGCGCGGCGTATGATGTGCCGCCTCCGTCGGCGACGGACCGGATTGGGTTCCCGTCCCCATCCGGACCGAAATAGGACACCCGGACTTCCTCTCCCGGGGCCGCAACGCAATAGTCCGCCGCGAAGCCGCAGCGGTTGGAAAACTCGGCAATCTCGCCGTCCGGGCGTATGGCCACGACGGCGACCGTATTCTCTTGCAGCTCCGGAAAGTGTGTGGCCAAGCCCGGCAACAGATCGATCGAGCTCGCTTCTACCGCGCCGTCTACGCATTGAGGTATCGGGATGCCGCATGCTGTACCATGCGAATTTCCCGCTGCCCACACCAAGACGACCTTGTCTTCGGTACCTTCCTGAACGATTGAGGCAATCATCCGCGCAAAGGGTTCGCGAAGCACCTCTTCACTGTAATTCTCGATAATTCCCGAGACGCCGAGGCTCAAGTTCAGTAAATCGACGCTACGAGAGCCGAACCGCCAGGCGAGTATCTCGTCAAATCTGTCCGCAAAGTATTCTGCGGTTCCCGGCAGCTCGCTTATCTGGATCGGATCATACAATTCAGGCGCTTCTCCCAGCGGAATGGCGAAGACGACGAGATCGGCGCCCCAGGCCACACCCTGCGCGTCGTACGGGAATCCGGGAATATCCTCTCCGGCGATAATGCTTGCCACCGCTGTGCCGTGAGAAAGTTCGCTTCCGTCATCGCCGGTCGCACCCGCGAGAAACCGCTCAGGGACGGTCTTATTCCGAAATTGGGGATGGGCATTGTCGATCCCCGTATCCAGCACGCCGACGGTAACGCCCTCGCCGGGCGCGACGTCGGGACCGAACTCCAGCTCCAGGTTTGCGTAGGCCTGGTCGGCATTAATTGCGGCCAGGCCCCACTGGTTCTGGAAGCTCGACGGTTCGGCGTACTCGCCTGCGATTTCCTGCACCAAGGCTTCGAACTCGGGTTCGGAAAGGCAACCCTCGTCATGAGTCTGAACGCAGGATTCCTCCTCGTCGCTTACAAGAATGTGGCAAGCGGCCAATATCGGGATGACGAGACAGAGAGGAACCGCGACGCGGAACACGTGTCCTGAAAGCCGAAGAACCCGCAAACGCAGAGACCGATACAGGTGCGGGCGAATCATTGTTGGGCTCCCGTCAATTTGGGAGCTTCAAACACGGATTCGCCGGACAGACAATTATGACTTTGTTTTATGCGCCTGCGGTTTAGAAAATGGGCAGAAATTCCTGCGCGAGTCAGGCCCTCGTCTCCAGCGACGAATTGCCAACTAAAACAACCCTGTAATGTGACCGTTTTCGTCGACGGCGATGTTGTCGGCGGCGGGCACGCGGGGCAGGCCGGGCATGGTCATGATCGCGCCGCAGATGACCACCACGAACTCGGCGCCGCCCGAGAGGCGCACCTCTCGAATCGGCACCTCGAAGCCGCTGGGCGCGTTCTTGAGCGCCGCGTCGGCCGAGAAGCTGTACTGCGTCTTCGCCATGCACACGGGGAAGTGCCCGAAGCCGCCGGCCTGAAGCTCGTCGAGCCGCCGCCTGACGGCCGCGTCCGCCGTGATGCCGTCGGCGCCGTAGATGCGCTTGGCCACGGTCTCGATCTTCTCCCAAAGGGTCAGGCCGTCCGCATAGAGGGGCTGGAAGGACGAAGGCTTCGACTCGATCGTGCCCACGACCTCGTGCGCCAGAGCCTCGCAGCCGGCGCCGCCCATCGCCCAGTGATCGCACTCCACGGCCGTCACGCCCATCTTGGCGCAAGCGTCCGCCACCAGCACGCGCTCGGCCTCGCTGTCGGCGGAAAAGCGGTTGATCGCCACCACCGCCGGCACGCCGTAGCCCTGCACGTTCTTCACGTGCCGCGCCAGGTTCTCCATGCCCGTCGCCAGCGCCTCCAGGTTCTCGCTGCCGAGGTCGCTCCGCGCGACGCCGCCGTGCATCTTGAGTGCGCGGATCGTCGCGACGATCACGGCGCAGTCCGGCGCCAACCCGGCCTTGCGGCACTTGATGTCGAAGAATTTTTCGGCACCCAGATCGGCGCCGAAGCCCGCCTCGGTCACCACGTAGTCCGCGAGCTTGAGCGCGGTCCTGGTCGCGATCACCGAGTTGCAGCCGTGAGCGATGTTTGCGAAAGGGCCGCCGTGGATCAGCGCCGGGTTGTTCTCCAGCGTCTGCACCAGATTGGGCGCGAGCGCGTCTTTGAGCAGCGCGGTCATGGCGCCATCGGCGTTCACCGCGCTGGCGCGCACCGGCTCGCGTTCGCGCGTGAGCCCGACCACGATGTTGCCGAGCCGCGCGCGCAGATCGTCGAGATCGCGCGAGAGGCAGAAGATCGCCATCACCTCGGAGGCGACAGTGATGTCGAAGCCGTCCTCGCGCGGGAAGCCGTTGGCCACGCCGCCGAGCGATGAGACCACGCTGCGCAAGGCGCGGTCGTTCATGTCGACCACGCGGCGCCAGCTCACCCGGCGCGGGTCGATGCCGGCCTTGTTGCCCCAGTAGATGTGGTTGTCCACCATTGCCGCGAGCAGGTTGTTGGCCGCGCCGATGGCGTGGAAGTCGCCGGTGAAGTGGAGGTTGATGTCCTCCATCGGCACCACCTGGGCATAGCCGCCGCCCGCCGCCCCGCCCTTGACGCCGAAGCAGGGGCCGAGGCTCGGCTCCCGCAGCGCCATGACGGCCTTCTTGCCGATCCGGTTGAGGCCGTCTCCGAGGCCCACGGTGGTGGTGGTCTTGCCCTCGCCCGCCGGCGTCGGCGTGATCGCCGTCACCAGGATCAGCTTGCCGTCGGGCCGGTCCTGCAGCGAGCCGATGTGGTCGAGGGTGATCTTCGCCTTGTCGTGGCCGTAGGGGACCAGATGCTCGGCAGCGATGCCGAGACGATCCTGGGCGAGTTCGAGAATCGGGCGCTTGGTGGCCGCCCGCGCGATATCGATATCGCTCTTGGGATCGGTGTGCTGTGAGCCTGTGGGTTGGGCCATGGTTCACTCCCCTCAGCGTTCGGTCCGGCGGCTTGCCCCGCCGTCACGCCCGGCCCGACGAGGGGGTGTGACGATGCGCTAGTGCAGCCTGGCCCAGACGCGCCTGTAGATGACGAACAATACCGCCGTGAGCACGAAGACGAAGATCAGCACCTTGAGGCCGGTCTGCTTGCGCTCCTCCAGCTCCGGCTCAGCGGTCCAGGAGAGGAAGGCGGTCACGTCCCGCGCATGCTGCTCGAGAGTCATGGGCGTGCCGTCGACGTACTCGACCGCCTCGTCGTAGAGCGGCTCCACCATGGCAATCTGCTGGCCCGGGAAGAAGTGGTTGAAGTTCATGCCGTCGGCAAGCTCCATCCCTTCCGGCGCCTCTTCCTCGTAGCCGGTCATCAGCGCGTAGATGTAATCCGGCCCGCCCTCGCGCGCCTTGATGATCAGCGAGAGATCCGGCGGCAATGCGCCGCCGTTGGAGGCTCGCGCCTCGTTGTCGTTGGCGAAGGGCGAGGGCCAGTAATCGGAGAGCCTGGCCGGCCGGTCGAACATCTCGCCCTCGTCGTCGGGCCCGTCCTCGACCTCGTACTCCGCAGCGATCGCCTTCGCCTCCTCCTCGGTGAAGCCGATCTCCACCAGGTTGCGGAAGGCAATGTACTGAAGCGAGTGGCACGCGGAGCAGACTTCCTGGAAGACCTGGAAGCCGCGCTGCAGCTCGCCCCGGTCGAAGGTGCCGAAGACGCCTTCGTGCTGCCAGTCCTGACCGGGGATATCGGGCGCATCGCCGGCCGCGAGGGCCGCGTTGCCACCGAAGAGAGCGAAAACGCCGATCAGCCCGGCCAGCAGGACGCCGCGCATCACGACTTCTCCCCGGACGCCGCCGGCGCTGCGGCCGCCTCATCTCCGCCCCCGCCTTTTAGCACCGCCTGATGGATGCTCTCCGGCAGCTTCGTGGGCCGCTCGAACTTGCCTATCAGTGGCAGGATGATGAGGAAGTGCGCGAAGTAGTAGCCGGTGGTCACCTGGCCGATCCAGATGAAGTTGCCCTCGGGCGAGTTGGCGCCGACCCAACCGAGCGCGATGCAATCCACGACGAAGACCCAGAACGCCCACTTGTAGATCGGGCGGAAGCGCGCGCTCCGCACCCGGGACGTATCGAGCCAGGGCAGGATGAAGAGGATGAAGATCGAGGCGACCATCGCCACGACGCCGCCGAGCTTGTCGGGAATCGCGCGCAGGATCGCGTAGAAGGGCAGGAAGTACCATTCCGGCACGATGTGCGCCGGCGTCTGCAGCGGGTTCGCCTTCTCGTAGTTGATCACCTCACCCAGCGCGTTCGGCATGTAGAAGGTGAAGATCAGCAGGATGAACATCATCACGCCCACCCCGAACGAGTCCTTGGCCGTGTAGTAGGGGTGGAAGGGGATGGTGTCCTTCTTGCTCTTGATATCGATGCCGAGCGGATTGTTCGACTTGCGGTGATGCAGCGCCCAGAGGTGGATGAAGACCACGCCGAAGAGCACGAAGGGCAGCAGATAGTGCAGCGCATAGAAGCGGACGAGCGTGGGATGATCGACCGAGAAGCCGCCCCACAGCCAAGTGACGACGGTCTCGCCGATCCACGGGATCGCCGAGGTCATGTTGGTGATCACCGTCGCCGCCCAGAAGCTCATCTGCCCCCACGGCAGCACGTAGCCCATGAAGGCGCTCGCCATCATGAGCAGCAGAATGATGACGCCCATCCACCACAGGATCTCGCGCGGCGACTTGTAGGAGCCGTAGTAGAGGCCGCGGAAGAGGTGGATGTAGACCACGGCGAAGAACATCGAGGCGCCGTTGGCGTGGAGGTAGCGCATGAGCCAGCCCCACTCCACGTCGCGCATGATGTGCTCGACCGAATCGAAGGCGTGATCGGCGTGCGGCGTGTAGTGCATCGCCAGCACCACGCCGGTGATGATCTGCACCACCAGCATGATCCCGGCGAGGGAACCGAAGTTCCACCAATAGTTCAGGTTGCGCGGCGCCGGATAGTCGATGAGGTGCGCATTGGTCCAGCTGAAGATCGGCAGCCGGTACTCGATCCACTGGGCGACGCGGTTCTGCGGTACGGGTGTCGTCATCCGGCGCGGTCCCCTACCCGATCCGAACCAGCGTTTCGTCGAGGAATTCGTAGCTCGGCACCGGGAGATTGGCCGGCGCCGGCCCCTTGCGGATGCGGCCGGAGGTGTCGTAGTGCGAGCCGTGGCAGGGGCAGAACCAGCCGCCGAACTCGCCCCGCGGGTCGCCGACCTTGGAGCCGAGCGGCACGCAGCCGAGGTGAGTGCAAACACCCTCCACGATCAGCCATTGCGCCTGCGGCGCCCGCTCCGAATCCGGCTGCGGATCCGAGAGGTCGCCGACATTGACGTCCTGCGCCGCTGCGATCTCGTCTGCCGTGCGATGGCGCACGAAGACCGGCCGCCCGCGCCACTTCACGACGATGGTCTGGCCTTCCTCGACGGCGGAAAGATCGACCTCGGTGGACGCCAGTGCGAGCACGTCGGCCGACGGGTTCATGGTCTCGATCAGCGGCCAAGTAATACCCACCACCGCCATGCCGCCCATGGCGCCGGCCGCGAGGACCAAAAAGTCGCGTCGCGTGCCCGCGTGCTCGGAAGAGCTATCTGAGGGCGGCGCGGCGTCTGCCATTGTCGAACCCTTCGGATTGCCTGACGGGATTGCTTGCGAGAACCCGGAATCGAGCAACTGTCACGACATGCTCGCGGCGGTTGCCGCGAGCGGCGACAGGGTTAGCACGGGCCGTTGGCAAGGGCAAGACGCTAAGACGGGGGTCTCGAACACCTGCGGCTGGACCTAGGAATTCGGGGCCCGCAGCGCCTCGGTCGCCGCCCGATCCACCGCCAGCGAATCGCTTTCCCGCTCCCCGGTCAGCACGACTCCGTAGACCTCGCGGGCGCGCTCGGGCGTCTCCCAGCCGCGCGCGACATCCATGCGCACCCGCTCGGGATCGCGCTCCATCGGATCGCCGTACCCGCCGCCGCCGGCATCGAAACCGCGAATCAGCTCGCCCGGCAGGAGGTCGAGCTGCACAACGTTGGGGAGCTTGGTCTGATCGCCATTGGCGCCGACCTTGAACTGCACCGCCGGCGTGCCGTCGTGCCCGCCCTGGGCGCCCCGCGCCGGGTTGATCTGGCAGTCGGAGGGGATCACCACGGTCATCGGGTCCTCGCGCGGCCCGTAGACGACCTCGCAGGCGGGCCCGCCGCGATGGCGCCCGGCGCCGCCGGTGCCGGGCATGAGGCGCACGGTCTTGAACAGCATCGGGTGCTTCACCTCGGCGAGCTCGATACTGTCCCGGTACATGAGGCCCGAGACCACGGGCAGCACGTAGGTGACCCAGCCGTCGGCCTTGGGCCCGGCTGGGCCGCCGTTCACCACCATCATGAGCTGGTTGATGTAGGGATCGCCGCCGCGCCGGAAATCCTTGCCGCTCAGCACCCCGGTGGCAGCGCACATGGCGCTGCCGCCCTCCGCCAGGCCGAAGCCGTCGCCGAGCTTGGCCATCGCCGAGTGGGTGATGTTGACCAGGCGGTCGGCGACGTTGGTGGTCGCCATCGAGGTGGAATGCGGAAAGGACGGTCGGCCGACCACGCAGCCGTCCCGCAGCAGCACGTCCACGCGCCGGAACGACCCGCCGTTGTGCGGAATCTCCGGGCCCAGGCAGTTGAAGAGCCCGGCCACGACGTTGTTGATGGCGCAGGCCTCCGATTCGTTGAGGCCGCAATCGACGCAGTCGATGTTGTCGCGCAGGTCGATGGTGATCCGGCCCGCGTCCGGGTCGATGCGGAGCTCGACCTTGATCGGGATGCCGTCGGGCAGGAAGGGCTCGAAGGGATCGTGCGCACCTTCGGCCTCGACCTCGGCCTCGGGCAGCGCCTGGATCGCCTGCACCATGCGGCGCTCGGAATAGTCGAACCACTCGCGGATAAAGGTCTTGATGGTGTCCTTGCCGTACTTGTCGCATAGCTCCTTCAGGCGCCGCTCGGCGATGCGCGCCGCGCCGAGCTCGGCCAGGAAGTCGCCGTACCACTGCTCCGGCACCCGGATCCTGCGCCGGCACATGCGGATCACGTCGTCGACCATCTCGTAGCCGCGCTGGACGCGGACGCAGGGGAAGATCAGCGAGCCCTCCTCGTACACGTCCTTCGCCGCAGCGTGATACGTGGTCGGGATGCTGTTGCCGATATCCGCCTGATGCCCCTTGGCGCAAGCCGTGAACAGGTGCTCGCCGTCGATGAAGACCGGCACCAGCACCGCGTGGTCGGCCGGGTGAGTGTTGCCGAGGTAAGGGTCGTTGTGGAGAAAGGCGTCTCCCTCGGCGAGATCGCCGTGCAGCTCGGTCATGGCCTTCGTCTGCAGGTGCGAGCCGAAGATATGGACCGGCAGGCCCTCCGCCGTCGCCAGCAGCTGGTTGTCGGCGGTGCAGATCGCGCAGGAGAAATCGCGCGCCACGGCGATCACCGCCGAGCGCGCGGCCTTCAGCAGCGTGTTCGACATCTCGCGCACGATGCCGTCGAGCCGGTTGGAGAGCACCGAGAGAAGGATCGGGTCCAGCGCCTCGGCCGGTTGCGCGGGCTGGGTCATCTCAGCAGGCCTCCAGAATGAAGTTGCCGGCCTCGCTCAGGCGGGTCCGCGTGCCGGGGTCAACCACGATGGTGGTGGTCGGCTCCTCGATGATCGCCGGCCCCTCGATCGCGGCGCCCGGGCTCAGGTTGCGGCCGAGATAGATCGGCGTGTCCACACGCGCGCCGCCGCCGAAATAGGCGAGCCGGCGGCTGTCCGGCTCCGGCGGCCCGGCGGCGCCGGCGATTGACGGCGGCCGGGCAGCGGCGTCGAGCCCGACCGAGACCCGCCCCTTCCAATTGAGGCATTCGAGGATGCTGTCGGGATCGCGTACGGCGAAGACCTGCTCATGCGTGGCGTGGAAGCGCTCGACCAAGGCGGCGACGTCGCGTTCGTTCTCGAAGCGGGCGACCGGCAGCGCCACGTCGAGCTCCCACACCTGGAACAGGTAGCGCGCCTCGACGAAGCGTTCGATCCGCATCGTCTCGAGCCCGCGCTCGCCGAGGGTCGCGGCGAAGCGCTCCAGCTCGGCGTCGATCGAATCGAGCACGGCGTTCACGCCTTCGAAGTCGAAGCCGGCGGAGCGCGTGACCATGCTCGCCGAGTGCTCGTGAATCACGTCCGAGACCTGCATGCCGCAGGCGCTGAGCACGGCGGCGGTACGCGGCAGGATCACCCGCTCGCAGCCGAGCTCACCCGCGATCGCCATGACGCCGAGGCCTGCCGCGCCGCCGCCCGCGACCAGCGTGCACTCGCGCGGGTTGAAGCCTTCGGTCACGGTGATGTCCTGAATTGCCTTGATCATCAGCTCGTTGGCGAGGCTCATGACGGCATGCGCGCCGTCGTCCAGGGACTTGCCTAGCCGATCGGCGAGCGTGCCCACAGCACGCCGCGCCGCGTCGATGTCAAGCGTAAGCCGCCCACCCAGAAAATAGTCGGGGTCGAGATAGCCCAGGAGCAGCGCCGCATCGGTCACCGTGGGCTTGGTGCCGCCGGTGCCGTAGCAGGCCGGCCCCGGCACCGCGCCCGCGCTGCGCGGGCCCACCCGGAGCAGGCCGCCCGGATCGATCCAGGCGATCGAGCCGCCTCCGGCGCCGATGCTGCGCACGTCGACCGACGAGATCGCGAGGATATGGCCGACCCACTGCCCGCCGATCCAGGTCTCGCGGGTCTGCTTGACCGCGCCGTCGCGAACCAGGCCGACGTCGAAGGTGGTACCGCCGGTGTCGCAGACGATCACATCGTCGCCGAAGCCTTCCACCTGCGAATAAGCCAGAGCTGCCACCGGCGCCATCGCGGGGCCCGACTTGACCGTGTGGATGGGGCGCTCGACCAGCTCGTCCACGTGCATGCAGCCGCCGACCGAGGTGCTTACCAGGATCTCGCCCTTGCAGCCGGCGTCGCGCAGATCGTCCTCCATACCCTGGAGGTGCGCCTGCATCAGAGGCTTGAGCGAAGCGTCGATGGCGGTCGCCGACGCGCGGCGGTACTCGCGCACGATGGGGATCAGCCGGTGCGAGAGCGTGTAGGGGACGCCCGGGAGAACCTCCTCGATCAGCGCCGCCAAAGCCTGCTCATGCGCCGGGTTCGCGACCGCCCACAACAGGCAGACGGCGACCGCCTCGAAGCCCCGCTCCTTGACCAGCCCCAGCGCCGCACGCGCCTGCGCGCGGTCCAGCGGGATGACCACGCCGCCTTCGGCGTCGATCCGCTCGTCAATCTCGAAGGTGTGGGCCTGCGGGATGTAGGGGTCCGGGTAGTCGGTCTCGAAGTCGTGAACCCCGTGCTTGCCGCCCTCCTTCAGCACCAGGATGTCGGGGAAGCCAGCCGTCACCAGGAACGCGGTCTTGGCCACCGCACCCTGCACGATCGCGTTGGTCGCCCGCGTCGTGCCGTAGATCAGGAGTTCGGTCTCACCCAGCAGCGCGGGCAAGCTCAGGCCGAGTTGCTCGGCCGCGTTCTCCAGCGCGCCCTGCATGCCGACGAAGATGCGGTCGGGCGTGGTCGGCGCCTTGCCGACCACCTCCCGCCCGTCGCCCCCGGCCACGACATCGGTAAAGGTGCCGCCGGTGTCGACGGAGATTCGGAGCCCCAAGACGGAGCCCCTGTAGGCGAGGGCTCAGCCCTTGCCGAAGACGCTCTCCACGGCCTCGCCGAAGATGCCGACGGTCTCGTCGACATCCGCCCGCGTAAACGTGAGCGGAGGCGAGAAGGCGTTGACCGGCAGGAAGGGCAGCCCTCGCGTGAGCAGGCCACGCTCCTGCGCCGCGACCGAGACGCGCCGATGCGCCGGCGGGGTCATGTCCGGCGCGGCCTTGCTCCCGGGCTCGGCGACATACTCGACGCCGAGCATGAGGCCTGCGCCGCGGATGTCGCCCACATTGGGGTGATCGCCCACCCGCTCGTTCAGGCACTGCTTGAAGTAGGCGCCGACCTCGGCCGAGTTGGCGACCAGATTCTCGCTCTCCATGATCTCCAGGTTGGCGAGGCCGACGGCGCCGCCCACCGGGTGGCCAGAATAGGTGAAGCCGTGGGCGAACATGCCGACCTCGGGCGTGCCGTCCGCCAGCACCTTCCAGACCTCGTCGGAGATCGCCACCGCCGACATCGGGAAGTAGGCGCTGGTGAGCCCCTTGGCGAAGGTCATCAGGTCGGGCTTGAGCCCGAAGTAGCTCGCGCCGAACCAGGTGCCGAGGCGCCCGAAGCCGCAGATCACCTCGTCGGCGATGAAGAGGATGTCGTGCTTCTTGAGGATCGCCTGCACCTTGTCGTAGTAGCCGCCGCCCGGGATGATCACGCCGCCAGTGCCCATCACCGGCTCCGCGATGAAGGCCGCGATGGTCTCCGGCCCTTCCCGCTCGATCATGGCTTCCAGCGACGCGGCCATGCGGTCGGCGAAATCCTCCTCGCTCTCGCCCTCCAGGCCCTCCCGCCAATAGTGCGGGCAATCGGTGTGCAGCACCCCCCCGAAGGGCAGGTCGAAGGCCTTGTGGTAAAGCGGAATACCGGTGAGGCTGCCGGCCGCCGCGGTGACGCCGTGATAGGCGCCGAGGCGCGAGATGATCTTCTTCTTCTCTGGCCGGCCGCGCAGGTTGTTGTAGTAGCGGACCAGCTTGAATTGGGTGTCGTTCCCGTCCGAGCCCGAGAGTCCGAAGAACACCTTGCCGATGTGGTGGCAATCGGCGTGCTCGTGGAGCAGCGAGAGCAGCTTCTCGGCGAGCCTGATCTGCGGCTCGTTCGAGGCGCCGCCGAAGGTGTGGAAGAAGCCGATGCGCGACATTTCCTCGGCCGCGACCTCGGCGAGTCTGGTCCGCCCGTAGCCGATGTTGACGCACCAGAGCGCCGCCGCCGCGTCGATAAAGCCCTTGCCCTCCCGGTCGTAGACCTTCACCCCGCCGCTCTTCCCGTAGATGACGGGACCAACATCCTGATGCTCGGCGATCGAGGTGACCGGGTGGAGCATGACCTGCTTGTCGAGCTCCTCCAGGGAGATGTTTTGGGTCTGATCGAGCGACATGCTGCGTCTCCAATGTTCGAGGGCGGGCAAGCCGCCGCAATGGTCGGACCAGACGGCAGCCGGGGCCGGCAGCCTATGTCAGCGCGCCTCTTGCGGCAACGGTGCGGGCGACGCGCGACCGGCGCCCGCCTCAGGCGCCGAGGTAGTACTGCTTGACCATCTCGTTCTCCGACAGATCGGCGGCGGAGGCGGCGGCGAAGGCAATCTCGCCGTGGACGATGATGTAGCCGCGATCGGCGATCTTGATGGCCTGGTTGAAGTTCTGCTCGGCCATCAGCACGGTCAGGCTGCGCTGCTCCTTCAGCTCCCTGATCTTGGCAATCACACGGCTGACCAGGATCGGCGCAAGCCCGACGGAGGGCTCGTCGACCACCAGGATGCGGGGTTCCGACATCAGCGCACGCGCGATCGCCAGCATCTGCTGCTCGCCGCCTGACATCGAGCCTGCGAGCTGACGCCGGCGTTCGGCCAGCACCGGGAAGGCCTCGAACACGAACTCCAGATTGGCGCCGATCCGCTTCCGCGCGGATGCACGATAGGCGCCCAGCGTCAGGTTCTCCGCCACCGTGAGCTGGGGGAACAGGCGCCGTCCCTCCGGCACCAGGGAAATGCCGAGCTCGACCACGTCCTGCGGCGTCTTGCCCACGAGCTCGATCTTCTCGCCCTCGTCGGTCTCGTAGGTGATGGACCCGGCGGTAGGGGCGACGATCCCCATGATGCAGTTGATGAGTGTGGACTTGCCGTTGCCGTTGGTGCCCAGCAGCACCACCGTCTCACCGGAATCGACGGAGACCGAGACGCCGTGCAGGACGCGCACCGAGCCGTACCCGGCTTCGACGTTATCAACGACGATCCTACTCACCGAGATAGGCCCTTTCGACTTCGGGGTCGTTGACGATCTCGTCGGGCGTGCCCTCCGCGATCTTCTGCCCCGCGTCCAGCACCACGATGCGCGTCGAGAAGCGCATCACCGCCCGCATGATGTGCTCGATCATGATGATGGTGATGCCGGCTTCGTTCAGCCGGAACAGGATGTCGAGGATGTCGTCGACCTCGGTCGACGAGAGGCCGGCCATCGCTTCGTCGGAGATCAGCAACTCCGGCTGGGTCGCCATCGCGCGGGCGAGCTCCAGCTTGCGCATGTCGATTTGCGTGAGCGCGCCTGCGTTCTCGTCGGCGCGGTCCGCAAGCCCGATCGTCTCCAGGATCGCCATGCCGCGCTCGCGCACCTGACCCGGCGCCGAATTGGACGCGAATTCGAGCGCGACACCCAGATTCTCCAGCACCGTCATGGAGCGGAAGGGCTTGGGAATCTGGAAGGAGCGCGCGATCCCCAGCCGCGTGCGCTGATGGGGCTTCTTGCCGTCGAGCTTGGTGCCCTTGAAGACGATCTCGCCGCCCTCGTTGGCGAGGGTCCCTGAAATGCAGTTGATCATGGTGGTCTTGCCCGAGCCGTTCGGGCCGATCAAGCCGAAGCGCTCGCCGGCCCTGACCTCCATGCTGATCTGGTCCAGCGCCGTGAAACCGCCGAAGCGCTTGGTGACGGTGCGCACGTCGAGCAGCGGGTCAGCGGTCATCGCGACGGCCTCCCAACCACTTCTTGAGCAGCCCTACGATCCCCTCGGGCGCGACGATCACGAAGAACACCAGGACGACGCCGACGATCAGGAGATTGAGCTCGGACGAGATCGTCACCGTCGCGACCTGCTGGACGGTGCCGAGCAGGAGAGCGCCGATCAGCGGGCCGAGCCACGTGGTGGCGCCGCCGATCATCGGCATCGCGATGGCGTTCACCGCATAGACGAGGTTGAACGCCGAAGACGGCTCGATGAAGCCCACGTAGAGCGCGAAGGGCGCGCCGGCGACGCCCATCAGGAATCCGGACACCGTCGTCGCGATCAGCTTGAGCCGGAGGGTCGGGACGCCGGCGCACTCGGCGGCAATCTCATCGTCGCGGATGGCGGTGAAGCCACGCCCCGTCTTCGACAGCTCGAGCCAGCGCGCCATCGCGACCGCGAAGATCGCGAGCAGGAGCATCACGAAGAAGAGGAACTCGATGTAGTCGCCGAAGGGCGCCATCTCGCGCGAGCGCAGGATATAGGCGCCGGTGGCACCGCCCACGAAGTCCCAATTGATGATCAAGGTCTCGAGAACGATGGCCATCGCGAGCGTGGCGATGGCGAAGAAGACCCCCCGCAAGCGCAGCGTCAGGTATCCCATGGCGAGCCCGAGCAAGCCGCAGACCACGCCCGAGAAGGGAATCATCAACGCGAGCGGCGCTTCGATCAGGTTGTAGAGGACGACGGAGGCATAGGCGCCCACCGCGAAGAACCCGGCCGTGCCGAAATTAACGTAGCCCATGTAGCCGCCCATGATGTTCCAGGCGGTCGCGAGCACCACGTATTGCAGGACGACATAGCCGGCGAAGAAGATGAACTTGTTGATGGCGATCACGTCGAAGATCGTCAGCGCGACACCCACCAGCACGACGACCGCGGCACAGATCCAGAAAGGCGAGAGCTTCAGCGCAGGCATTCTCATCGGCCGAACAATCCCTGCGGCCGGAACGCGAGCGCCAGCAGAAGAATGCCGAAGGCCACGGCTGGCGCCCAGGACGGGCCGAAGAAGGTCGAGACCAGGCTCTCGGCGATACCGAGCACGATGCCTGCGACCAGCGTGCCGGGAATCGATCCGAGACCCGCAAGCACCGCGATCGCGAACACCTGTCCGATGTAGAGCCGGCCGACCGAGGGCTCGACCGGGATGATGATGATCAGCAGCGCCCCGGCCAGCGCAGCGGTGCCGATGCTGATGCCGAAGCCGAGCTGCTTGATCTTGACCGGATCGGCGCCCATGAGCTGCAGCGCCAGGCGATCCTGCGCCACGGCCTTGATCGCACGGCCATTGAACGTGCGCGACATGTAGAGATAGACGGCGCTGAACATGACGACGGAAACGCAGAAGGGCACGAACATGCGGGTCGGTACCCCGACCCCGCCGGCCTTCCAGCTTTGCCCGATGTAGGAGGCTTGCACGGTGCGGAAGTCCACGCCGTAAACCATGATGAGCGCGACCTCGATAATGAACATGACGCCGAAAAAGAAGGCGAGGCCGCGCAGCGCTTCGTCGTCCTTGCGCTCGAAACTCTCGTAGTAAAGCCGGTAAGCGCCGGCACCGATCAGGAAGAACACGGGAATGCAAATTATTCCCGACAGGATCGGATCCAGCCCCCACACGCTGTTGAACATGTAGGCGATATAGGAGCCCAGAATAATGAAAGCCGGATGGGCGATGTTGACGATGTTGAGCTGACCGAACGAAACGGTGAGCCCGAGGCTGACCGCAGCATAAAAGCCGCCGAGCAGCACGCCGGCGATCAGCGCATTAAACAGGAGATCGACGGTGAACAACGAACGACCGCCCTACCGGAAACAGGAAATGTCATCCCGTCGCGTGCGGGATGACATTTCCATCGACTGTCGCTGCTGGGCTCCTCTCGGGAGCTCTGGCTATTCGGCGTAGGGGTAGTTGATGTCCCCTGACTTCCACTCCGCCGGATAGAGCACGACGCGCGTCCCCGTCTTGGTGAAGGTCGCGAGCTCGTTGTCCGCGATTCCCTGGTACTGCACCATCAGCACGCGGGTGTTCGCCCACTCGCCGTTCGGCGCAAAGCTCACCTTGCCGACGACGGTGTCGAACTCGGAGTTGCGAATGTACTCGCCGATCACCGCGTGATCCGCGCTGTTGGTGGCGGCAATCGCCTGCTCCAGCACCTGCAGGTACGCATAAGCGTAGGGCTGGAGGTAATAGCCCAGCGGATCCACACCCTGGCCCTCGGCGGCCGTCTGGTACTTTGCCAGGAACGCCTCGACGCCCTCGAACTTGAGTGTCGGCTCCGGCACCCAGAAATCGTAGTTGACGATGCCGTTCAGCTTCGGCCCGAGCGCGGTCATGATCGAGGCGAACTGGAGCCCCACCATGCCGCCGCCGAACATCCTGGCCTTGAGCCCGACCTCGGTGGCCGCCTTCACCATCCCGACCGAATCCGGCGGGTACGAGCCGACATAGACGATGTCAGGTTTGCGCGCCTGAATCGCATTGACGATGGGCGTGTAGTCCGCCGTCCTCGGCGGATAGGACTCGTCGTAGACAATTTCGAGCCCCAGGTTCTCCGCATTGGTCCGCGCGCCATTCACCGCATTCTTGGCGAATTCGGCATCGGCGCCCACGAGCGCGATCGTCTTCGGCGGCGGATCCTGCGCCATGGCGACTTCGAAAAAGCCCCGCGACCAGTCCGTCATGGGCTCCGGCCCCGACGGCATGATTTGGAAATAGTTCGGATAGTTGAACTTTTCGTTAACCGCCAAGCCGAAGAGCGAGGGAAAGACCAGACCGCGCTGCATGACGATCGGCATCGCCGGCGCGATCAGGTTCGTGCCATAGCCGGACACCACGAAGTCGACCTCGTCGATGTCGAGGAGCTTCGTATAGATCGCCGGTACGGTCGCCGGGTTGGTCTGGTCGTCGTAGTAGACGAGCTCGACCTGCTTGCCCAGTAGTCCGCCTTTGGCGTTGACGTCCTCGGCCCACACCTGCATGGCAATCAAGGCACCCTTGCCGGCGCCTGCGAGACCGCCGGTCAGCGCCATGCTGAAGCCGATCTTGATGGTGTCGTTCGCTTGTGCCGGTGCTGCGATTGCAACCGCTCCGGCAATAATCGCCATCGCGAACGACCGCTTCAGCCATCCCCGAATGCTCAATTTTTGCTTTGATTTCATAAACATGGCCTTCGTGCCTCCCACATCCCGGACCACCTATTTCTAGAGGCTATCCCTCGGGTCGGGGACCGTCAAGCAAACGCCATGGCCGGGAGTCCTGCCAGCGACGGAAAGCGCAGCGATCACAATGGCTGATTGCGGCATCTCATGGCCGGTGCAACGGGGGTCAGTCCGAGTCTTCGATCGGCCTTTCGAGGGTCCAATCGAAGGTGCCGGTATCGCGTTCCTGCACGGCCTGCTTCCAGCCGACCTCTTCGGCCCGCTTCTTGAAGTTCACCCCTTCCGGCGAATGGCGCGTGATGCCGTCGAAGATCGTGGCAAGCCGCTGGGTGTTCATCAGGCCGGTGGATTCGATCGCCTGATTGATCACCAGCTTCTGCATGGCCAGCTGGTTGATCGGCACGCTCGCCATGCGCCCGGCCAGCGTCTCCACCTCGTCGTCGAGCGCCGCCGCAGGCACGGCCTTCAGGACGAGGCCCATGTCGGCGGCCTCCTTGCCAGTAATCCTGTCGCCGGTGAAGAGCATCCTTTTCGCCTTCTCGGGACCCAGGCGATAGACCCACATGGCGGTCGTGGGGCAGCCCCAGACCCGCGCCGGCATGTAGCCGATCTCGGCGTCCTCGGCGATGAGCGTGAGGTCGGCGCAGAGCGCGATGTCGGAGCCGCCGGCGAGCGCGAAGCCGTGCACCTTGCAGATCACAGGTTTCAGCGCCCGCCAGAGCGCCATGAAGTGCTGGGTGTTCGCCCACATGAAGGCGTAGTCCTGGATGGGGTCCCAGGGCATTTCCTGGCCCCTGTATCCGCAGTCGTCGTCGCCAACCTCTCCGCTCGCATAGCGCGAGAGGTCGTAGCCGGCGCAGAAGGCCCGCCCGGCGCCCGCGAGCACCATGACGTGGACTGCCGGATCGGCATCGGCCCGGGCGACGGCATCCGCGAGCGCGCCCGGCAGTTCGCCGTCGATGGCGTTCAGCACTTCGGGCCGGTTCAGGGTGATCCGCGCAATTCGTCCGTCGCGTTCGTAGAGGACTGGCGTCGTCATCGTGGCCCCCCTCGGTACTGCCCCGCGACGTAGCCGTCCCGCAGCCTGAACTTCTGGATCTTGCCCGAGCCGGTCATCGGGAACGCGTCGACACGGCACCAGACGGTAGGCGTCTTCTGAGGCGAGAGGCTGGCCCGGCAATGGGCATGCAGCGCGTCCCGGTCGAGCTCCTGGCCGCCCTCGGTCCGAACGAAGGCGGCGATCACCTCGCCCCAGGTGTCGTCGGGGAGCCCGACCACGGCGACCTCGGCCACGCTCACGTGCTCCAGCAGGACGTTCTCGATCTCGGCGGGGAAGTGGTTCTCCCCGCCGCGAATGATCATCTCCTTCACCCGGCCGGTGATCGTGACGTAGCCGCGCACATCCATGCGCCCGAGGTCGCCCGTATGCAGCCAGCCGTCGGCGTCGATGGCCTCGGCCGTCGCTTCGTCGTTGTCGTGATAGCCCAGCATGACGCTGGGGCTGCGGGCGCAGATTTCGCCGATCTCGTCAATGGCGGCGGTCCGGTTGTCGGCAACGCGCCGGATCGAGACTTCGGTTTGTGGAATGGGCTGCCCCACCGTGTTGCTGATGTCGTCGATGCTGTCGCCGTCATGGTGCTGGGTGATGACCGGGCTGTGCTCGGTCTGCCCGTATAGGGTGGAGAACGCGCAACCGAAGGTCCGCTGCGTGCGGCGCACCAGCTCCGGGGCCACCATGGCGCCGCCGCTGCTGATGAGCTTCAGGGTCGAGACATCGCGGGGGGACGCCTCCTGGGCGTCCAGCATGGCGAGAATCATCGTCGGCACACCGAGGGCGATGCTGGCCTTCTGGCTTTCGATCAGGCCGACGATGACGTGCGGGTCGAAGAGGCTGACCAGGACCATCCGGCAGCCGGCCTGCAGCGAGCCCAAAGTCAACATGCCGCACCCGCTGGTGTGGAACATCGGCATGGGGTTGATCCAGGTGGTGCTCTCGGTCACACCGCAGCGGCCCGCGTAGTAGCGCGCGTTGTTGACGAGCCCGCGATGGCTCAGCACCGCGCCCTTGGGGAAGCCGGTCGTGCCTGAGGTGTATTGAATCTGCGCCGCATCGCCGGGCGAGACATCGGGCAACCCCTGCGCCCCCTCCCCGCTCCCGGCATGGAGGGCCGCCGCATCGTTCATGTCGACGATTTCGCGGACCGCGCCCAGGCCCTCGGCGGCAGCGGCGCCGATCTCGGCCATCGGGTTGCCCCGGAATTCACGGACCAGGAACAGCGCCACGGCCCCCGACTGCTCGAGCACGTAGCGCAGCTCCCGCACCTGGTAGGCCGGGTTCGCCGTGACCAGCACCAGCCCGGCGAGGGCGCAGGCGTATTCCATCAGCACCCATTCCGGGCTGTTGGGCGCCCAGACGACGACCCGCTCGCCGGGGCGGAAGCGCGCGGCCAGCGCGCCCGCCAGCCGCTCGCTATCGGCGAGCAACGCCCCGTAGCTCCAGCGCCGCCCGATCTCGCCGGACTGCCGGACCTCGACCAGCGCCTCCGCATCGGAACGCCGCGCCGCCATCTCGCGCAGCAGCCCGCCCACGGTGACCTCGCGAACGTCGACATCCCGCTGCGCCGGGAAGCAGGCCTCGGTGAGCGCGACCTCGTACATGGCTTATCCGGCGGCCTCCCCGCCGCCCGGCGCGAGATTGTGCGGCGCCCGGCTCAGGCACTCCGGGCCGTCTTCGGTGATGGCGTAGGTCTCGCCGAGGGTCATGGCGAGCCCGTCATCGCTGTTCGCGAGAATGATGTGAACGAAGAGCACCATGCCGGGCACCACGCTTTGCGGATTGCCGGTGTAGAACATGGGCCCGTCCATCCACGACGGGGCGAAGGTCGCGCCCAGGCTGTAGCCGCAGGCGTTGAGGCGGTGCTTGCGATAGCCGGCCTTGTCGAGTACCCGGGCATGGGCATCGAAGACCTCGCCGAAGCGCCGGCCGGGATGCAGGGTATCGCGGCAGGCCTCGAGAGCGTCGCCGCACGCGCGGTGCATGGCCTTGTGCGCGTCGGAGACCGGGCCGATCACCAGCGTGCGCATGAGCGCGGCGTGATAGCGGCAATAGGCGCCTGCGAACTCGAGGGTGAGCTGGTCCTGCTCCGCAAGCCGGCGGCGCCCGGCCTTGTCCCGGCAGAGCAGCGCGTCGGGACCGGAGCTGAGAATGAAGGGATTGCCGGGATACTCGCCGCCGCCGCGGAAGACCGCGCCCTGCATCGCCGCGAGGATATCGCCCTCGAACGCGCCCGGCGCGGCCAGCCGCTCGGCCTCCGCCAGGGCGTCGTCGGCGAGTTCGGCCGCGCGACGCACATGGGCGAGCTCGTCGTCGCTCTTGACCCGGCGGAGCGCAGAGACGAGGTCGGACGCGTCTTCCAGCGTGCAGAACTCGTCGAACGCCCGCTCGACCTTGAGCCAGTTCGCCGCCGTCAATCCTTGCGTATCGCGCTCGACGCCGATCAGCGTGCCGGCCCCGCCATGCCCGGTGACCACGTCGCGAAGCGCGCCGGCGGGGTCGGCGCCGGCTTCGTCGACCCAGATGCGGATGTCCTCGATGATCGAGGTGTGCTGCGCCTGCCTCAGGTCGGGCGCGCGGGTCAGCAGCGTCATGCGCCCGTCGCTGCCGAGCCAGAGGCACTGGAAGAAGCAGAATCCGAAGGTGTCGTAGCCCGTCAGGTAGTACATGCTCTCCTGCTTGAAGAGCAGGATGCCGAAGAGGCCGCGCCCTTTGAGCGCGCGTACCACCGCGTCGCGACGCTGGTCGAACTCGTCCCTCGTGAAGTGGATCGCCATGCGCCGCCGCCCTCTGCCAAAGTGTAATTCTTGCGGCGGACGATAGGGCGCGGCGATGCGGGCGTAAACCGGGGCGAAGCAGCATCCCGCGACTCTCCGAGACTCCCCTTCGGCGGCGTTTCCCGATAATGAAGGCGGCCGTGCCACAGGCGGCACGCCGAACCAGGGAAGACGCAATGGGTGATCGTTTGGAATTCGACCGGGTGGCCCGGGTTCCGGCGCCGGCAGACAACGTCGCAATCGCGACACGGCGCCTGGAAGCCGGCACCCTCGTTGCGGACGGGAGGGGTGAGTTCCGCCTGCCCCACACGGTGTTAGAAGGGCATCGCTTCGTCCGCGTACCGGTCCCGCAAGGCGCACAGGTCACCTCCTGGGGGCTCCCCTTCGGCATCGCCACCCGCGCTCTCGAGCCCGGCGAGTACGTCTGCAACGAAAGGATCCTGGGGGCACTGGCGGCCCGCGATATCGACTTCGCACTGCCCGACGCCGCCAACTTCGTCGACACCATGGAGACCTACTCGCTGGATGAAGCCTGTTTCACGCCGGGCGCGCAGGTCGCACCAGCCGATTACGGCGCCACCTTCGAGGGCTTCCGCCGCCCCGGCGGGCGGGGTGTCGGCACCCGCAATTTCGTCGTGGTGGTGGCCACCACGACGCGCGCCAACGGCTTCGTGCGCGCCGTCGCGGACCGGGCAGCGGCCAAGGCGTCCGCCGGGATCGACGGCGTGGTCGCGGTCACCCATACCGAAGGCGGCGGCGCCGGACGGCCGAACAACCTGGGGCACGTGCTCCGCGTGCTGGCAGGCTTCATGGTGCACCCCAACGTGGGCGCGGTGCTCGCAGCCGACGACGGCGCGGGCACCTACACCAGCGACGACCTGCAGCGCTTCATGACGAACCGAAACGACCCGCTCGACCACGTGCCCCACGCGTTCTTCCGTATCGAGGGCGGGTTCGAGGTCGAGGTCGCGCGCGCGACGGCGCTGATCGAAGGCTGGCTGCCGGAGGCCGCGGCCGCGCGCCGCACGCCTGAGCCCGCAGGCAACCTTCGTCTCGCCCTTCAGTGCGGCGGCTCGGACGCATTCTCCGGCGTCTCCGGCAACGCGCTCGCCGGCTGGGTGGCGAAGGAGGTCATCCGCCATGGAGGCGCCGCGAACCTGGCCGAGACCGACGAGCTCATCGGCGCAGAGCCCTACGTGCTGGAGAACGTCCGCGACGCCGCCACGGCCGGCGCGTTCCTGCAGAAGATCGAGAACTTCAAGCGCTACGCGGCGAACCACGGCGCCACGGCGGAAGGGAACCCCACGGGCGGCAACAATTTTCGGGGGCTCTACAACATCGCGTTGAAGTCGCTCGGCGCCGCGCGCAAGAAGGCGCCGGAGGTCCGGCTCGACCACGTCATCGACTACGGCGAGCCCATGCGCGCGCCGGGCTACTACTTCATGGACAGCCCCGGCAACGACCTGGAGAGCATCGCGGGCCAGGTGGCCGCCGGCTCCAACCTCATCCTCTTCATCACGGGCAACGGCTCGATCACCAACTTTCCCTTCGTGCCGACCCTCAAGTTCGTGACCACCACCGGGCGCTTCGAGCTGCTCGCGAACGAGATGGACGTGAATGCCGGCCGCTACAACGACGGCATGGAGATGGACGCGCTCGGCGCGGAAACCTTCGAGCTCGCGCTCGACATCGCCTCAGGCCAGCGCAGCAAGGGGGAGCTCGCCGGCCACGCGCAAGTCTCGATCTGGCGTGACTGGCCGCGCACCGACGGGCATGGGCTGGAAGAGGCGCGCGGGCGCCCTGTCCCGAGCGGGCGGCCCGTCGCGGTGCGGGAGGCGCCGCCGCTCGACCTCGCCTTCGACGCGGTGGTCACCGAAGAGGGCGTGGCCTCGGATCAGATCGCGCTGGTGATGCCGACGAGCCTCTGTTCCGGCCAGGTCGCGCGCCTCATCGCAGAAGAGCTCGATGCCAACCCGCCGCCCTGGAGCGACGTGTCGCGCTTCGTAGCCCTCGTGCACACGGAGGGCTGCGGCTCGGCCAACGGCGCCGGCCTCTATCTCGATACCCTCACCGGACACCTCGCGCATCGGAGCGTGCGCCACGCGGTGCTGCTGGAGCACGGCTGTGAGATGACCCACAACGACGCGGTGCGGAATCACCTGGCCGCGCACGGCGTCGCGGCGGAGCACTTCGGCTGGGCAAGCGTGCAGCTCGACGGCGGCATCGCCAGCGTGCAGGCCAAGGTGACCCGGCAGCTCGAGGCGATGGCGGCGGCCCGCGCCGCGCCTGCACCCGAGCGGCGGCGCGTCGGCGCGGATGAAATTCGCGTGGCGCTTGCCGCGCACGGCCCGTTGTCACAGGCGATGGGGGAAGCGTTCGGCCACCTCGCCACGGGTCTCATCGCAGCCGGCGCAACCGTGGTCGTGCCCGACAGTGAAGGCCTGCTCGGCAACGACGGGTTCCGACGCACCGTGTTCGCTGACGGCATGGCACCCTCGGCCTCACTCGCGTTCGGCCGGCCCGCGGCCGGTGCTGGGTTCCACATCATGGAGACCCCGACGCAGAACCCCGTGGAGGCGTTCACGGGCCTTGGCGCGACCGGGGTCGACTTGATGCTTTGCCACGTCGGGCAGACCCCGCTGCAGGGGCATCCGATGCTTCCCCTGGTCCAGGTGACGTCGGTTCCAGATGTGGCGGCGCAGTACGGCAGCGACCTGGACCGCGTCCTGATGCCGGAGCAGGGCATCGAGGAGACGGTCGCCGCGCTGGCTGCGCTGATCGCCGACGTGGCGTCCGCCCGCTACCGGCCGGCGCTCTGGTCGCGCGGCGTCACCGAGTTCCAGCTCACTCGCGGCCGGCTCGGCCTTTCGATGTAGCGCGGGGCAACGCACGTGGCAGCCCCCGCACCGCTCGACGGCCGCTACGACTACATCATCGTGGGCGCGGGCACGGCCGGCTGCGTGCTCGCCAACCGCCTGACCGAAGACCCGCGCGTCCGCGTGCTGCTGCTCGAAGCCGGCCGCAGCGATGCCTATCACTGGGTCCATATCCCGGTGGGCTACCTCTACTGCATCGGCAACCCGCGCACCGACTGGATGATGAAGACCGCGCCCGAGCCGGGGCTCAACGGGCGCAGCCTGGTCTATCCCCGGGGCAAGGTGCTGGGCGGCTGCACCGCGGTCAACGGCATGATCTACATGCGCGGCCAGGCCGCGGACTACGATCTCTGGCGCCAGCTCGGCAACCGCGGCTGGGGCTGGGACGATGTCTTGCCCTACTTCCTCAAGTCCGAGGACCACTACGCCGGCGCGAGCGAGATGCACGGCACCGGCGGCGGCTGGAAGGTCACGACGCAGCGGCTGAGTTGGGACATCCTCGAAGCGGTGCAGGAGGGCGCGAAGGAGTTCGGCATCCAGCCCCGCGCCGACTTCAACGACGGCGACAATGAAGGCTCGGGCTTCTTCGAGGTGAACCAGCGCAAGGGCGTGCGCTGGACCACGGCCCGCGGGTTCCTCAAGCCTGCGATGAAGCGGCCCAACCTGCGCGTCGTCCTCCAGGCCGAGACCGAGCGGCTGATTCTCGAAGGCCGCGCGGTGCGAGGCCTGGTCTATCGCCAGAAGGGAGCCCGGCGCGAGGCGCACGCCGAGGCCGAGGTGCTGCTCGCCGCAGGGTCCATCAACTCACCCAAGATCCTGGAGCTGTCAGGCATCGGCCAACCTGAGCGGCTCGCCGGTCTCGGCATCGAGGTCGCGCACGAGAGCCCCGGCGTGGGCGAGAACCTGATGGATCACCTGCAGATCCGCACGGTCTACGGGGTGCAGAACGCGCGGACGCTGAACACGCTCGCGAACAGTCTGTGGGGGAAGGCGGGCATCGTCCTCGAATACGCCTTGCGCCGGAGCGGCCCGATGTCGATGGCGCCGAGTCAGTTCGGCATGTTCACGAAGTCCGATCCGGCGCTGGCCACGCCCGACCTGGAGTACCACGTCCAGCCGCTCTCCACCGACCGGCTGGGCGATCCGCTCCACCCCTACCCCGCCATCACGATGTCGGTGTGCAACCTGCGCCCGGAGAGTCGCGGGACCTGCCACATAGCGACCACGGACCTAGCGACGCAGCCCGAGATCAAACCAAACTACCTCTCGACCGCGCACGACCGCAGCATCGCGGTCAGGTCCATCCACCAGGTCCGCCGGATCATGACGGCCAAGGCGCTGGAGCGTTACGCGCCGACGGAGCTTCTCCCCGGCCCCGAGGTCCGGTCCGACGACGAGCTCGTGAAAGAGGTCGGCAACATCGCAACCACGATTTTCCACCCGGTCGGGACCTGCAAGATGGGGCAGGACCCGAACGCGGTCGTGGACGCGGACCTGCGCGTGCACGGGCTGAAGGGTCTGCGCGTCGTCGACGCCTCGATCATGCCCCGGATCACCTCGGGCAACACCGCCTCGCCGGTCATCATGATCGCGGAGAAGGCCGCCGACCTGATCCGCGCGTCGTGACCGTGGTGGGAAACCGGGGCTTGCGAGTCCGTCAGTGACGGACTCGCAACAGGCCGCGACTGCGGCCCGCCGCTAAAGCGGCGCGCTCGCGCAGGCGCCGGCCGCAGGCCGGCTGCCGTGAGCGACAAGTTCTGTAGTGTTTCCGTGCGAAACGGAAACGCTACAGAGCCGCGCCGCCGTCGAGATTGATGGCTTGCCCGGTGACATGGGGCGCGCGGACGAGATAGAGCGCGAGGTCCGCCATGTCTTCCTCGGTCTGCGGAATGCCCTGGGGAATGAAGCGCTCGATGGCGCGGGCGTAGACTTGCTCCGGCGTCTCCCCCGGCTCCGCGAAGGCGTCGTTGAGCAGGGTCCACATCTGCGTGCCCACGATGCCGGGGCAGATGCAGTTGACCGTGATGCCCTCGCGCGCGACCTCCTTGGCGAGCGCGTTCGAGAAGCCCACGACCGCGAACTTGGACGCGCAGTAGTGCGAGAGAGTCGCCGTGCCGAACTTTCCCGCGACCGATGAGATGTTGATGATCCGCCCGCCCTCCCCTTGCGCGCGCATCTGGATGACCGCCGCCTTGTTCACGAGGAAGGTGCCCTTGGCGTTCACGTCCATGATGTTGTCCCACTCCGCCTCGCTCATCTCGGCGATCGGGTGGGCGGTGATCACGCCGGCCGCGTTGACCACGACATCGACCCGGCCGAAGCGGTCGATCGTCTGCGCGAACATGGCCTCGACGGCAGCGGCGTCGGCCACGTCTGCATCGATGGCGATGGCATCGCCGCCGATCTCGTCCGCCACGGCCTGTGCTGCGGAGAAGCCGCCGATGTGCTTCGTTTCGTACTGATTATCGGCGGTCGGCGCATGCTCCAGCCCGTTGAGGGCGAGTTTTATGCCCTCCCGCCCGAAGAGCAGCGCGATGCCCTTGCCGATTCCGGTGCCGCCGCCGGTGATGAGTGCAACCTTCCCCGCTACGTCGGACATGGTCCAAACTCTCCCTCGTGATTCCGTGCGATAGTGTCACACGTCGCCCCTGCCTCGTCGAAGGAGCGTTGCGAATGTCCAGACTGCCGCTCGCCGATCCGCAAGACCTGCCGCCCTTCCTCAAGACCATGCACGACGGTGCGGCGGAGAACGACTGGTCCACCCGCCATTGCGCGCGCGCCTTCGCGGCGCATCCGGACATCCTCGAGCGATATCTCGCCTTCTACTATCCCTTCCACGCGAGCGAGCCGGGAAGCCTGCTGGAGAGCCGCATCAAGGAGCTGGTGAGACTGCGCATCGCGACCCTGAACGGCTGCAAGACCTGCAAGGCTGCGCGGCTTGCGCCGAGCGACGTGAGCGAGCGGGAGGCTGCGCTCGGGGTCGACGAGCCGGCCGCAGCGGAATTCTCGGATCGGGAGCTGGCCGCGCTCGCGCTTGCGGAGCAGATGGCGCTCGATCACCTAAGCTACGACGATGATGCAATGCGTGCGCTGCAGCGCCACTTCTCGCAGGCCGAGATCTTGGAACTGATGATGATGATCGGCCAGTACATCGGTTTCGGCCGGATGCTCGCGATGCTCCAGCTCGAAGAGACGCACTGCCCGATCGAGCCGGCCGCCGATCCTCAGCCCCAGACCGCCGGGTCTTTGAGGTAGTCGTGCACCACGCGACCAAAGTTGAGGTCGAAGTCGACGACGGCGAAGAAGCCCCCAAGGATGCGCAGGGGCGCCAGTTGATGCCATGAGTCGGCGGCGGTGCTCGCGAGCGTGAGCGCGGCACGCCCGGCGTAGAGCTCGGGGCTGCCGTCGGCGCTCTTGCGCAGCGCGCCGGTGACATCGAGGCGCACCAGCTCCGAGACGCTCGGCCGCTCGGCAGTTTCCGCGCTCGGGATATGGCGGTAGGAGAGCACCGGCGATTCGGCCAGCTCGTCGGGCGAGGCCTTGCGGTCGCACACCATCGAGGCGGTCATCAGGCGCTGCCCGCGCGGCCGCTCCACCGTGAGCAGGAGCTGCTCCATATAGGGCATGACATCGCCGCACCAGTTGTGCTCGATCACGGCGATCTTCTTGGCGTAGCCCCAGATCTCGCGGCCCGCGCCGAGGGGGATGTCGTTATCCACCAGGATCGCCGGTTGATACATGTAGCGCGTGCCGTCGAGCATCACGTCGACCATGACGAAGGCCTCGTGATAGGGCCCGAACGCAGAGAACGGAACCCAGCGCGCCCACGAGGTGCAGATCACGGGATCGTCGGCGGGCTCCAGATGGGGCGGCAGCAGCTCCATCACCGCATTACTGTCGGCCTCGTAGCGGATCATGAGGTCCTGCACGCCGCGGAAGGGGTAGGGCGGCGCTGCGTACATCGGGCCGCCGAGCGGCATGCTGAAATGGCGCTTGAAGGTGTCAATATCCATCGTGTGTCTCCCTAAGCGCCTAGCCGTTTTCCGTGTCGAGCGCCGACCAGTCGTCGAGCCGGCCGTAGAGGTAGGGCACGAACTCATCGGCCGGCAGCCGGGCCAGCGGTCGGCAGGTCGAGTGCAGGTCGCCTTCGATGTAGGAGGCGCCGCGCACCTCGCAGACCTCGATGTCGGCCAGCGGATCGTGCACGGTCGAGCGGAGTGCGAGCGTGCCCCTTCCCTCCCGCCGCAGGGTCAGGTGGTTGTCGAACTCGGCCAGCGTGAGGACGGGATCGTCCTCGAGGCCTGTGCCGGTGCAGGACGGCAGCGCCTTGATGTTGAAGTTGGCGCCCTTCTCGCGGCCGGGCTCGCGCTTGTCCGGCAGCGTCGCCTCGATCTCGATCACGCGTGTGCCGAGCCGCTCGACGTAGCCGTGCATGGCATCGCCCCGCCGCTGCAGGCGCGTCGTGGCCTGCTTCTTGGGTTCGCCGAAGAGGTCGCGCCCGAAGATGATCGCGTGGTCCTGATCCATGAACATCGAGAGCACGTAGGGCGCCTCGATGTCCCCGTGCCGGGCCATGACGTAGATCGCGCCGCCGGCGAAGTCGGCCACGCAGTTGGAGCGCCAGCGGCCCACCATCGCGGTCACCGACGGCTCCGCCACGGGCTCCAGCCCCGGCGGCAGCACCTCGGCCACGATCTCCGGCCGCGTGAGAAATTCGATCATCAGCATCTCGGCACCGACGAAGCGCGGCCGCTTCAGCACCGCCTCGATGCGCTTCACCTCCTCGGGCGTTTTCACGAAGCCCATGGCACGATCCTCCTGTGTCGGACGGCGAGCGCCGCTCAGGCGCCCAGATAGGCGCGTTTGAGACGATCCGAATCCCTGAGCGCGTCCACGGTGCCGCGGAAGCTCACCTCGCCGCCGGAGATGACGGTCCCGTTGTCGGCGACCCGAAGCGCGAACTCGGCATTTTGCTCGGCAACGACGATGGTAAGGCCCAGCGACTTGAGCGCGCGGAAGGTGTCGACCAGCGTGTTGATGATGGCGGGCGCGAGCCCCAGCGTCGGCTCGTCCACCATGAGCAGGCGGGGCTGCGCCATCAGCCCGCGCGCGATGGTGAGCTGCTGCTGCTCGCCGCCGGAGAGCGTGCCGCCCGCCTGCCGGGCGCGCTCCTTGAGGATGGGGAACATCGCGTAGTTCCGCTCGATCAGCTCGCGCGTCTTCTGGCGCTCGCGGATGTGAACCGTGGCGCCCACCAGCAGATTGTCGAGCACGCTCATCTCCGGGAAGATGCGCCGCCCCTCGGGCACGTGGGCGATTCCGTCGAGCACGATCCTGTCCGGCGCGCGCCTGAGCAGCGACTTGCCCTCGTAATTGATCTGTCCGTCGACCGGCTGCATGAGGCCGCTGATCGCGCGCAGGATCGAGGTCTTGCCCGCGCCGTTGGGGCCGAGCAACGCACAGACCTCGCCCTGCTCGACCGAAAGGCTCACGCCCCGCACCACGCGGTTCACGCCGTAGGCCAGCGTCAGGTCCTCGATCTCCAGCATCTCAGTGCTCGCCGCCGAGGTAGATGCTGACCACCTGCTCGTTGGCACGGATCTCCTCTGGCGTGCCCGAGACCAGCAGCGCGCCGTGGTGCATCACGAACAGGTACTCGCAGACGTCCATGACCACTTCCATGTTGTGGTCGATCAGGAGCATGGTGAGCCCGCCGCGCTGGCATTCGCGCAGGTGCTCGATCAGGTCGAAGGACTCCTCGCGGCTGAAGCCGGCGAAGGGCTCGTCGAGAAGCAGGACCTTGGGGCCGAGGGCCAGCGCCTGTGCGATCTCCGCGCGCCGGCGCATCAGGTGGCTGAGATCGGTCGGCAGGTCGCCCCGCACCGCCTCCAGGTCGAAGAATTCGAGCAGCGCGTCGCACCGGGCATCCTCGTCGCCGGCGCAGCCGGGGTAGCTGAGGTCGCGGCCCCCGTGCCGGCCGCCCCAGATCATCGCCGTCCTGATGTTCTCCTCCACCGACTCCTCGGTGAAGAGGCGGTTCTTCTGGTAGGTGCGGCTGAGGCCGCTGCGCGCGACCTTGTAGGAGGGCAGGCGGTGTATCGGTTTCGTGTCCAGCGTCACCGTGCCGGCATCGGGCGCCGCGTGCTTGGTGACGAGGTTGACGAAGGTGGTCTTGCCGGCGCCGTTCGGCCCGATCAGGCCGACCAGCGCGCCACGCGGCACGTCGAAGCTCACGTCGCGCACGGCTTCGACGCCGCCGAAGCGCTTGCTCAGGTTGCGGACCTCGAGGATCGCATCCATCGGCCGCTACCGCCCCCTCGGTGCGGTGCCGAGCGCATCGGCCAATCTCTGCCTGATGCCGACGGAGTCGAGGGCGAAGTGCCATAGCAGATTGGCGCCGCCCCAAAGCCCGCCCCGGAAGAACAGGACCGTCACCACGATCAGGCCGCCGAGCACGATCTGGTTCCACTTGCCGAAGTCCTGGATGAACTGATCGAGAACAACCAGGAAGACGACGCCGATGGCGGGCCCCAAGAGCGTGCCCGAGCCGCCGATGATGACGTAGATCACGTACTGGAAGGAGCTCCAGATGGTGAAAGAGCTCGGGTCGATGGCGATCTGCATGGAGGCGTAGAGGGCGCCGGAGAGGCCCGCGAAGCCCGCGGCGAAGACGAAGACAATCTGCTTGTAGCGGAAGACATCGAGGCCGCGCGCGGCGGCGAGGTCCTCGTCCTGGCGGATCGCGCTCAAGGCGCGGCCCACATGCCCGCGCGCGAGCCACCACGAAGAGAACGCCGCAATCACGAGGAAGAAGAGCACCACGATGAGGAAGCGCGCATTGGTGACGAAGGCGTAGTCGCCGAGCGCCGGCCTCGGGATACCAGCGGTGCCGTGCGGGCCGCCGGTAAACCACTCCCAGCTGTCGAACATGATGTAGAGCAGCTGGCCCACGGCCAGCGTGCCGATGGCGAAGTGGTAGCCGCGCAGCCGGAAGAGCGGATAGCTCAGCAGATAGGCGAGCGCGCCGGTGATGATGATGGCGCAGGGCAGCGCAGCCCAGAAGTCGAACTCGAACTGCTGCACCGTGAGCACGCCCACCACGTAGGCGCCGACGCCGACAAAGCCGCCCTGCCCCATGGCAAGGTAGCCCATGTGGCCCATGAGCAGCCCGAAGGGGATGACCGCGATCATCGCCGTGCCCGCGCCCACCAGCAGGCGCAGGTGATAGTTGTTGTCGACCGTCGCCCAGAGGATGCCGAAGAAGGCGAGCAGGACGAGCCAGCCGATCACGGCCCGCGTGCGCCGGTCCCGAAGCGAAATCCGGCGGTCCTGGAGCATCGTCATGCGTTCCGATCCGGCAGGCCGAAGAGCCCTTGCGGGCGGATCATCAGAATCGCCAGCAGCACCAGGAAGGGCACCAGATCGCCGAGCTTGGAGCCGACGTAGAAGACCGTCAGGTTGTAGAGAATGCCGAGGATGAGGCCGGCGACGATGGAGCCCGCAATGCTGCCCATGCCGCCAAAGATGATGATGACCAGCGCCATCAGCAGCGGCTGGAAGCCCATGTCCGGCCGTACGTTGAAGAGCGCGCCGAGCATGGCGCCGGCAGCGCCGCCGAGCGCGCCGCCGAGGAAGAACACGATCGCGGCCACCCGGCGCTTCTTGATGCCCATCAGGGCGGCGGTTTCCTCCCCTTGCGCGGTGGCGCGCATGGTGCGCCCGAGATGGGTGCGGTAGACGACGAAATAGAGCAGCGCGAAGAGGACGAGAGTAATGCCGATGGTGACCAGTCGCGCACCGTCGATGCGAATATCGCCCGCCGTCAGCGCCCAGTCCTCACCCGGCATGGCGATCGGCCGAGCCTCGAAGTCCCCCCAGATACGCAGCGCCGTGGTGCCGAGAACCATGTAGATGCCGAGCGACGCCAGCAACTGGTCGGTGAGCGGGCGGCGCTGGAGGAAGCGAAAGACCGCGTTCTCCAGCACGATGCTGAGCAGCCCCATGACCACCATGGCGGCGAAGAAGCCGACGAAGAAGTGCGTGCCGAGCTGCGTTGCGACCACGTAGGCCACGAAGCCGCCGAGCATGATGAGCTGCCCGTGGGCGAGATTGATGACCCGGTAGACGCCGAAGATGAGGGCCAGCCCCGCCGCCGCCACGGCAAGGTTCATGCCGTAGGAGGCGCCGTAGATCAGCTGCTGGGCGAACGCGGTCACGGGATCGCGACCTTGCCGGCAGGCGACAAAGTGTGGACGTCAGAAAAACCGGACCGCGAAGCGACCTGACCGGCGCGGTCGAGTCGGCGCTCCGCAAGGCGCGGAGCCAAGCTCGCGGAGCGAGCGCCCGGCAATTGAGGGCAAAATAGAGGCGGCGCGCACCCTCGCGGGCAGGCGCCGCCCCAACGACCTCTCAACCTGCGGAACCCGGCCTAGACCGCCCCCGCCGCAGGGCTACTTCGGCAGCTTGTCGCCGTAGACGTAGGGCCCGTAGAAGAGCTCGTCGCGATAGCTGATGCCGGTGTAGAAGACCTTGTCGTCCGCGACGCCGATGATGTACTCGGTCGCGAAGAGCTGGCCGGTCTTTTCGCCGGTATCGGGCCGGGTGAAGAACTCGTTCGTCGGTCCGCGCAGGCCGTTGATCTTCAGGTTGCGCCAGGCTTCCACGATCTTGTCGTTGTCGGTGTGGTCGCCCGAAGCCTGCACGCCGTAGAGGAACCAGATGGCGGCATCGTAGGCGCCGCGATCGAAGGGGCTCGAGCTCCCGACCTCGGTGTCGCCGTACTTCGCGTTGTAGATGGGCACGTATTTCTCGACCCGCGCCAGCGTGGCTTCGTCCTGCGCCGGGTTATGCTCCTGCCAACCCCAGACGTAGCCCGACGACATGTTGATGCCCTGATCCTTGGCCACATCGACGAAGACCTGCAGCATCAGCACGTCGTTGCCCAGCAGGATGATCTCGCCGGTCTCGTAGTCGAGCCCCTGCTTCTTCATCTCACTCATGAGCGCCAGCATGTCGGGGAAGATGTAGGCATCCATCAACACGATGTCGGGATCCTGCTCGGCGAGCTTGGCGACGTGGGGCGCGAAGTCGGTGGTGCCGAAGGGATAGAGCACCGCCCAGTCGTGCTGGTACTCGTACCTGCCGCCGCCCTTCTCCACTGCTTCCTGCCAGCCGATGGAGCCGTGCACGGTGTAAAGCTCGTTCCGACCGATGAAGCCGAGCTTCTTGCGCCCATCGAAGAGCGCAGGATCGATGCCGTGCTCCGCCAGCCTCTCGGGCGATTCGTGGATGAACTCGCCCATGCCGTGCTTCTCGATCACGCCGGTATCGGTGATGTCGTGGCCGTACTTGCGGCCCACGGTCATCGCCGGGCTCGAGCAGATCGCACAGATGCTGATAATTCCCTGCGGATCGAGGATCGACGCGGCCGAGAGCAACGCGGAATTCATCCGCGGGCCCCAGATCGCGCGGGCTTCGTCCTGCTCGACCAGGCGGATGACGGCGTCGATCGACTTCTTGTCTTCGGAGACGTCGTCATAGGCCGTCCACTCGATGGGGACGACCTTGTCGCCGATCTTGAGGCCGCCGCCTTCGCAGGGCTGCGGCGGAACGGCTTCGACGATGCAATCGCCCTTCATGAACTGCTCGACGGCGAGCCGCACGGCCGCTTCCTCGAAGAGACCGAGGAACGAGGCCGGACCCGAAAGCGTGAAGACGCCGCCGAACTTGAAGGTGTCCTCGGCCTTGGCCAGCTGCGGGCCGGCAACGAGGCCCACACACAGGGCCGCGCCAAGCAGCCCTGCCCGAATTGCGCCAAATGATAGTGTCATCTCCCTCTCCCTTGATTTAGCGCCGCGGGCGCCAAACAGAACGATACACAATTGGCGACGGAGTATGGTGAGCGCCCAAAAGGGTGTCAATCGACGGGCAGGTTACGAGCCGAACGCCTCCCTCAAGTGTCCGCGCCAGCCATGATTGGTCATGTCGAGCTGGATCGGCGTCACCGATATCGCGTTCTCGTGGATTGCTTGGAGGTCGGTGCCGGGGTGCTTGCCGCCGTCCTTGTAGCTGATCTCCACCCAGAAGTAGGGCACGTGGCGCGTGTCTATCCGCCCGTCGATGGTGAACGAGCCCGGCGGCCTCTGCCCCTGGGTGGTGATGCGGACTCCACCCACCGCTTCCGGTGGCGCATCCGGGAAATTGACGTTGACCAGCGTGCCTGCGGGCCAGTCCGGCAGGCGCATGAGGGTTTGGATCACGTCCGGCGCAAAGGCTTCCGCCGTGGCCCAGAGCGCCTCGCCGCCCATGGTGAACACCTGGCTGAGCGCGATCGAGCGGATGCCGAGCAGGGTCCCCTCCATCGCGGCGGCGATGGTGCCCGAATAGGTCATGTCCTCCGCGAGGTTGGCGCCGCGATTGATACCGGAGAGAAGGACCGTGGGCGGGCTCTCGGTCATCAGCTCGTGGATCGCCATGAGCGCACAGTCGGTGGGCGTACCGTCCACCGCGTAGCGCTTCTCCCCCATCTGGCGCAGGCGGATCGGCGTGTGCATCGAGATGGAATGGCCGGCGCCGCTCCGCTCGTGATCCGGCGCGACGACCCAGACATCGTCGGACAGGCTCCGCGCGATCGCCTCGAGAATCTTCAGCCCCCTGGCATGGATGCCGTCGTCATTGGTGACCAGGATGCGGTGGTGGGAGAGATCGCTCTCCGCTGGCATGGCGGGGATCCTTTGGGCGCTCGTGCCGGGGGCCGCAGTCTCTTCGGGGCGTCCACCGGGCGCAAGATCGATAGCCAGATTGACAGCCGACAGGCCAATCCGCATGTTGGCGCCTCCGTTCCGGCGAGCCTGCCCTGGGGGAGAGAGTGGCCAAGCTTTACGTGGACACGGACAAGTACGGCGATCAGGCGCACTCGCCCACCGTCGAAGCCTTCCACAGCGCGATCAAGGACCTGGTGAGGCGCCGCCTCGGCGAGAGCGGGGTCGACTGGAACAGCTTCGTCTTCGACAAGTCCTACGATCTGATCACCGCGGCCGATTTCGAAGAGATCGAAGGGAAGCTGCTCGACGCCGGCCACCGCTACGACTTCTCGGCGGTGATTTCGGTCAACGAACGGCCCGAGGCCTACAAGCCCGCCGAGGGCATCCTGGGCGACGACCCCGACTGGACCATGGAGCACCCGGACGCGCCCTCGGGCGAAGCCGATGCTGACGGCAGGGCTCTTTGTGGCGTCGGAGACAACGTGATGCGCGTTGCCGGGAACACCGTGGGCACCGCGCGCTACGTCCGCTCCAGCAGCCAAGTGATGCGCTATCTCGGCGACGGCGTGCCGCCCGAGACCATCGCCATCATCGACGATTCCGGCGGCACCCTCACCGCGCCGATCCTGGAACGGTTCACCGGCATCATCTGCATGGGCGGCACCGTGCGTTCCCACCTCGGAATTCTCGCGCGGGAATACGGCATTCCCTGCCTCATGAACGCCAAGATCACCGGCATCAAGGAAGGCCAGCGGCTGGAAATGGAAACCGCCGCCGCAGCGAAGACGGCGGAGGCCTATCAGAAGGGCGAGGAAATGACCGCCAACATCTGGAAGCTGGCCCAGGAGGCTTCGTGATGGTCGGCGCGCCCCGCCTCTCCTACGCCCAGCTGCTGGAGACCAACAACCTCCTGCAGACCTTCACCGACGAGACCTACTGGCTCTGCGTCACCCGCACCGTGCAGGAATCGAAGCTCTTCCCGGTGCCGCCCTACATGCTGCTCTCCTACCTCAACGCCTTCTACCGCTACCCCTCGCTCTTGCGGAAGGTCGAGAGCGTGATGACGGCGGAAGAGATCGGCGATCGCGCCCGGGAGGGGCGCCCACCGGGCAAGAGCGCCATGGGCTGGGGAATGCCGGGCTTCTACCTGCTCGGCCGCGAGTGGCTCATCAACATGGGCCTTCTGCGCCCGCAGGATGCCGTGGAAGACCTCGTCTACCTGATGGACTTCTGGAAACGCCTGCAACTCTCCTGGCACCGCAACGACGGCCACATCACCAACAAGGAGTTCGGCCACCGCTGTCAGATCCTGCCGGAGCGGCGGCTTCAGGTCTTCGAGTCCGACGCCTACGGCTGCGAGGCTGGCGATGCGCTGCACAGTGCGGCGACCCAATTCATGGCGTCTGCGGCGCAATACGGATTCCTGGTGAGCTGCGAGAGCCGCATCAGCCTGCTCAACACCGGGCCCTACAAGGTCGCCGACGGCGTGGAGATGATCGTCCGCGACTTCATGGACCTCGGCGAAGGCGACTTCCCCTGGCTCGACGACGTGGCGGCCGACATCCCCTACAACAACCTCACCGTCCCGATGCTGGTGAAGGACTGCCACTTCTACCTGGTCGACGACTGGGGAAGCTTCGAATCCGAGCCCGAGTTCCGGGCGGAGAGCATCATCGGCGTCGGCCTCTACACCTCCGACCCGCTCACCGAGGGACACGTTCCGGTGGGGATGGAGAGCCGCGAGACCTTGACCGAGACCTTCCGCACGCTGGACGGGCTCTTCAAGGAAGCGACGGCGCGGCTATGGAAGCGCATCGCCGGCTGGAGCCGCGACCAGATGCTCGACGCCGGCGCGCTCACCTATTTCGGCATCTGCAAGGACCTCGCCCACGTCGCCGGTGTCTACGCCCAAGAGGACTGGATGCTGATCGACGAGCGGGCGGAGCGCTTCCGCCCCCTGCTCAACGACGAGTTCAGCCGCGATTGCCTGGGCGAGCTGGTGGGGCTGCTGACGCTGCCGAGTCATCGCCTCTCGTCCTACAGCATGATGCAGCACGGCAACGGTCCGACCCGCATGTACACGCCGATCCCTTACGCGATCCTGGACGGCGAGGAGTACGTGCCCACCTGCGGCCCGGTCTATCCCGGCGCCACCACGCTCCCGGCCAAGGCCGACCGCTACCGCACGAGCCAGGGCGTGCTGACGCTGGAGGAGTACAACGCAGGGGTCCGCGCTTTCGTGCCGCAGTCCAACCGCTATCGCTTCCTGGACGAGACCTGGCTCAAGTACAGCCACGACACGGCGCGCGCGGACGAGATGTACCACTTGGAGCAGGAGCGGGCGCGCAAGATCCAGGGTCGCGGGGCGTCGCTCGGCGCTGCGGAGCTCGCGGCGCTCCCCCGCGACTAGGGACGCGGCCCGCTCCCACACGTCCAGGCGGCCTGAACTCATGCAGATCGGCGAGTACATCCGGCGCGCGGGCGCCATGTTCGGCGAGGCGCAGGCGCTGACCGAGGGCGCGCGCACGCTGAGCTTCCGCGCCTTCGACGCGGCGACGGACCGGCTCGGCAACGCGCTGCTGGCGGAAGGCTTCGAGCCGGGCGACCGCGTGGGCGTGCTGCTGCCCAACGGGATCGACTGCCTGATCGCCTACTATTCGCTCGCCAAGTCGGGCCTCGTGCGGGTCTCGCTCAACGTGCGCGAGACGGAAGCGGACCATCGCTACAAGCTCGACGACAGCGGCGCCCGCGGCCTCATCCACGACGATGTCGAGGGTGCCGAGGGCTTCGGCGCGGCCATGGTCTACGGCGCCGACGCGCTCCGCCGGCTCATCGACGACGGTGCGCCCGGCGCCTGCCGCGTGGACCGCGAGCTTGAGGCGCCCTATCGCCTGGGCTTCACCGGCGGGACCACCGGCGCGCCCAAGGCGGTCACGCTCACCACGCTGGGCGAGACCGCGGAGCTCTCGGCCTTTCTCATGGACCTGGCGCCCGACCTCGCGCCGGGCGACCGCTTCCTCCACGCCGCTCCCATCGCACACGCGTCGGGCGCCTTCTTCCTGCCCGCGCTGGTACGGGGCGTCCACCAGTGGATCATGCCGCGCTTCGACGCCGCCGGCTTCATCGCCATGGCCGCGCAGGCGCGCGCGACCCACACCTTTCTCGTGCCGACCATGCTGGCGATGATCATGGAGGAGCCCGCGCTGGAGACGGCGGATCTCCGCGTCAAGCGCATCTGCTACGGTGCCTCGCCCATCGCGCCCAGCCTGCTGGAGCGCGCCATGGTCCGCTTCGGGCCGGTGTTCGCCCAGACCTACGGCCAGGCGGAGTCCCCCATGGTCATCACCTATCTCGGCCCGGAGGATCACGACCGCGTGGGCTCGTGCGGGCGGCCCTACACCACCGCGGACGTGGCGGTCTTCGACGAGAACGACAAGCCGGTGCCCACCGGCGAGCGGGGCGAGATCGTCTGTCGCGGCACGCAGCTCATGGCCCGTTACTGGAACCGCCCGGAGGAGACCGCCAAGGCCTTCCGCAACGGCTGGCTCCATACCGGCGACATCGGCCGCATGGACGAGGACGGCTTCTTCTACATTCTCGACCGCAAGAACGACATGCTCATCAGCGGCGGCTACAACGTCTACCCGCGCGAGATCGAGGATGTGCTGCTGGCCCATGAGGGCGTCGTCGAGGCTGCAGTCGTAGGTCTGCCCGACGAGAAGTGGGGCGATCGTGTCCATGCCGTCGTTGCCGGGCGGCCGGGCCTGGACCCGGAGGCAGTGCGGCAGTTCTGTCGCGAGAGGCTCGCCGGCTACAAGTGCCCGAAGAGCGTCGAGATCTGGGACGTGCTGCCCAAGAGCGGGGCAGGCAAGCTCCTGCGCCGCGCGGTCCGAGACCGCGTCCTCGCCTCGGCCGACACGACGGCCGAGCGGGAGAGTGCCTGAGCCATGACCGACACCTATCTCGTCCTCCA
>Ga0209544_1000714_pt1 | contig 42791 bp, 34 predicted proteins | sample MesohylPK_FD_187297 | JGI IMG/M metagenome (GOLD analysis project Ga0209544, IMG submission 187297) | Host-associated microbial community of the marine sponge Aplysina aerophoba from Gulf of Piran - sponge mesohyl, lysed by proteinase K... | ecosystem: Host-associated > Porifera > Sponge >... | reverse complement strand
TAGACCGCTCAATGAATCAATATGCGCCGGTGATGAGCTGGGTACGCCTTTTCTTGTTCAACCATGGTCTCGCGACCTTTTCCGGAGCCCATGCCAACCTGTCGCTGATGTTCCCGATGGAGCAGGTATTCGAGGACTTCGTTTCCCACAGCTATGGCCGGTTCCAGACCAAGTTCGCCGTGAACCGCCAAGGCCCGCAACGGCCAATGGCAAGCATCGGCGATCGCAACGCGTTCATGATGAAGCCGGACCTCTCCCTCAGGGACGGCAACCGCGTCGCCTTCGTACTCGATGCGAAGTGGAAACATGTCGACGCGCTCGGTCAAGATCCGAAGCATGGCATCGACCAGGGCGACCTATACCAGCTCTACGCCTACGCCAAAGCCTACGAATGTAGTGTCGTCGCGCTTGTCTATCCCCGTACCCAAGCCTTCAGGCGTCCGCTGCACTACCGCTTTTTCGACCGTACCGGATTAGTCTGCTTGCCCTTCGACGTGCAAGATCCCGAGGGCAGCGTCCAAACTTCGGTTCGAACACTCTGCGAGTTCGCTCCTCGTCAGCCGATCACCCAACGACGAATTCTGACCATTGCTCCATGAGCGCCCGCCTCCGGTCGAAGAGGTCGGTCCGCCGATAGGCGGCTTCCACCCGATCAGAGTTCACATGCGCAAGCGCCAGCTCGCAAACCTCGCGGGGCACATCGGTGCACTCCGCTGCCCAGTCCCGAAAGGACGACCGGAACCCGTGCGGTACCGCATCGATCCCCAGCTCCCGAATGAGCCTGGAGACCGTACCACCGTGGATCGCGCGGGCGCGCTGCGACGGAAAGATCAGGTCCGAGCCGTCTGCCAAGTCACGCGCCTCGCGAAGTATCTCCAGCGCTCGCGCAGACAACGGAACACGATGCTCGCGCTGCGCCTTCATCCGCTGCGCCGGTATCGTCCACGTCGCCGATGCGAAATCGATCTCGTCCCAAGTTGCGAAACGAACCTCGCCGGACCGGCACGCCGTCAGCACCAGAAACTCGAAGGCGAGCACCGCAGGACGGTACGCATCCGATGTCCTCACCCTGGCGAGCGCGGCCCCGACCTCCCGGAAGGGCAGGGCGCGCTGATGCTGGCGCACGCTGCCACCCTTGGGCAGCGCGGCGGCGATAGCGTCGCCGGCTGGGTTGTCGCCTCGATGGCCCTGCGCCACGGCCCACTTCATCACCGCCCCGATGCGCTGGCGCACGCGGCGCATGGTCTCGGTCTTGGTATGCCAGTGCGGGATGAGCACCGCCATCACATCTGCGGTGGTGATTTCGTCGACGCCTTTGCGTCCGAGCCTCGGCATGGCGTAGTCCCTGAGGCTCGCCCGCCACTGCATCTCGCTCTTGCCGCCATCCTTCCAGCCCTCACGGTGGATAGCGATCACGGTCTCGGCCGCCTGGGCGAAGGTTGGCACCTCGGGTCTGCGCCTGAGGGTCATCGGATCACCGCCGGCTCGTGCGATCTTGCGGTACTCGAAGGCGGTCTGCCGGGCTTCGGCGAGGCAGACGTAGGGGAAGCCGCCGAGCCCGATATCGCGGCGTGTTCCGCTGACGGTTCCGCGCCAGATCCATTGCTTGGAGATCGACGCCCGTTTTCGCGACTTGTAGACTCGCAGCCTCAGGCCGTGCTGATCGCCATAGACGCCCGGTCGGCTGACGGTTCGGACGAAGGCAGCGTTGAGGCGTCCTGGTCTGGCGGCATTCGAAGCGGCGGCACCGTACAATCCCATGATCGTTCCACCCACACTGCGTCCCACGATTGGACCAAGAATGGGCGAAAACGGACTGGAACGCAAGAGACCAACATTCTACCTAACACGCTGATATTCAGCATTATATAGGAACGACATGGAATGACAAAGAACCCATCGGAACGGACGCTCGCTCCGCTCGCTTGGCTACGCGCCATTCGGCGCGGCGCGCGGTCGCGCGCTCCGGGCCTGCCGGCCCGGCCCTCTTCTTGGCAGACGCTTAGTTGGCTGCCACCCGTGAGGCTCTGCCCGCGGGGCTTCGCCCTTGTCGGTGCGGCGGGGTTCGCTATTCTGCCGCCGCTTGAGGGCAAGGGAGGGTTCTGGCGATGGCGTCGATGCTGGTCACCGGTGCGAGCAGGGGGCTCGGCCTCGAAATGGTGCGCCAATTCGTGGGCGACGGCTGGCGCATCTATGCCTGCTGCCGCACGCCCGAGACGGCCACCGACCTCGCCGCGCTCGCCGCGGGCTCCGACGGCGCGATCACGCTGCACACCCTCGACGTGAGCAAGCCCGAGCAGATCGCGGCGCTCGCAGACGAGTTTCGCGGCACGCCGATCGACATGCTGGTCAACAACGCGGGCCTGCTCGGCTGCTCGATCGACGCGATGGAGCCGGCCAACTTCGGCTCGATCGACTACGACGCCTGGATGCAGGTGCACGAGATCAACACCATGGCGCCGCTCCGCGTCACCGAGGCCTTCGTCGACCACGTCGCGGCAAGCGATCTGAAGCTGCTCCTCTTCATGTCCACCCATATGGGCTGCATCACCGAGCTCGCCGACGGCGGCCTCTATCCTTACCGCTCGAGCAAGGCGGCGCTGAACCTGCTGGTCAAGGGGCTCTCCATCGATCTCGCGCCGCGCGGGGTGCGCACGCTCGCGGTTCATCCCGGCTGGGTGGTGACCGACATGGGCGGGCCCGACGCGCCGGTCAACAAGGTGGACAGCATCGCCGGCATCCGCCAGGTGGTGGCGAACTACGGCGGCGGCCAGACCGGCTGCTTCTACCAATATGACGGCAGGGAGCTGCCCTGGTAGCAGCCCGCCGACGCGAATCCGAGACAAGGGAGTATGGAGTGATGGCCGTGGACCTGGCTCAGGCCGCGAAACAGAAGAAGATTCGCTATTTCCTGATCAGCTTCGTGGACCTCTTCGGCGTGCTCCGCGCCAAGCTCGTGCCGGCGCAGGCGATCGCGGGCATGCAGGAGGATGGCGCGGGCTTTGCCGCCTTCGCCGCCTGGCTCGATTCGACGCCCGCCCATCCCGACATGCTGGTCAAGCCCGACCCCGCGAGCCTGATCCAGCTGCCCTGGAAGCCGGATGTCGGCTGGCTCGCCGGCGATTGCTGGATGAACGGCGAGCCCATGCCGGACACGCCCCGGCTCAAGCTCAAGAGCCTGCTCGCCGAGGCGAAGAAGCAAGGCTACCGCGTCAAGACCGGGGTCGAGGCGGAGTACTTCATCGTGAGCGCGGACGGCACCGCGATCTCTGACCCGCTCGATACCCAGTCCAAGCCCTGCTACGACCAGGCTGCCCTGATGCGCCGCTACGACGTGGTCTCCGAAATCTGCGACGCCATGCTGGACCTCGGCTGGGGCCCCTATCAGAACGACCACGAGGACGCCAACGGCCAGTTCGAGATGAACTGGGACTATGACGACGCGCTGATCACCGCCGACCGCCACGTCTTCTTCAAGTACATGGTGAAGTCGCTGGCCGAGAAGCACGGGCTGCGCGCGACCTTCATGCCGAAACCCTTCTCCAACCTGACGGGCAACGGCTGCCACGCGCACGTCTCGGTCTGGAACAATTCGGGCAAGAAGAACCTGTTCCACGACGCCAAGGGCGAGCTCGGCATCTCCGCGCTGGGCTACCAGTTCCTCGGCGGCATCATGCAGCGCGCGCCTGCGCTCTGCGCGCTCTGGAACCCGACCGTGAACAGCTACAAGCGGATCAACGCGCCGGTCACGCTCTCCGGCGCCACGTGGTCGCCCAATCTGGTGGCCTACGGCGGAAACAACCGCTCGACCATGGTGCGCATCCCCGATGCCGGGCGCTTCGAGCTCCGGCTGATGGACGGTGCGTCGAACCCCTACCTGCTGCAGGCGGGCGTGGTCGTCGCCGGGCTCGACGGCATCGAGAACCAGCGCGACCCCGGCGCGCGCACGGACCTCAACCTATACGCCGAGGGCCACAAGCTGCGCGGCGCGCGCAAGCTGCCGCTCAACCTGCTCGACGCACTCAGGCTCTTCGAGAAGGACAAGGTGGTGCGCGCAGGCTTCGGCGAGAGCTTCGTGAAGAGCTACGTCAAGCTCAAGACGAACGAGTGGAACGAATACGCCGGCACGATCTCCGACTGGGAGCGCAGCAACACCCTGGATTGCTAGAGCGGGTTAGATCTCTATCGCTCACGGCAGCCGGCCGTCCTGCGATCTCGCGCGCCTACCGGCGCGACGGGCCGGCGCCTCCGCGTCGCGCGGCCACGCGCGCAGGCGCGCGCGATGGGCGCCGCGGTCGCGGCCTGTCGCGCGTCCATCAAAGACGGACGCGCTCTGGCCCCCCTCCCCGGCTTCAATTGTGAGGCGGTTGGTGCGGGCGGTGAGACTCGAACTCACACTCCCGAAGGAACGGGTTTTTGAGACCCGCGCGTCTACCGCTTCCGCCACGCCCGCACGAGCACCAGCAGCGGAGTTCCTCATAACGCGAGAGCGCGCGCAAGGCCACCCAGTGTCCTGATCGGGATGCCCGGACCATGGTGCGGTGCAGGGCGCGCGGCGGGCGCTCCACTCTTGCGCCATGGAGAGCACGCAGATCGCGGCAGGTGGAGGCAGGAAGAGTGGCCGCATTCTCGGCGAGCGGCTGCCGCCCGGATTCCCTCTTGTCCCACTTGTCCCGCCGAATCCCGGCAAATCCCGCCAAAAATTTTGCCTTGCCCGTCCCGTTGGGTGCGCAGGCCGTGGCCGTGGCGAAGAGTGCGGATCAGCGATTCACCTCGAAGGTGATCGCGCGGCCGAGAGCCCGCGCCAGCGCTCCTGCCGCCGTGCGTGCCTTGCCCGATGCGAGAGGCCGGTGTTCGGGCGCGAGCCGCAGCACGAGGCGGCCGTCCTCCGCCGCGAGCCGCGAGCCGTCGAGCACCGCCGGCTCCCCGCAGGAGAGCCGCTCGGCCAGCCTGAGCGCGAGTCCGAGCGCGCGGGCCTCGGCCCGCACCGCCTGCGGCAGCAGCCGGTTCACCGGCCGGGCGGCCCCGATGGGAAGGCGCGACTTGTAGCGGGTGGCCACGGCGAGCGCCAGGAACACCCGGTCCGCGTGGTCGATACCGACGAAGGGCGCGCGCGAGATGCGGGCGAAGGCATCGGACGCGCGCAGGTCGGGATGCTGACGCCAGGCGATTTCGGAGAGGAACGCCGCTGCCGTCAGGACGGACCGATGCCGCTCCAGCGCGGGCAGCGTCGATCGCGCGAGCCAGGAGGCAAGAGCCTCGGCATAGACCAGCGAGCGGCCGTCCCGCCGCGCGATCGCCCGGCAGGCGTCGTGCAGCGGATCCTGCGCCCGCACCGCCGCAGGCAGCCGGTCGAAAAGCAGGCCCTCGCGCAGGCCGAAGGCGGAAAACAGCACCTCGCCCGGCCCCGCCGCTTTCAGCAATGCCTTGAGCGCGCACGCGCCGCTCGGCACGGTCGCGAGACGCCTGGGCAACATTCCCTCCGGACCCGGACGCAGCGTCGCGGGATCGGCGGCGGCGTACTCCTTGCTGGCCTCGCGCGCCTCGGCCGGCGTCATGCGATAGTGATGAACGACCGGGATGGGGTGCCGCTCGGCCGCCATGCGGAGCCGGGCCATCGCCCGCCACGCACCGCCCACGAGATAGACCGGCTCGCCGCGCACCCGATCGAGCCAAGGCAACGCCTTGAGGCGCTCGGCCGCGAGCGCGGAGCGGCGGTCAGGCGCCAGGCTGCCGAGGCGGAGCACGCCCAATGGCAGCGTCGCGTGCTCCGCGAGCCGCCCCTGCTCCAGGCGAACCAGCTCAAGGCTGCCGCCCCCAAGGTCCGCCATCAGTCCGCTCGCCGCAGGAAAGGCCGAGACCACGCCGAGCGCGGCGTAGCGTGCCTCCTCCTCGCCCGTGAGGATGCGGAGCGAGAAGCCGGTCTCCCGGGTCACGGCAGCGCAGAAGCGCGCGCCGTCAATGGCGTCGCGGACCGCAGCCGTTGTCACCGCGTCGAGCGGGCCGACGCCGAGCGCCGTGGTGGCGGCGGCGAAGCGGCGCAGCGCATCGAGCGCGGGCTCCACCGCGTCGGGCGCGAGCGCCCCGGTCTCGGCCAGGGTGGCGCCGAGGCCACAGAGCTCGCGCTCGTTGAAGACCGGCGCCGGCGCGCGCGCGAGCCCCTCGAACACCACGAGGCGGATCGAGTTCGAGCCGACGTCGAGAACGCCATAAGGCGCGTCCGCCGCATCGGCTGGCGCTGCGGCCGGAAAATCCCCGGCCGCGACCTGGGGCGTCGCCGCGTCGGCCACGAGGCGAGGCGCCGCCTGCTGCTCCGTCACCCGTCGCCCGGCTCGTCGCCGTCCGAGCTCGCCACGGCGAGCCAGGGCTCGCGCCGCGCCGTGCCGCGGCCGGAGAGCGAGGGGTTGGTCATGAAGAAGCGGTGGGCGTTGAAGGGTTCGCCGTCGGGGCCCGAGCGCGAGAAGCTGCCGTCGGCGTCGAGGGTCCAGCTCTGCTCGTTGTCCCTGAGGTTCGCCGTCATGATCTCCTCGAGGATCTGCTCGTGCACGGTCGGGTTCTCGATCGGCACCATGACCTCGACCCGCCGGTCCAGATTGCGTCCCATCCAGTCGGCGGACGAGATGTACACCTTGGCCTCGGGCGAAGGCAGGTCGTGACCGGCACCGAAGCACATGATGCGGGAGTGCTCGAGGAAGCGCCCGACGATGCTCTTGACCCGAATGTTCTCCGAGAGGCCCGGCACGCCCGGCCTGAGACAGCAGATGCCGCGCACCACCATATCGATGGAGACCCCGGCGGCAGCGGCGGCATAGAGCGCCTCGATCACGTCGGGGTCGACCAGGGAGTTGAGCTTCAACCAGATCGCCGCCGGCCGGCCGGCCAGTGCGTGGGCGATCTCCGCCTCGATCAGCTCCTGGATCGCGCTGCGCATGCCGAGCGGGGCGACCGCGATCTTCTCGTAGTGCTCGGGCGCCGCCCCTCCCGTCAGGTAGTTGAAGAGCAGCGCCGCATCGCGGCAGAGCGCCGGATCACAGGTGAAGAAGGAGAGGTCGGTGTAGATCGCGGCAGTGATCGGATGATAGTTGCCGGTGCCGTAGTGCACGTAGCTGCGCAGGCCGTCAGCCTCGCGCCGGGCCACCAGCGATGCCTTGGCGTGGGTCTTCAGGTCCATGAAGCCGTAGACCACCTGGGCGCCGGCGCGCTCCAGGTCGCGTGCCCAGCGGATGTTCGCCGCCTCGTCGAAGCGCGCCTTGAGCTCGACCAGCGCGGTGACCGACTTGCCCGCCTCCGCCGCCTCGATCAGCGCGTTGACGATGGGCGAATTGTTGCTGGTGCGGTAGAGCGTCTGCTTGATCGCGATCACGTCCGGGTCTCGCGCCGCCTGGCGCAGGAACTGGACGACCACGTCGAAGCTCTCGTAAGGATGGTGGACGACGATGTCCTTGGCCTTGATCGCGGCGAAGCAATCGCCGCCGAAGTCCCGGATACGCTCGGGGAAGCGCGCACGGTAAGGCCGGAATTCGAGGTCGGCCCGGCCGCACTTGATGAGCATGGACGTGTCCGCCAGCCCCAGAATTCCTTCGACCTTGACCACGTCGTGCCGGTCGACGTGAAGCTGGTCGGCGAGGAATTCCAGCATGCTCAAGGGCATCGTGGAATCCACCTCGAGCCGGATGACGCTGCCGCGCCGGCGCCTCTTGAGCGCGCTCTCGAACGAGCGCACCAGGTCCTCCGCCTCCTCCTCCAGCTCGATATCGCTGTCCCGGACGATGCGGAACTGACCCACCGCGCGCGCCGAGAAGCCGGGGAAGAGTCGGTCGAGATAGAGCTCCACCACGTCCTCGAGCGCGATGAAGCGGACCTCGCCCCGTTCGCCCTCGGGCAGGCGGATGAAGCGTTCCACCTGGCTGGGGATGCGCACCAACGACGGCACCTGACGCCGGGTGCCTTTCTCCACCAGCTCCAGCGCCAGACTGAAACCCAGATTTGGAATGAAGGGGAAGGGATGGGCCGGGTCGATGGCGAGCGGCGTCAGCACCGGAAAGAGGCGATCGATGAAGTAGTCGTCGAGCCACCGGCGTTCGTCACCCCGGAGCCGGTCGGCTGAGAGGATTGTGATGCCCACCTCGGCCAGCTCCCCGCGGAGTGCGAGCCAGCGCTCCTGCTGCTGGGCCATCAGCGTATTGGCGCGCGCGTTGACGGCGCGAATTTGCTCAACGGGGCTCAGGCCGTCCTGGGACGATTCGAGAATGCCCGCCTCGACCTGGCCGTGCAGGCCCGCCACGCGGACCATGTAGAACTCATCGAGGTTCGATCCGGAGATCGAGAGGAAGCGCAGCCGCTCGAGCACGGGATGGTCGAGGTTCTCGGCCTCCTCCATCACCCGCTCGTTGAAGGCGAGCCAACTGAGCTCACGGTTGATGAATTTGTCGGCCGGCGCGAAGCTGTCCGCCTGCTCGGCCCGCTTGGCTTTCGCCATTCGGCTGCTCCCGCTCCCCTTCTACCTGACTTGATTCTCGGCGTCTTACAATACGGTCATTGCGGCACCGTGACAAAAAAGCGCGGGCGCTGGCGGTCCCGTGAATCAAGCGCGCGGCGGCGCCTCGGATCCGCCCTCGCCCAAGGCAAGCACCGAGCGCACGAGCGGCACGGTGACCGCCCTGCCTTCGGCGAGCGCCGCACGATCCAGGCGATCGACCAGGTGGGCCACGGCCTCGAAGGTCCGCTCGATGCGCGGCACGACGTAGGCCGGCACTTCGGGTGCCACCGTGATCTGCCGGTCCGCGAAGAGCTTGAGCATCAGGGCGCCGAGCAGGGCATCGTCCGGCAGGCCGAGCGCCGCCGCCGGCGCGAGCCTCAGCCGGGAGGCAAGATCGGGGAGCGCGAGCGGCCAGCGCGCCGGCGGGGTTCGGGCGGTGAGCAACAGGTGGCCGCCCCGCTCGGCGACGGCGTTGTAAATGTGCAGGAGAGAGCGCTCGTCGATCGGTCCATCGAGCCCGTCGATCACCAGCGCCAACGCGCTCCCGCCATCGGGCCCGACTTCGGAGAGACGCGCTGCCGGAACGATCTCGGCGCCGCTCCGCCTGCGCCACACCTCGGCGAGATGGCTCTTGCCCGAGCCGGGGGGCCCGTAGATGACGAGCGCGGGGCCCGGCCAGTCCGGCCAGCGGTCGAGCCGGGCGACTGCCGCCTCGTTACAGGGTGCGACCAGAAAATCCTCCCGTCCCAGCGCGGGACGGACGCCCCAGTCGAAGGTGCGCTGCCCCCCGAGTTCTGTCTTGGCCGCCATGGGTGCCTCACTCGCCCTCACCCGGAACGAGCGCATCGGGCGCCACCGGATCGGGCGGCTCGGCGCGGGGACGCAGAACCCATTCATCCGCCTCCGGCGCGAGGTCGAGGTCATTCTGGCCGAGCGCGAGCCGGAGCTGGTCCTCCGTGCCGTGATAGCGGAGCGTGACCCGCCCCTCGCGCAGCGAGAGGGAGTCGATCTCGACCGATGCGACCATGGCCAGCGCCGCGATGCGCTGCTGGATCGACACCCATTCGCCGAGGCCTGCGATCGGCACCGTCGCCCGAAGCGCTCGCTGCTCGTCATAGCGGATCAGATTGGTGTCCTTCCAGTCGTCCTCCAGCAGGGTGATGACCCAGTCGGTGCCGCGCTTGAGCAGCGCCCGCTCGCTCTCCCCTTCGCGGCCGATCAGCGTCTTCTGGATGGCCCCGCTCTCGTCCGCAGCGATGCGGCGCAGCGAGAGTGTGAGGGCCCGGCCTGCGGCGGGGGCGTCGTCGGTGTTCTCCGCGCCCGGTGCGGCAGGTGCGGACGGTTTCGCGACGGCGGCGGAGCCCGAGAGGCCGGCGACGGCGACCGCAACCTCGCTCGTGCCGTAAAGCGCGGCGAGAGCGGTGAGAGCGCCGGCATCCGACGCCAACGCCCGCGCGGCATCGACCGTGCCGAGATCGATGACATCGCCGAGCGGCAGGAGGATCGGCACCAGGCCGCCATGCGGCGGGCGCTCCTCCCACGCCCGGCGCCAGCGATTGCCGTCTTCCCACAAGAGGATGCCGCCGGGGTCGCGCTGAACCGCCACCACCAGCACCGGCTTGCTCACGGTCTCGGCATAGGCGATGCCGCTTTCGCGCAGCAGCCGGCGCACCTCGGCCGGGTCGAAATCCACGGTCAGCAACGCGCGGTAGCGTGTGGTCGAGACCAGCTCGCGATCGATCGCGAAGCCCGCCACCATCGCCGCGAAGGGCTCTTCGGCCGGCGCCGGCAGAGCCGTGCCCGCGACCGTGAGGCGGCGCAGCAGGGTCTCCAGCGCGGCACGCTGGCCCGCGGCGATGGCGAGCTCCCGCGCCTCCGCCGCCGATGCGGCCTCGGCGTCGACGGGAACGTGCGCCACGGTGAACACCGAATTCGCGCGCGCCGTGCCACAGGCGAGGAGCAGCACCAGCGCGCACAAGAGCGCGATGCGGGCTGGTCCACACATGGTTGAGCTCGGATTACTCACTGACGTCACGTCTTGCGGCCGGCGCCGGCGGCCGAAACCCGGACGGCAGGGTATCATGGCGTCTGCACCCAAGCGACCGGCAGGGGCCGGAAGACGGCGGGAGATCATATGGCGCGGCTGAAAGTTGGAGTCCTGATATCGGGCAGCGGGACCAATCTGCAGGCCCTCATCGACGATTGCGCGCGCGCGGAAGCCGAGAGCGAAATCGTTCTGGTACTCTCCAACCAAGCCGACGCCTTCGGGCTCACGCGAGCCGAACGGGCAGACTTGCCTCATCGGGTGATCGACCACAGAGAGCATAGCTCACGCGCGGCTTTCGAGCAGGCGCTGTCCCAAGCGCTCGAGGCGAGCGGTGTCGAGCTGGTCTGCCTCGCGGGCTTCATGCGTGTGCTCACGGCCGAGTTCGTCGAGCGCTGGCGCGACCGGCTGATCAACATCCACCCCTCGCTGCTGCCCGCATTCAAGGGTCTCGACACCCACGCCAGGGCCATCGAGGCCGGGGTTCGCTTTGCCGGCTGCACGGTCCACTTCGTCCGGCCCGAGGTGGACAACGGGCCGATCATCGTTCAGGCGGCAGTCCCTGTCCTGCCAGACGACACGGCCGAGACGCTCGCGGCCCGGGTGTTGCGCGAGGAGCATCGCTGTCTGCCGCTCGCCGTGCGCCTCATCGCCCAGGGCCGCGTTTCGGTTGTGGGCGCGCGCTGCGTGATCGATGCGGAGGCACCTGGTGGCGCTCTCGTCAATCCGGCGCCGGGGCCATAAGAGAAGGGCCCGGAACCGTGCGGCTCCGGGCCCTTGGTAAGGGGTGTCGGGCGCCCTTAGACGGCGGTCTTGCCGTAGCGCTCGACCACAACCTCGGCGCGCGCGCGGATCGGCTCCATCGCGTCGCCGGCGGTCTTGACGGTCATGTCGGCGATCCGGTTGCCGGCAGTCATCGTGCGCTCGAAGGTGCCCTTCGCGGCCCCGGTCTGGGCCTCGGTGAGCTCGGCCCAGCTGCGCGCACCCATCAGCGCCTCGGCTGCGCCGGCCTGGGCGGCCATCGCCTCCTTGGCGAAGTCGAACCAGGCGTTGCCGATGGCGCCGTAGCCCTTCGCTGCGATGGTCGAAGCCGCGACGACGCTGTCGAAGCTCGCGCGGCTCTCCTCGGCAATGGTCTCGAAGGGCAGGGCGCCGTTCCAGGAGGTCTTGGGGCCGGACGCGGCGGCCTTGCTGGCGGTGTCGGATTTGGTGGTCATTGATTTCATCCTATCGGTTGGCGGTTGTTCCTGACGATGTGCGCCGCTCCACAACGACCCGTTTTGGCGACCCGTTATGTTGCAGTGCAGCATCATGCTGCATCGCAATATAGTGAAGTCGCGCCGACGGTCAAGGCCTCATTCACGCGAAGTTTATCGACTTGAACACCCCGTTGCCGGGGAGCCGGCGCTGTGGCAATGTCCCGCCCGCGCCGCCGTAGCTCAGGGGTAGAGCACTCCCTTGGTAAGGGAGGGGTCGGAAGTTCAATTCTTCCCGGCGGCACCATCAAAATCAATCACTTAGCGGATTCTAACCGCTGCCCAAATTGGCGAATAACTGTGCAATTGCACAGAAACGCGCCGAATCGGTGCCGTGATCGTTCGCGTCACGGTCCAATTCGCAGGAGAACATCGGGTCTCGCCGACGCCGAAGGCGACGCACTCAGGCCCATCGGGTGCGCCGCATGAGTGTTGTTCGGCGCGGGTGTTTGACGCCGATCGGCTCTGTAACCTATTGAGGAAGCTATGTTCTAGGGGGTCAAATTTCGACGCTTAACAACAGCCTGGGCGTCGATGAAGAGCTTCCGCCCCAAGGAGGAAGGGGACGATGACGCGAGGGCAAGCGGTGGGCGCAACGCCGAGCGCGACTTCCGCGGCGAGCGCCGTTCTAACGAGACCCACGCGTCGTCCACCGATGCCGAGGCCCGGCTCTTTCGCAAGGGCAAGGGCCAGTCGAGCCGGCTCTGCTTCATGGGCCATCTCTTGATGGAGAATTCCAACGCGCTCGTCGTCGATGCCGCGCTGACCCGGGCAACCGGCACCGCCGAGCGGGAAGCAGCGCTGGCCATGGTGGGGCGGCGGAGAAGGGGGCGGCGGATCACGCTGGGCGCCGACAAGGCCTACGACGTGACCGACTTCGTGGACGCCTTGCGCGCCCTCACTGTCACTCCCCATATCACTATCGATGGCCACGTGACCAAGACAGGCAACCGACGCAAGACCCGGATCGACCGGCGCACCACCCGCTACGCCGCGAGCCAGCGGTTGCGCAAGCGCATCGAGGAGGGCTTCGGCTGGATCAAGACCACCGGTGGGCTGGCCAAGACCCGGCATCGCGGGCTCGACCGGGTGGGCTGGATGTTCACCCTGACCGCCGCCGCCTACAACCTCGTCCGGTTGCCCAAACTCATCGCCGAAGCGACGACGTGATGCCCGCAAGTCGCCGAACCCACCCCCAGCCCCGCCGCGAGCGGGCCGCGAACCTCAATCCGCTCCAACCGTAACCCAAGAAATCCGCCCAAACCCACCAAACTGGCCAAAACGGGTGGGTTTTTCAGCAGCCTGTTAGGTCGGGTCGGACCCAGACGATGCGGAATTTACCGGGATACTCAGGGACCGGTCCGACACCGTCATGCTCTCAAGCAACACCCATTTGCCGCAGGATCGAACGGCAGAGCGGGCTGCCAGGGTCCATGTAGTCCTCCAGCACCGTGAAATGGTTGCGGCCGGGCAGATCGAGATAGCGGCCGTCGAGGCCCTTATCGCTCCAGGCGGCGAGGAAAGATTCGGACTGCCGGCGGAACTCTGCGGATTCGTCGCCGCCGAACGTGACGATCAATGAGGACGCGCGGTCCGGGATCTGTCGGATCGGGCTCATCCGATCGATCTCGTCGGCGCTCAGGCGCAGCTTGGGTTGCAGCCAGGAATGAACGAAGGGTTCGAGGTCGAAGAGGCCGCTGATCGCCGTGCCGCCCTTGACGAGGTCGTGCGGCAGGCCGAAATCGCGCTCCCAATCGGTCGCGATCAGCATGGCCGTCAGGTGGCCGCCGGCCGAATGCCCCGAGACGTAGACCCGGCTCCGATTGCCGCCGAAGCTCGCAGCGTTGCGGTAGAGCCATGCGACCGCTGCACGGTTCTGCCGCACGATCTCCGTGATCGTGACCTCCGGGCAGAGCGCGTAGTTGTTGATCACCACCGTCACGCCTGCCGCGACCAGGCCCTCGGCCACGAAGCTGAACTCCTTGCTGCTCAGCGAGTGCCAGTAGCCACCGTGAATGAACATGTGGATCGGCGCGTCGGGCCGCGGCGCCGGATAGATGTCGAGGGTCTCGGCAGTCGTCGGGCCGAAGGGCACGTCGAGTCGTGGCTTGAGCTTCTTGCGAACGCGCTGGCTGTTCGAGACGAAGAAATCAACGTAACGGCCGAAATCGGGCACGCTCCTCTCGACGTCATATTGCTCGTCGATCTCCGCCTGGGAGCGGAACGAGCGATAGAGAGCGGGGCCGGCCCGCGTTGCTGATGGCCGGCGCGCAGGTAGCGGCGGAGGTGCCGAGGGCGGCGCCGCCAACGGGCGTTCGGTCGGTGCCACGCGCGGCGAACCCGCCGGCAGCCAACGGAAGAGCGCTCGCCTGCCGGCGCGGGCGTCGCCCCGTGACCGAACCTGTGCGTCCTGCCTCAGCTGAGCCCGCCGACGCCGGCGCCTTTGCCGCGTGGCCGCGAGAGCCGCGGCCTCTTCGCTCGCGTGGAACTCCACCACCGCCGCGCCGCTTCCATAGATCGGGCCGCAGGCGTGAAGCGTCGCGCTATGGAAGCGGCCGCCCATGGCGCCGAGCACCCATGCGAAATGCTTGAAACCCATGTCCGCACGGGCTTCGCGCGCATAGTCCGCGATCAGCGCCTTGATGGCCGAGGCATCCCCCTTGACCATCAAGTCGAGCATCCGCCGGTTCCAGGCATCCTCGCTCGTGCTCGCGATGCGATCGTCGGCAGGGTCGATCTCGTGCCGGAAGGCGGAGCCGGACAGAGCGCCGACACCGACCACGGCGACCCGGCGGCCCAGGCGCGCCGCCTGGTTCGCCGCCATCTCGCCCAGCCTCAGGGTCAGATCCCAATCGTGATAGAGGTTGTTCGCCGCCATGACGACCATGTGGGCACCGTCCGCGTTGAGGAAGCGATTGGCGACGATGCTGCCGGTGTCGATCGGAAAGCCGTCATAGTCGACGCCGCGAGCCTTGACCCCGAGGGAGCGGCAACCGCCGATGCACGCCTCCGCGAGCTCGGTGTCGGTCTCGATGTCGTAGTCGATCTCGCCATACTCGTACCAGTTCTCGTCGACATGGAGGCCGCGGACGCGCGGCCGGGTCTGCCAAGGCTGGTCGAGAACGGCGAACCATTGGGTCGAATAGATCAGGATGACGTCGGGTTCGGTCTCGCGTAGCGCAGCGGCCGCGCCTTCGAGACCGTCCGCAATCTCGCTCCAGGGCGGATTGTCGCGGGCGAGGAGCGGCAGGGGGCTGCCCGGAACCAGCAGGGCCGCCACCACCCCCGGCTTCGTGTCTCGCCGTCTCGCGAAGAAGAGGGTGCGCTGAAGCCGGTCGCCGATGCCGAGCGCTTCGAGCAACTCGTTGCGGCCGGTGGCCGAATCGTCCAGATGCCGCAGCGCATTGACGATGCCCATGACGCCCCGAGGCATGACGAAAATGATGACCACGGCGGCGAATCCGAGGACCAGCAGCGGATACTCGGTGAAGCCGGAAAGCACGCGGTCGACGACGACGAAGATGGCGGCGCCGATGATCGGGCCGGCCAGCGTGCCCATGCCGCCCGCGACGACGATGAAGACGAAGTAGGCCGACCAGAAGATCGTGAACGCGGACGGTGGCGTGATGATCACCGCGTCGATGTAGAAGAGGCCCGCCGCGATGCCGCTGAGCCCGCCCGCGACCACGAAGACGATCAGCTTCACCTTGCGGATATCGATGCCGACGGTCCGCGCCGCTTCCTCGTCGTCACGCACCGCGGTCAGCGCGAGCCCGTAGCGGCTCTTGAGCAGCCGAGCGATCACCACGGTCGCGAACACGAGCAGCCCGAGGCCGGCGTAGTACATCTCGATCTGTGTGGCGTCGGTCTTGATCTGCATGCCGCCGCCGGCGCCGACCACTTTCCACTCGTTGAAGATCGAGCCCACCGCGGCCGCGATCAGCCAGCTTGCGACCGCAAAATAGGCGCCTTGCAGGCGCAGCAGGGGGAGGGCGCCGAGAAAGATCAGCAGGAGGATGATGACGCGGCGGATATAGACCTCGCCGAAGATGTCGGCCTCGGGAAAGTAGCCAAGCGCGACCTCGTAGCCGGCCCACAGCACGCCGGCGACCGCCACGGGCTTCCAGACTCCGATGCCCACCAGGCTTTCCCGCACCGGCGTCGCGAGCAGAAAGGCGAAAGCCGCAGTGACGATTCCGGAGATCGGCAGCGCCAGCCAGACGTTGATGCCGCCGTAATAGAACATGATCGCCAGGGCGAAGCCGCCGATGCCGACGTAGACCTGGTTGCCGAAGGAGAGCAGACCGCAGTAGCCGGCCAACAGGTTCCAGGCGTGACCGAACACGGCGAACACGAAGAACGTGAACACCAGATAGGTCACATAGCTTTGGTCGCCGACCAGCCACGGGAGGGCGATGGCGAATGCGAAGAGCAGGGCGAGCAAGCCCCGGCCCGACCAGCCGGTCAGCGTGAAATTGAGGGCACGCGCGATCATCGCGAGAAGAGCCCCTGGGGCCGCACCGCAAGCACGAACAGGATCAGCATGTAGCCCGCGACGAGTTGCGCGGAGGGGCCGAAATAGGTCCCGGCGAGAACCTGCGTTATGCCGAGCAGGACGCCACCGACCAGGCTGCCGGCGATCGACCCGAGGCCGCCGACGATCACCACGCCGAACGCGATCAGCAGGAACTGCGGCCCGTCGAAGGGTTGAAAGGTGCGCGACATGCCCACCGCGACACCGGCAACGCCCGCGACCGCGAGAGAGATTGCGCTCGCCAGCGCATAGATGCGCTCCGTACGCATCCCCATGAGTGAGGCGACCTCGGGATCGTCCGAGGCTGCGCGGATTGCGCGGCCCGCGTGGGTGCGATGCAGGAACAGGTGGACGCTCACCAGGATCGCGCCGGCGATGCCGAAGAAGATCAGGCGGAGAGTCGAGATGCTGAGGTCCTGCGTCAGGCGGATCGCCGAGTAGCTCAGCGCGTTACTTATGCCGGTGGCGTCGGAGGCGAAGACCCCGAGCAACGCGTGGGCGATCACGATGGACATGCCGAAGGTCACCAGGATCGGGGACATGAGCCCGAAGTTGGACGACATGCCCTTCTCTTCCATGGCCTGGACCGAGACCCGGTTCAGCAGGTAGCGCTGCAGCGCGTAGCCGATCGCGAACATGGCCGGGACGACCACGATCAGAGACACGAAGGGCGGGAAACCGAGAAACTGGACGACCACCGCCGCGATATAGGCGGCGACGATGAGCCAGTCGCCGTGTGCCAGGTTGACTAGGCGCATGACGCCGAACACCAGTGCGAGACCGAGGCTGATGATGGCGTAGTAGCCGCCGAGCATGGCGCCCGAGAGGAGCCCGTTGGCGATGTCAATGAGCGTCCAGTAGAGATCCTCGCTCATCAGCCGAGGCCTTCGATCCCGGTGCCGAAATAGGCGGCGCTGACCTGCTCCTCCGTGACATCCGCGGGCTTGCCCTCCAGCACGACGTGGCCTTCGAGCATGACGAACAGGTGCGACGCGACGTGCAGGGCGCGCTTCATGTCCTGCTCGATAACGATTGCGGTCACGCCGAGCTCGTGAATTTGGCTGACCTTGCGGTAGATGTCGTCGACCACGAAGGGCGCAAGGCCGAGCGAGAGCTCGTCGAACAGGATCAGCGTCGGCGACGACATCAGCGCCCGCCCGATGGCCACCATCTGCTGCTCACCGCCGGACATTTGCGAGACGATCTGCCGTCGCCGCTCGGCGAGCACGGGAAACAGCGCGTAGATTTCGTCGAGGCGTTCTTTCAGCGTGCTTCGGCAGCGGGACAGATAGGCCCCGGCCATGAGGTTTTCCTGCACCGAAAGCCGGGAGAAGAGGCGGCGGCCCTCGGGCACGAGCGCGATGCCGGCGTTGACGATGTCCTCGGTCGCCAGGTTCTCGATGGCGCGGCCTTCGAACTCGATCCGCCCTTCGAGACGGGCCATGCGCCCGCGGTTCATCAAGCCCACCAGGGATTTCAGGAGGGTGGTCTTGCCGGCGCCGTTGGCGCCGATGATCGAAAGGATTTCGCCGCGCTCGATCTCGAAGCCGATGTTGGTGAGCGCGCGAAGCTCGCCGTAATAGGCGGAAAGACCCGCGACCCTCAGAAGCGGCCCGTCATCCTCAGGCGCCAAGATAGACACGGCGAACTTCCGATGCGTTGATCACTTCCTGCGGCGGACCGGAGGCCAGGAGCTGCCCGGCATCCAGCGCGATGAGGCGATCGGTCGCGGTGAGCATGGTCTTCATCACGTGCTCGATCCACACGACGGTGATGCCCGAATCGCGGATGCCGCGAATGAGCGCGATGAACTGCTCCACTTCGGCATCCGTCAGACCGGCTGCGACTTCGTCGACCAGAACGAGCTTGGGCCGCGTGGCGAGCGCGCGCGCCAGCTCGTGGCGCTTGCGCATCAGCAGTGGCAACCGGCCCGCGAGCGTGTTGCGCTCGGCCCGCAATCCCATCGCCCCGATCACGCGCTCCACCCAGCTCTCCGCCTCGGCCTCATCCATGTCGCCGCCGAAGCGGGCGGCCACCAGCAGATTGTCGAACACGGTCATGTGCGTGAAGGGGCGCGGAATCTGATAGGTCCGCGCGAGGCCCGCGCGGGCGCGGTCGTGTGCCGGCAGATGCGTCACGTCGGCACCGTCGAATTCGATACGCCCCGAATCGGCGCTGATATTGCCGGCGAGGAGGCCGAAGAGCGTTGTCTTGCCGGCGCCGTTGGGTCCGATGATGCCGAGGATCTCTCCCTGCCGAACGACAAAGGAGATCCGGTCGGCCACCCGGAGCGCGCCGAACGACTTGCGGAGCTCAGAAACGGCCAGAATTTCGGTCATCCTGTCAGACCGGTCGGCGATCCCCGACAGGAGCGCCGGCGACAGGACGGCGGCGGCACGCGGACCGCCACCGTCCCGCTGCGCTACTGCTGGTAGAGACGCATCTCCGCGGTTTTCTCCACATCCGGGTAGACGGCGTTGTAGACGTTGTCCTTGACCCAGCGGTCGGTCTCGTCATCGACGCGCCACTGCGCCCCGCCGAGGGGCTGAACCGAAAAGTGCTGCTCGTTGAACTTGACGCGACCGACGACGGTGTCGAGGTCGGTCTCGGCCAGCGCCGCGAGCAGCGCCGCCCGATCGGTCGTGCCGGCCCGTTGCAGGGCATCGAAGAGGACGTCGTAGGAGGCGTCCGTGTAAGCCAGCGGCGGCGAATAGTACTTGTCGGGGTTGGCACTCTCGTAGGCGTCGACCAGACCCTGACCCGAGTAGCCGCCGTATTTCGACGACCCCGGATAGGCCGGCGACCAGAAGTTCACGCTCAGGATGTCGATGCCGAATTCGCCGAGCGCCCGCATCGCCTCCGGATAGCCGGTCGCCTTGTCGATGATGTACATGCGCGGCTTGAAGCCGGCCTGTGCCGCCTGTTGCAGGTAGTTCTGCAGATCCGGCGGCGCCAGCACGCCGGTCACGACCTCGACCCGCCCGCGCTTGAACTTGTTGATGATCGCGGAGAAGTCGGGGATGCCCTGCTCGAAGCGGCCCGGATCGGTCGGCTCCCAGCCCTCGCCCTTGAAGGTCGGGTCGAACAGGCTCGCGAAGACGACGCCGTCCGGATCGTTCGGGTAGAGGTAGCCGATCTTCCCGTTGAAGCCGCCTGGCAGCGACTTGATCATGCCGACGTGATTGGCCACGAGATCCGGCACGCCAAAGAAGAAATGGTAGGTGTATGAATATGTCTTCGGCTTGCCGTCGGGGCCGAACAGCCATGCCTCGACCGGCGTGTTCGAGGTGATGCAGGGCACCTCGTAGCGCTCGCAGAGATCCGAGGGAGCGTTGGTCGTGTCAGGCGTGCCCTGCGCGAAAACCACGTCGACCTTGTCGTCCAGGATCGCCCGCGTCGCGGCTTCGCCGGAGCCGGCCATCGTGCCCTTCGAATCGAAGATCTTGAATTCGATCTTGCACTGCTGGTCGCCCACCTGCAGACCGCCGGCCTCGTTGATCGGATCGACCTTGTTGTGGTCCAGCCAGGGCGTTTCGCGGCCCATGTCCAGCAAGGGCCCGGTGAGCGGCACGACCCGGCCCACCGTGACCACGCAATCGTCGGCCGCCTTCGCCGGCGCGCCTTGCCAGAACGAAGTCGCGGCGACCATCGCGAACGCCGCGAGCAAGAGTACCTTTCTCATCGTCTTCTCCCCTCTTTGTATCCGTTCTCTACACCTTGAACTCGACGACGGCTGCGCCGGCTCCATAGGTCGGGCCATAGGCGTGAATGCGCGCGCCGTAGTAGCGACCGCCCGTCGCACCCTGAATCCATGCGAGGTGCTTGAAACCCATGTCGACCTTGGCCGCCTGCACATACGCCGCGCACTGCCGGTCGACCTCCTGTGTCTCGCCCTTCTCCAGGAGGCTCAGCATGCGCCGGTTCCAGGAATCATCCTCGTCGCTCGCGATTCGATCATCGGCGATGTCGATCTCTTCACGGAATACCGTGCCCGAAAGCCCTCCCACACCGACCACGGCGAAGCGCTTGCCTTGCGCGCTTGCGGCCTCGCCGGCGATGGTCGCAATTCGCCGGGTGGTCTCGAAGTCGTGGTAGAGATTGTTGGCAGCCAGCACGAAGCGTCGCGTGCCCTCGGGATCGAGGCAGTTGCTGGCGACGATCGTGCCAGTATCGACCGGAAACGCGTCGTAGTCGATTCCCCTCGAATGCAGCCCGAGCGCATTGGCACTCTCGACACAGGCCTGCGCGAGCTCGGTATCGACACTCAGGTCAAAGGGCAATTCGCCAAACTCGTACCAGTTCTCATCGACATGCAATCCCTGCAGTCGTGGCCGCTCCTGCCAGAGCTGGTCCAGCACCGCCATCCATTGGGTGGAGTAGAGCAGCACGACATCTGGGCGGGCGGCAGCGAGCGCGCGCGCCGCCTTCTCGTAGCCGGCGGCGAGACCGAGCCAGGGCGGATTGTCCTTGCGCAGGTAGGGCAGCGGAGAACCCGGAACCAGAAACGCGGCGGCGAGGGTCATGATCGCGCGGTCGATCCCGCAGGAACCATGCTCACGCGGCAGCTTCCGCCCGAGCCATCCCGGCCTCGGCGAGGTTCCATTCCATGACTGCATTGCCGGTGCCGATCACGGTGCCGTAGCCGTGCAGCTTGCCGGGCAGCTTGGGGTATCCCATTGCCGCGAACATCCATGTGAAGGCGCCGGACTTTACCTCGGCGAAGGCCTCCTCGATGAACTGCGGCAGGATGTCGAACACCTCGTCGGTTCGCCCCTGGCGCAACAACTCGATGATCCGCATGTCCCAGCGGTAGCCTTCGTGGCTGAAGGGATGCTCGCGCGACATGTCTTCGGGCAGCGGCGGCTCTTCCTGAAAATGAAAGTGGCTCAGCGTGTTCGAGGCCAACAACACGGCGCGGCGGCCGCTTTCCTCGATCGCCTCGCGCGTCGCCTTGCCCAGCAGGTCCATTTCCTCCAGGCCCTCCTCGGTCGTGAGGTAGTAGGGCGAGTTGTTGGCGGAAATTCCGACCACCGGTATGTCCCACTGGGGCCTGATCATGTGAAGCGTCGTGATCGTGCCGTAGTCCACCCGGAACTTGGGGTTGCGCATCATCTTCGCGACGAGGCCCCGTGCCCGCGCCTTCTCGCAGCATGCCTCGGCCAATTCGACGTCCACGTCGAGTGCGAACGTGTAGCGGAACAGGTTCGGAAAGATCGGATCGACGGATTTTCCGGAGAGCTTTTCGACGCCCAGGAAGTGATGGCCGAGTTGGGTGATCCAGTGCGGCGAATGCACGAGGAGCACGTCCGGCTTCAAGCGATCGAGGCTCTCCCGCGCGTGCTCATACGCCCATCTGAGAGGCTCCCAGCCGCCCTCCGACTTGGGCTCGTTCTGCGGCGGGTTCTCGCCGTAGACGAGATGCGGTGGATGGGGGGCAAGATAGCCCGCAAGGATTTCACCCTTTGCCACGATCGCCTCTCCCATTCCGCCGCGAGGACCGGGATCCCCGAACGCGGAGCGAGGATACGCCATTACGCGCGCCTCGGGCCATAGCTCCCTCAGGCCTCTTCCTTGTAAAACTCGAAGCCGATCTCGACCGTGGCACCGAGCGGCAGCGCCTGGACACCGACGGCGGTTCGCGCCGGCGGCCGAATGCCTTCGGAGAACACGGCCTCCCAAGCCTCGTTGATCGCCGGAAACCGCTCGAACGCCGTGGTGTAGATGGTCGCCGATACCATGTCCTCCAGCCCGAGACCGATCTCCGGCAGTGCGGCGAGGAGGTTGGCCAGAATCTTCGCGGTCTCCGCGCCCGGCCCGCCCGATTCAAGGACGCCGGTTTCCGGATCGAGCGCGATCATGCCGGCGAAACGATAGTGGGGTCCGGCCTTGACGCAGGGGCTATAGCGAAAGCGCGGCTGCGGGAGGGCCGTCGCCGAAATCGCGACGAGATCAGAGCTTGACACAGATGTTCTTCTGCTCGGCATAGAAGTTGAGCGAGTGGAGCCCGCCCTCCCGGCCTATGCCGGAGAGCTTGACGCCGCCGAAGGGGGTTCGGAGATCACGGAGAAACCAGCAATTGACCCAACAAATCCCGACCTCGATCCGCCGCGCCACGCGATGCGCACGCGACAGATCTCGCGTCCAGATTGCGCTTGCGAGGCCGTAGTCGCTGTCGTTGGCGCGGGCGACCGCCTCGTCCTCGTCGTCGAAGGGCGCTATGTGGCAAACCGGCCCGAAGACCTCTTCCCGCACCGAGCGCGCGCTGTCGGCGAGGCCGGTCCAGATCGTCGGCTGCACGTAGGAGCCACCGTCACGCGCGTCGCCGAAACCCGACACGCCCCCGCCGGTCACCACCTCCGCGCCTTCGTCTCTGGCAAGATTGTAGTAGCCGAGAACCTTGGTGCGATGCTCGGCCGAGATGAGCGGCCCCAAGGTGCAGTCGTCATCCCAGGGATCGGCAGGGACGAGCGCCTCGGCCTGCTCCTTCAGGGCGGCGACGAAGCGCTCGAAGATGGGCCGCTCGACATAGACCCGCTCGGCGCACAGGCAAACCTGCCCGCAATTCGCGAACACCGAGCGCGTCGTGCCCTCGATCGCCGCGTCGAAATCCGCATCGGCGAAGATGATGGCGGCATTCTTGCCGCCAAGCTCGAACGAGAGCGGCTTCACGGTGTCGGCGGCGGCTCTCATGATGGCCGCGCCGGTCCTGCTTTCACCGGTGAAGGTGAGCGCATCGATGCCCGGGTGGCGAGAGAGCCATTCGCCGGCCGAATTCGGCCCGAAGCCGTGGACGACATTGAACACGCCCGGGGGTACACCGGCCGCGTCCATCACCTCGGCCAGCAGGGTCGCCGTCGCCGGCGTCTCCTCGGAGGGCTTGGCGATGACCGTGTTCCCGCTCGCGAGTGCCGGCGCGACCTTCCAGGTGAGCAGCAGGAGCGGCAGGTTCCAGGGCGCGATGACACCGACCACGCCATGCGGCTCTCGCACCGAATAGTTGAGAGCTCCGCGGCCATCGGGCGTGTCCATCTCGAAAAAGTCGGTTCCCGACGTCTTGATCAAGTCGGCGAACAGCCGGAAGTTGACCGCGCCACGCGGAATATCGATCTGACGGGCGATCGACGCAGGCTTGCCTGTATCGGCCACCTCCGCCGCGAGGAAATCGTCGAAACGCGCTTCGATGCCGTCGGCCACCTCGTGAAGCAGGGCGCAGCGCTCGGCGATCGGAAGCCGCCGCCACACACCCTCGAAGGCACCGCGCGCGGCCTCGACAGCAGCGTCGATGAGCGCCGTGTCGGCCTCGTGAACCCTCGCGACGACCGCGCCGCTCACCGGCGTCACGTCATCGAAGAGCGAGCCCGTTGCCTCGAACCGGCCACCGACATAATTGTTGAGCTCCCGCATCTCGGGAGCGGCCTCTCGCGCTCGCGTCGCCATGCCTGCCTTCGCGGTCTGATCCTGCCGCTATCCGTGAAACCCGCGCGTCGTCATGCCCTCCGGCAGGGTATTGAGGCTGGAATGATGGGACAAGTTCCGCAATAGTTTCGGCAACAAGGGGCGGCCGCCAGCCGAATGGCCACGGCCGCGACACGGGAGGTCATAGCAATGGGTGCCGGTGGCATAGTCTTGATCATCGTCGTGATCCTTGCCGTCATCGGGATCGCGTGGCTCTTGTTCTGGTGGCTTTACGAGCGCGCATCGAAGGAGATGTCGTTCGTGCGTACCGGGCTCGGCGGCGAGAAGGTCGTCATGAGCAGCGGCGCACTTGTTCTACCGGTTCTGCACAACACCACCCCTGTCAACATGAAGACCCTGCTGCTCGACCTCACGCGCGAGAACGAGCACGCGCTGATTACCCGTGACCGCATGCGGGTCAACGTCACGGCCGAGTTCTTCGTGCGCGTTCGGCCCAACGCCGAGGCGATCGCCGCCGCCGCGCAGACCCTCGGCTCGAAGACCCTCGATGCGGAGCAACTGAGGCCGCTGCTGGAAGGGAAGTTCGTGGACGCGCTGCGCGCGGTCGCGGCCGAGCGGGACATGCAGCAGTTGCACGAGCAGCGCATCGCCTTCGTCCAGACGGTTCGGGACGCGTTGGCGGAGGAGATCGTGCACAACGGCCTGGAGCTCGAATCGATTTCGCTCACGGGCCTCGATCAGGCGAGCCGCGAGTACTTCAACCCCAACAACGCCTTCGACGCGGAAGGCCTGACGAAGCTGACCGCGGAGATCGAGACGCGGCGCCGGGCGCGTAACGAGATCGAGCAGGACGCCGAGGTCGCGATCCAGGAAAAGAACCTCGAAGCGGAACGCCTCAAGCTCGAGATCGCCAAGCAGGAAGAGCACGCGCGCCTTCAGCAGCAGAAAGAGATCGCACTCCGGCGCGCGCTGCAGAAGTCGGAGATCGCGGCGGGCGATGCGGAGCGCGACCGGCATGTGGACGAGTCTCGGGTCAATGCGCGCGAGCAGATCGAGCTGACGCAGATCACGTCCGAACGGATCGTCAAAGAGGCGCGTCTCGATTCGGAGCAGAAGGTTCGTGAGCACGAGATTGCCCGCGACGCCACGATCGAATTGGCCCGGTTCGAGCGGGACATCTCGGTGGCCGAGCGATCGAAGGATCAATCGCGCGCCCAGGCCGCGGCCGAGACGGCCCGTTCGGAGGCGGTTCGGGCAAGCGAGACGGTCACTACGGTGCGCGAGGTGGAGCGTGCCGAACGGCAGAAGGCGATCGAGCTGGTTACTGCGCGCCAGGAGGCAGAACGCACCGCGATCGGTGTCGTGGTCTCCGCCGAGGCGCGGCGGCAAGCGGCCTCGGAGCAGGCCGAGACCAATCAAATCCAGACCGAGAGCGAGGCAAGCCGCGTTCGCCTTCTTGCCTTGGCCGAGGCGGATGCCGAGAAGCAGCGGGCCGATGCCGCGGACGTGCGCAGTGCGGTAGAGGCCAAGGCCCAACGCGCGATGCACGAAGCCGATACCGCGCTCACGCCCGAGCTAATCGAACTCAAGGTCAGGATGGCGATCATCGAGCGGCTGCAGGAGATCATCGGCGAGACGGTCAAGCCCCTCGAGAACATCGAAGGGATCAAGATCGTGCACGTCGACGGTCTCGGTAGTGGCTCCGGCGGGAGCCGGAGCGACGGCGGCGGGTCGGGAAACTATGCCGAACAGTTGACCGACAGCGCGCTACGTTACCGGGCTCAGGCCCCGATCGTCGACGCGCTGCTCAAGGAGATCGGAATGCCAGGCGCCGATCCCAACCGCCTTGCCGACATTCTTGATCGTTTGTCCAATCCGCCCGCAGACCCGGACTAGCGTCCCGTCGCCTGGGGGCCACCTGGCTTCACCGAGACGTCCAAGCACGGCCGCCTCGAGTCAGAAATTCTGATAGTCAAAAACGGCACGGTTCCCCGGCGTGTCGGGTAGGGGCGCACTGCGAACGGTCGGTAGTTAAGATGAGGAGGCAATATTGATCATTGAAGCCCGGCTGGCAGAGCTTGCCATTACAGTGCCCGCACCGCCCAAGCCCGTGGGCGCTTACGTCGGAGCGGTCGTCACCGGCAATCTCGTCTTCATCGCAGGGCACGGGCCGCGCCGCCCGGACGGGAGCAGTCAGACCGGCAAGGTCCCGACCGAGATCAGCGTCGAAGACGCGGTCGAGGCGGCACGCCTGTGCGGACTGAACATTCTTTCGAGCCTCAGGGCGGCGATCGGCGACCTCGACCGGGTGGAGCGATTCGTCAAGGTTCTCGGCATGGTGAACGCCGCGCCGGATTTCAAGCACCACCCGAGGGTGATCGACGGCTTCTCGATCCTGATGATCGACATCTTCGGGGAGCGGGCCCGGTGTGCGCGCTCGGCGGTCGGCATGAGCTCGTTGCCCTTCCAGATACCGGTCGAGATCGAAGCGGTAGTCGCACTCAAGAGCTGATCCTCCGCCGTCCGGGCTCGCGGCTTCCCAACAGCGACGGCAGTTGAGCGAACCTCCGGGCCTGCACATCACGCGTCTGGATGACCGGGTGAGTCGGTGAAACCCCTGGATTCACTGGCCTTCCGGGTCGCTGCGCGTCGGCACTCCGTGTTTCGGCCGGTGCTGATACCGGCAGCGCTCCGGGCCAGGGGCGCGTATGCCCGGTCGCATGTCAATCAAGGCACGGCGACAGCTTTGACGCTATAACGGTACTAATATTGTACTATGATAACAGTATGGAGGCCGTTGATGATCACGACCTACAAGGTTCCCTACCGGGATGGTGAACTCCGCATTGGCTGGGCGTCATGGGACAATGGCAAGTACGAATCGCGATCCATCAAGTACGCCTACCGCGACAGCAGCGGGAAGATTTCTCGGGGCTCGCCGGAGCTTTCCTTCGACGTCCTCGTCGACATGTTCCTCTTGGCGGATGATCAGGGGGAACTTGCCGAGAGTGTGACCGAAGCGGCAGCCAGAGACGTTCGCGAGGTCTATCAGCTCTCGCTTGCGGAACTCAGGGATGAAAGAACCGTGCTCTCCGTCGCCCTCAGGCGACTCCAGGCATTGATGTCCGAAATCCAATGGGCCCATTGGCAGCCGATCCATGACCAGCTCGATGCACGCCTTGACGCTCTAAAACACGAAATATCCAAGCGATCGCGTTGATCGTCGGCTCCAACGTGTTGGTGGCAGCCCTAAGTCTCCCGTTTGTTGTTCGCCATGGGGTTCGACGCCGAGCGGCACCCTGACCTATTGAACAGGCGCAATTCTGCGGGGTCACGGAGTCACGCCTAACAACACCCGTCGACGCACCGTGTCGAGAGCTCGTTGGCAGATGCAAGAGCGAGACCTGACGGGCAATGAAGAAATGGCTGCTGCCATCTTGCCCGTCGATCCCTTGCTGGGCGACGCCAGCGGCGACTAGGGTCTGCAGGGCCTTCTCCACTCCCTTCGTACGCCCAGCAGAATTCCTGCCTCTGAAGGCGACGCCCAGGGTTTCGGGCGCCACCGGGCCGGGAGCGCGACTGAGCGTGTCGCGGACCATGCTGATGCGGTCCATCTCGTCCTCCGGCCAGGCCTGCTACCGTGAGCAATAAAGAAGTCAAGGCGTTTCCGAGTGAAACGGAAACGCTCTAGGTGTGGCGCTCTCGCAGGGTCAACCCGGCGCCGAGTACTGACCTGCCCCCGTCGACTGGTCCGGTTGGAATGTTAGTGCATAGCTGGTTTCTCGGCTGTTGTTCGGCATCGCCGTTTGACCCCCCGGAATCGAAGCGAACCAAGATTTACCACGCCGATCGGCGTCCAATCCGCGGGCTTAACAACAACCGTGATCGAGCTGGAGAGCGCCGCCGGCGAGGACGCCCTGGAGTTGAGCGAGGCGTTCAAGGGCTGGGTCTGGTTCCGGCGCGGCTGGCTGGAGCAGCGCGGACTCAACGTCGAGCAGTGCATCGTCATCGGCTGCAAGGGGCAGTCCATGGCGCCGACCCTGCCGGACGGCTGTTCGATTCTGGTCGATCGATCAAGCCGGGAGTGGGAGCCGCCGCGCATCCTGTTGCTCCGCACCGTCGAGGGTCTGGTGGTGCAGCTTGCCGTTGTCGAGGCTGGCGAGCGCATCATTCAAAGCGACTGTCCCGCCTGGCCGGATGCGCCCTTGCCCGAGGGTGCCGAGATCGTCGGACGAGTGCGTTCGGTGGGGTATGGGATAGACTGAGCGACGCCTGCCCAGCACTCGACCTTACCTCGCACCGGCGCTTCCTGTGGCGGGCCGACGCCGACCGCCTGAATTCCACAGTTGGGATTCGCCATCGAGCAGTACGTTTGAATGAACCGTCCGCCCGGACGGGAGGCTTTCCTCCTGCCGACCAATCAATGTGACGAGCAGTCGTAGGGATTTATCAAGCTCGTGCCGGAAACAACTCGCAAGATGGCGATATCGCTCGCTTGGCTTGCATTCGCCGCAGCGGCCGTCATCTCAGTCACCATCGCTGTCCACGGCCTGGCACACAGCGCTCAGACCTGGAACGGCCTCATCGTCGCACCCGGAAGATCGCTGCTCTCCCTACGCCCGCAGCGCCTATCCCCATTTGCGATCAGTAGAGCCTGAGTGTGGCTCGGCGCCCTCCGCTTCTTGATCACCACCGACGCCTCGCTTTTTGCCGAGGCTGTCGACATTGGACGAGAGGTGATTTGGCTCAATTGTTTCGGCAAGCGCTTTGCCGATCCCGATGCTGGACGGCCCAACGGCGCGCCGCGCAGGTCTGTTGTTTAGCGTCGAGTTTTCACCTCCAAGAATTTAGCTTTCTCAATAGGTTGCGGTGCCGTTCGGCGTCAAACTCCCGCGCAGAACAACAGTTGATGGCGACGGAACAACAGTTCCAAATGATTTAGATCGAGATATACAGCACGCAGTATTCCGGACAGGCTGGTGCAGAATTTTACGTGCTTGAAGGCATTCGGGAGCGTTCATAATTGTTGAGCATTGTACGATCGTACGAAAAGGCGCCAATCAAGCCGAGTCGATCGAGGGCCAACAAATTTATATTTACACGTCTTGTAGATGCCGGAATTTAGATTTCCCTCGTGTTCAGAACGTCGAATATATCGAACTCTTCATTCAATGACGGAAATAGATCGTAAAGCAATCGCGCTAGTAAGTGATATATGCAATAGTGCAATTGTAGTTGAGACGATGACAAAGCCTTCTCAGCATCCACGAATGGTGTCGCGCTATCGTCCTGCCCGCCTTCGCTTCGTGATGTTACGAGAATGCCGCCGAAATATTCGGCCGATCTCCCCATGGAATTGGTCCACCCTCAGGTCATGGAAAGAGGACCTTGACACCTGCTACCCTACGGATACCAATTCCTTGCAATGGATGTTGGTACAACTGGTTTCTTGCAGGGAGAGGGCACGATGAAGCGGTTGCTGGCGGTTCTGGGATTCATACTGATCGCGATCAATGCAATGGGAGCACAGGCCTTCGAGCTGAAGGGGGAGCCGAAGATTGCCTTTATCTATGCCGCAAGCGCCCAGGATGGAGGGTGGAACGAAGCGTTCGAGGCCGCGCGCAAGAATCTTGAAGTGAGCCTCGGCATGCAGATCGCGTTTTCCGAAAGCATCCCCGAGGAAGCCACGGCGATACGAAATGCGGTCGACCTCTACGTCCAGAGAGGCTTCAACATCATCGTCGGAACGGGATACGGCTACAGCGACGGCATCTTGCTGGCCGCCAACGATCACCCCGACGTCGCGTTTCTCAATGCGGCAGGCATCACCAACAACAGCAAGAATCTGGAGAGCTTCTACGCACGCACCTACGAGGGCTGGTATCTCGCAGGCCTGATCGCGGGATCGATGACCAACACGGCCAAGCTCGGCATGCTGGCCGGCTTCCCCATCGGTCTGGTCAACTGGGACATCAACGCCTTCATTCGCGGAGTGAGAGAATCAAACACAGACGCGGAGGTGATCGGGACGTTCACGAACTCCTGGTGGGATCCCGTAAAGGAAGGCCAGATCGCGAAGGCGATGATCCAGGAAGGCGCAGACGTCATCGCGACTGACCTGAGCGCAGCCTCGGTGCTCAACGCCGCCGAGGAGACCGGCAACCACTCCGTCGGATTCCAGCTCGACATGTCGAAGCACGCGCCGAACGGCCACCTCGTGTCCGTGATCTTCACGTGGGACCAATTCCTGGAGCCCACGATCCAAAGCATCATCGAGGGGACATGGGAGCCTTCGGAGTGGGGCGCGTTCCCGGGCATGGATTTCGGCGTCGTGGACCTGGCGGGCATCCACGCGGACGTTCCGCAGAGCGTTCTCGACCGCATCGCCGAGGCCCGGGCGATGATGGCGGATGGCAGCTTCTCTCCCTTCGATGGACCGGTACTGAAGCAGGACGGTTCCGTGGCGGTTCCCGAGGGTGAACGGATCAGCGATGAGGCTCTCTGGGCCATGAACTACTTCGTCGAGGGCGCCATCGGGACAATGCCTACGCAAGAGTAGGCTCCTCTCCAGGCCGCGCGTGCGCGCTGCCGACGACGGAGGGCGGGGGGCAGGATGACCGACCTGCAGCCACCGGCTCAGTGCACCTATCCGGCCGGTGACTGGAAGGTGCTGGCTTCCTTCTGGCATCCCATCGCCTTTTCGTCCGAGGTTTCCTCGACGCCGAAGAAGATAACCCTGCTGGACGTCGACCTTGTGGCCGTGCGGGTGGGCGACAGCCTGATTGTCGCCCGCGACGCCTGTCCCCATCGCGGCACGCGGATGAGTCTCGGCAGCGTGCGCGGCGACAGTTTTGTCTGCGCCTATCACGGTGTCGAATACGGCGGCGACGGTAGGGCCGTCCATGTTCCTGGAGCTCCCAAGGGATTTAAGATTCCGAAGAAGCTCTGCCTGCAGACCTACCTCGCCGAGGAGAAGTACGGGATCGTCTGGACCTGCCTCAGCGGATCGCCGCTCGCGCCGCTGCCGGACTGGCCGATCCTGGACGATCCCGATGTGCAGAAGACCAAGCTCAGCGTGCCGATACAGTGCGGTGCGGGCAGGCATGTGGAGAACTTCTGCGACACGTCACATTTCCCCTTCGCCCATCGGGTCACCTTCGGCTGTCCGGACGCGCCGGAGATCCCACGTTACGAGGTGGAGGAGCGCGAACACGGCCTCTTTGCCTCGATCATGACCATTCAGCAGGACGGCTCGCTCACCTTCGACGAACCCGACTACGCCGAGGTCCTCTCCGACTACACCATCTCCATGCCCTACTGCGCAGAATTGATCCTGCATTTTCCCCGCGGAGACGAGTTCATCTACGATATCGTCAGCCCGGTCTCCAACGGGCGTTGCCATGTCTTCATGTGGAAGACGCGCGATCACGACCTGGGCGAGGCGGTTGACGACTGGATCCAGTTCCAGATCGACGTGAACGAGGAAGACCGCCGCATGGTGGAAGGCGAGCGCCCTTCCGAACTTCCGGTCGACACGCGTCTCGAGGTTCATCTGCCAGCGGACGGTCTGTCGGTCTCGTACAGGCATATGTGGAAGCGCTACGGCCTGGGCGGGCCCGAAGCCAACGCGGATTAGCCCGCACTTCTCACCACGGTCAGTGCCGGTCCTGCCGCAGGTAGGAGAGCCCGAGCGCGCTCGGTCCTGCGGCGGCACCCCCGCGAACGACGGCCAACCCGACCAGCACCGCCAGGGTCACCACGTAGGGAAGCATCATCAAGAGGTAGACGGGAACATCGGCGCCCGTTGCCAAGAGGCGCGGACTCAGAGCTTCTGCGGCACCGAACACCAGGGCGCCCACGAGAGCGCGGAGCGGATGCCACTGGGCGAAGATCACCAGGGCAACGGCTATCCAGCCGCGTCCGGCGATCATTTCTTCGACCCAGACCTTGCTAGACGCCAGGGAAAGATAGGCGCCTGCCAAGCCGCAGAATGCGCCGCTCGAGACGACGGCAACGAACCGATACCACGCGACGCGGACGCCGGAGACGTCGGCCGTCGCCGGGTCCTCACCCACGGCGCGAAGACGCAGGCCCGTGTTGGTCCGCATGACGATCCACCACACGACGACCGTCAGCGCCACGGTGAGATAGACCAGCGGATCCTGCGAGAACAGAATTCTCCCGAGCCAGGGAATCTCCGAGAGGACCCCGAAGTCCGTTTCGTTCAAGCCCTTGACCGGCTGATGAACGTAGGGGCGGCCGATCACTCCCGTGAACCCGGCCCCGAGGGCAACGATCGCAAGCCCGGCCAGGACCTGGTTCGCGTGAAAGACGACCACAGCGATAGCGAACAGGGAGGCGAGAGCCGCGCCGACAAGCACCCCCACGAGCAGCCCGAGCCATGGATTGCCTGTCTCAAAACTCATGATGACGGCAATCATGGCGCCGCCTGCCATCAACCCTTCGGCGCCCAGATTGATCACCCCGGCGCGCTCGCAGATGATCAGCCCCAGGCTGGCCAGCAGGAGCGGCGCGGCAAAGTTGGGCGTGGAAGCGATCCAGTTGAGCAGGAAGTCCGCTGTCATGGCGAAGCCGGCCTCGTGCTGCGCCTGATCTCGAAGGTGCAGAAGAAGCGCGAAATGAGCAGGCAGAACAGGATGGTTCCCTCGACCAGGATCACCACGGCTTCGGAAATCGAGTAGAACACCTTGAGAGTCTCTCCGGCCGCGTAGACGCCGGCAACGGCAAAGGCGGCGATGACCGTGGGAATCGGCCGTGATCCCGCGATGAACGCAATCACGATGGCGCTAAAGGTGTATCCCTCTCCCAGGAAGAGGGTGAGCCGGTGCTCGTCGCCCGTGACAATCACCGCGCCCGCAAGCCCCGAGAGGCCTCCCGACAAGAGCACGGCGAGGATGACCGTGGTGGCGACGGGCAATCCCGCGACGCGCGCGACATCCGCGTTGTGTCCGACCACGTTGGCGTAGTAGCCGAAACGCGAGCGCGACATCAGCAGCCAAAGGAGCGCGCCTGCGCCCAGCGCGATGAACAGCCCGGCATGGGTGTGCCCCCAGCCCAGCTCCGGAAGCGTTTCGAACGGATCGAAGGACGGTGAAACAGGGAAGCTCGTCGCCGGATCCTGCCAGGCACCGAACAGCATGTGCTGCACGAGGAGATAGGCGACGTAAATCAACAATAGCGTCATGATGATTTCGTTGACCCGGTAGCGAAGCTTCAGAAACACAGGCAGGGCGATCCACAGCGAGCCGCCGGCGAAACCCGCCGCCAGGACTACGACGATACGAATGGACTCCGGGCCGATGTCGTAGATAGCGACGCCGGTGGCCGCAAGCGCGCCGCACCAGAGCTGGCCTTCCATCCCGATGTTCCAGAAACGGAGATGCAGGGCAGCCGAAGCCCCCAGCCCGACGAGAATCAGCGGCGTCGCCATCGTGGCGGTCTGCGCCAGCCCTCGTTCGGTGAAAAACACCTGAATGATGAACTCGTTGACGATCGCTTCTGCGGGCACGCCGACCGCCATCAGCAGCACGGCTGAAATCAGGAGACCGGCAACGATTCCGCTCGAGAAACACAGGGCCCGAAGCCGGAGGGACGCACTCTGCCGGCGAAGCAGGATCGGGGCGTTAAGCATGACCGAGCATCGCCCTGCCGATGTCCTTTCGCGTGGCGTTATCGGCGGTAAAGCTGGCAGTAGTCTCACCGCGGCTCAGCACCACGATCCTCGACGACAGAGCCAGGATCTCTTCGAGGTCCTCACTGATCAGCAGGCATGCCATGCCCGCGCTTGCGGCATCCCTGATGAGCGTATGCACCGCATGGCAGGCGCGCACGTCCAGCCCTCGCGTGGGCGAATGGGCCAGCAGGATCGAGCCGTTGCCGTCGAGCTCGCGGGCGAGCAGCAGCTTCTGCGCATTGCCGCCCGAGAGCAGCCGCGTGAGGGAGCCGGGCGCGGCACCCATGATGTTCATTCTGTCGATCGCCGCGGCGGTCCTGCGGACCATCGTCCTGCGGGAGAACGTCGGGCCTCTGCCGAACGTGCCGCCACGAACGCCGGTCATGCCGAAGTTCTCCGCGACGCTCAGTTCCTCGACCAGTCCGGTGCCGAAGCGGTCGGCGGGAATTCCACGCAGTCCCAAGGACCGCCTGGCATGCATGCCCGCATGACCAACTTCGACGCCGTCCAGCTGCAGCGATCCCGATGCGGGCGGCAACAGCCCGAGAAGACAGTCCGCGAGCTGCTGCTGCCCGTTGCCGCTGACTCCTGCGACGCCCAGCACCTCGCCGCCGAATACGGTGAGATCCAGGCCGGAAAGTCCGACGCCGCTCTCCCCGGGGCGGGGCGGAACGCTGAGGCTGGAAATCCGCAGGCGTTCTCGCGTCTTATCCGCCGTCGGTGGCTTCACCGTCGCGATCTCTTCGCCCACCATGGCGCGCGCGAGATCGTCGGCGCCGAGTTCGGGCGCCTCCGCGGCCTTCAAGATGACCTTGCCGTGGCGCATCACCGTGACCCGGTCGCTCGATCCCGTCACCTCGCGCAGCTTGTGGGTGATCAGCACGACCGCGTGACCGTGCCGGGCGAGATTTCTGACGAACGCCAGCACGGACTCCGCCTCCTGTTCCGTGAGCACCGCCGTCGGCTCGTCGAGAATGACGATGCGTGCCCCCAGGAGGAGCACCTTGAGGATCTCGACCTGCTGCTGCTCGGCCACCGAGAGCCGAGCGACCGGAACGCCGGGGTCGGCCCGCAGGCCAACCCGCTCGCCCATGGCCACGACTTCCCGACTGGCGTCCCGGATGTTGCGGATGCCCCCATCCCGGCCTTCGCAAGCCAGCAGGATGTTCTGGGCGACAGTGAAGTTGCGCACCAGACGAAAGCGCTGGTGAACCATGCCGATGCCGTACCGTGTCGCATCGAGAGGGTTCTGGATCCTCGCTTTCTCGCCGTCGATCAGGATCTCCCCTTCGTCGGCCGCATAGATGCCGGTCGCCACATTCATGATGGTCGACTTGCCGGCACCATTCTCGCCGAGAAGCGCGTGGACCTCGCCCCAATCGACGGTGATCGAGGCGACGTCCAGCGCCCGGTTGCTGCCGAAGGACTTGCAGATGCGCCTGAGCTCGAGCGCAGGTGCTGATGCGCGCTTCGCCAAGGGCTGCCCAGAACTCATGATGTGCTCGTCACCGCACCGGTTTTCTGCGCGTCGGCCGCCCAGCTTGGCCGAGAAACCTGCTATGCATTAACATTCCAACTGGACCAGTCGACGGGGGCAGGTCAGTGCATCTCCAGCACGCCCCGGATCTGGCCGAAGCAGTAATGCGCCTGGGAGGCGACATCGCCCCGCGCGATGATGTTCTGCTGCCCGTCCGAAGCGACCTGGCCGGAGATGCCGATGAGCCGTCCGTTCATCTTGCGGCTCGCTCCCGAGATACGCTGATCCTGCCAGTGGATGCTCGACAGGTTGTGCGCGACCCGGGGGCCCGCGCTGAAGTCCGCGATGGCCCGGTAGCAGCCGACCTGGCCCATCCGATGCAGGCCGGTCATGCCGATCGCCGTCGTCGGCCATCGGTGAATCCTCCTCTCGGCGGTCAGCGGCGCCGGACGACCGGCAGCTCGATGAATGACGGGCGGATCCCGTCGTGGAACACGGTCTGGTGCGCGGGCTGGAGGTCGAAGGCGTGCTCGCCGCCGATCGGCCCGCCGGTATTGGGGTTGCGGTCGAAGGCCGGGTAGTTGCTGCTCGACACCTCGACCCGCAACCGATGCCCGGCACGGAAGACGTGGCAGATCACGCCCACATCGATGGTGAATTCGTAGACCCTGTGGGGTTCCAGGGGCACTTCGCGCTCTCGGCCCTCGCGGAAGCGGCCGCGGATCACGCCCTCGAACAGGTTGATGGAGCGCCCGTCGGGCTCCACGTCGCAGAGCTTGACCGTGAAGTCGGTATCCGCGGCGCTGGTCGCGGCGCTCAGCCGCGCCGTGACCGCGCCGGCGGCGAAGCAGGGCGCCTCCAGCGGCGCCGATGTGTAGACCAGCACGTCGTTCCGGTATTCGACCGGGCGCTGGTCCATCGGTCCCATGGGTGCGGTCTGCGGCAGGCAACAGGAATGCCCGCCCATGCTCGGGACCGGATCGAAGGGGCTGTAGATGAAGAAGTCGGGCGCCTCGTCGCCCGGCGGCTCCCGGTCCAGCGTCCCGTCCCCGCTCAGCGAGTTGGCACGGCCGCCGCTATGGAGGTACCAACGCTCGGAGTTGGTGCCTGCAAGCGGCCAGGCGTCTGCGTCGAGCCAGCGGTTCTCGCCGGTGACGAAGAGGCGCACGGGGGGCAGCGCCTCCAAAGCGGAGCGGTCGTCCTTCAGCCAGGCATCGAACCAGGCGCGCTCGTAGACGCTGACCGTGTTCTTCGCCTCGTCGCCGAAGTCGATGGCACCGACCTGCTGGGTCCACGGGATGTGATACCAGGGACCCACGATCAGCCGGTGCTCGGCCCGGCCGGCGGTGCTCAGCGCTTCGTAGGCAGTGATGGTCTGCGGGATGAAGCTGTCGTACCAGCCGCTGACGTGGAGACAGGGCACGTCGATCTGCCCGAGCCGGGGCGCGAGCTCCCATTCCTGCCAATAGGCGTCGTGGGCCGGGTGGTCCACGTAGTCCTTGAGGAAGGGCATGAGGTCCGGCGTCTCGAGGAAGGGGATGTCCTTGAGCCCGAGCGCCGCCGGCCAGCGACCGCAGGTCGCCTGCGCCGCGCCCAGGATGGCGAGGACCTCCCTGTCGTCACGCCGCCGCGCCGCATCGCCCGCGAGGATGAGCGCCCAGTCCATCACCGCCGCCAGGCCGAAGGTGCCGCCCACATGGGTGAAGCCCTCGTACATGCCGCCCGGATAGAAGCCCGGCACGGCGGCGTCGAGGTGCGGGGGACGGAGCGCGGCGGTGAGCAGCTGGTTCACGCCGGGAATGGAGAAGCCGAAGCTCCCGACCCGGCCGTTGCACCAGGGCTGCGCGGCGCACCACTCGATGGTGTCGTAGCCGTCCTCGGCATCGAGGCGTAGCGGGTAGAACTCGCCCTCGGAGGCGTAGCGCCCGCGGGTGTCCTCGATCACCACGGCATAGCCGTGGCGGGCGTAGACCGCCGGGTGGTCATAAACGTATGTCTGGGCAACGCGCTTGTCGTAGGGCTGGCGCTGGACCAGGGCAGGGGCCGGCTCACCCGAGGCCGGCCGGTAGATGTCGCAGGCGAGGCGCACGCCGTCCCGCATCCTCACCACGACGTCGGTCTCGACCACGATGCCTACAGCCTCGCGCGCGTCCGTCATATTGCGCCCTCCCCTTCGGCGCGAGCCTAGCCCGGATTTCTTGTCGAGGTCACGGTCACGGCCTGCAATTGACTCGTCCCGGCTGCGGGCGTCACACTTCGGGCAGTGTGGATCGACCGCTGAATTCACAAACAAGAGGGAGGGAATTAGATGAGGATCAGGGCAACGAAACGCCTCGCCCGCTGGGCGATGGCCGCCGGCGTGGGCGTGGCTCTCGCCGTCGGCGTGACGGCAGACAAGGCCGAGGCCAAGACCGAGGACGGCAAGTTCCTCGTCTATTACAGCATGAGCTATGTCGGCAACGCCTGGCAGACGGAGGCCAAGAACACCGTCATCGCCATGGCCAAGGCGCCGCAGTATCGGGATCGGGTCGAGCTTCGGGTCCAGGCCTCCGGCGCCGACGCGCAGAAGCAGATCCAGCAGATGAACGCGATGATCGCAGCCGGCGCAGACGCCATCGTGGCCTTCCCGATCTCGCCGACGGCGCTCAACAAGGTCATCAGGAACGCGTGCAAGCAGGGCGTGGTCGTGGCCGTGATCAACGGCGTGACCGAGCCCTGCGCCTACGTCGTGAAGATCGACGGCGTGGCGCTCGGCGATTACCGCACCCAGTATGTGATCGACCAGATGGGCGGCAAGGGCAACATCGTCGCGATCACCGGCGTGCCCGGTGTCTCCTACGGCGAGGATCACCACAAGGGCTTCAAGCAGGCCGTGGCCCGGCATCCCGAGGTCAACGTGCTGGCCGAGCTCGTCGGCATGTGGAGCCACTCCGAGGCACGCCTCAAGATGCGCGAGCTGCTGGCCACCACGAGCTGGGCCGACATCGACGGCATCGTGGCGCAGACCGGCTGCTACACGGTCTCCCAGATGCAGGTGGAGGACGGCTGGTGGCCCGACAACCCGATCATCCCGTGCGCGGGTGAGTCGGCGAACGGCAACCGGCTGCAGATGCTGCCGGCCGATTCCGGGATCGAAGGCGCACTCGGCAAGAAGGGCCAGTCGATCGGCTCCGGCCTCTGGGCCGTGTCCTACACCTTCAAGACCGCCATGGAGGTCCTCGACGGCAACGAGGACGTACCGCACCTCAGGTGGTACACCGGCGTCGAGGTCACGCAGGACAACGTGAAGCTCTGCGAGAACGGTACGGCGGAAGAGTTCGCGGCCGGGTGCAACACCATCAAGCCCGGCATCGTCCCGCCCGACTATGCCATCGACTTCTGGTCGCCGCAGGTGCCCGAGCTCGGCTTCCGCGCGGCCACCGAAGGGATGCTGGACGACGAAACCTGAGGGATCGGCGGCTCGTCCGCCATGATCCATGACGACCGCTGCGCCGGGGCCGACCACGAGCCGAACAGGGCCCCGGCGCACATTTCTTCGCGCGAGCACGCATGAACGATGCGGCCCCCGCCATTGCCGTGGAGGGCCTCTCCAAGCGCTTTGACGCGACCATTGCCCTCGACGACGTCACGTTCCCCATTCCGCAGGGCGAGATACGCGCGCTGATCGGCGAGAACGGCGCCGGCAAGTCCACCCTCGTCAAGATTCTGGCCGGACTGGTCCGCGAGGATACCGGCAGCATTCATGTCTTCGGCGACGATGTGACCATCGGACGCCCGTCCCGCGCCCATGCGCTCGGAATTCAGACGGCGTTTCAGGAAATGACCCTGATCGACGATATGACCGTCACGCAGAACATGCTGCTGCCCTACGAGCCGCTGGTCGCGGGACAGATCGACCGGCGCGGCAGCAAGCGCGCCGTCGTGCGCCACTTCGCCCGCCTCGGCCTGGACGACGTGGACCCCAACGCGCTGGTCGGCGATCTCACGCTCTCCACGCGCCAGAAAATCGAGATTGCCAAGGCGGTCGCGCGTGAGCCCCGTGTGCTGCTGCTGGACGAGCCGACTTCGACGCTCTCCGCCGCCGACGTGGACTGGCTCGGCGGCCTTATCGACAGCCTCAACGCCGAGGGCGTGACGATCGTCTTCATCTCCCACCGCATGGCCGAGGTGCGCCGCTTCTGCCGGAGCCTCACGGTGCTCCGCAACGGCCGCCATGTGGGCTCCTACGAGATCGACGAGGTGAGCGACGACGAGGTGGTCAGCCTCGTCATCGGCCGCTCACTCGGCGCCATTTATCCCGAGCGCGAGAACTACCGCCACGCCGATGCGTCCGTGCCCGCATTCGCCGGCGAGGGGCTCACCATCGGCGACACGCTGGACGATCTCTCCTTCGAGCTCTGGCCCGGCGAGGTCCTGGGCATCGGCGCGCTACAGGGCATGGGCCAGCGCGAGCTCTTCGAGGCGCTCTTCGGCGAACGCGGTGTGGACGGCGGCACCATCGCGCTCGGCGGCCGGGCACTCACGCTCGCCTCGCCCGCAGACGCCGTGCGCGCCGGCATCAGCATGGTGCCGGAGGATCGCAAGACCGAGGCGCTCTTCCTCAGGCTCACCGGCAGCGCGAACGCCTCGATCCCGATCATCGATCGCTTCGCTGTGGCGGGCTGGATCGACCGCAAGGCCGAAGCCGCCGCCGTGGACGAGGTGCTGAACGACCTGCAGGTGCACCCGCGCGCGCTCTACAAGACCGTCTCCTCTTTCTCCGGCGGCAACCAGCAGAAGATCGCCATCGCCAAGTGGCTGCTGGCGCGGAGCCAGGTGCTGCTCACTTTCGACCCGACGCGGGGCGTCGATATCGGTACCAAGCACGAGATCTACGTGCTGATCCGCGGGCTCGCCAAGGCCGGCGCAGCCATCCTCTACTACACGACGGAGATCCCGGAGCTCGTGAACATCTGCGACCGGGTTCTGGTCATGTACCGCGGGCGCATGGTCAAGGAGCTGATCGGCGAGGAGATCACCGAAGAGGCGATCATGGGCTACGCGCTCGGCGCCGAGGGCCCGGAGGAGAGCGACGAGGCCGCACCAGGGGCGCAGCCGGCGGCGGGAGCGCCCCGGTGAGCGACGTTCCGCTCTCGCGCCTGCCGCGCCTCTCCTGGCAACAGGGGCTGGCGCGCAACCGCCGCCTGCTGGTGGCGGTCACGGCCTTCATCGGCATCTTCGTCTGCCTGGACGTGATCTCCCCCGGCCCGATCAGCTATTTCGAGATCAACTTCCTGTCCTCCAACACCGGCCCCCTGGCCTTCGCCGCAATGGGCCAGACGGTGGTGTTCCTGATCGGCGGGTTCGACCTCTCCTGCGGCGCCGTACTCTCGCTGGTCAACGTGATCATGGCGCTGCACACCACCGATTCTCTCTGGAGCCAGGTCCTGATGTGCTTCGCGGGACTCGGCATCGGGGCGACGGTCGGCGCCATCAATGGTTTCTTCATCGCCTACATGCGGCTGCAGCCGGTGGTGGTGACGCTGGCGGTCATGTTCATCATTCTGGGTCTCAACCTGCTTCTGATGCCGGACCCGGGCGGCTACATCCCGTACGGCCTCTCGATGGTTTTCACCGGCGATCTGATCCCGGACGGCTTCCCCGCCGCGCTCCTGGTCATCCTGCTGGCGCTTGGTCTCTGGGCGCTCATCAAGCGCTCACGCTTCGGCACCGCGCTCTATGCCGTCGGCAGCAACGAGGACGCCGCCTTCGCCAACGGCATCTCGGTCGCGCGGACCAAGTTTCTCGGCTACACGCTGGCCGGCACCTTCTATGGCGCGGGCGGGGTGTTCCTGAGCGCCCAGACCAGCTCGGGCGACCCGCTCGTCGGCAGCGGCATGCTGCTCCTCATCTTCGCCGCGACGATCCTGGGCGGCACCCGGATCGGCGGCGGCGAGGGCGGCTGTCTCGGCACGGTGTTCGCGGCGTTCACACTGATGCTGATCTCGAACGTGCTGATCGTGCTCAACTGGTCGACCCACGTCATGCCGATCACCGAGGCGGTGATCCTGCTGCTGGCGGTGATCGGCGCCTCCATCGGGCGCGACTCCTCGCTCGCCGAGTACTGGCGGGTGACCGGCCTCAAGATATCGGGGCTCAGGCACCGCAGCCTGCCCTCCTTCCACGGCGGCGCGAGGGCCAATACCGGCCGGCTGGCCACGAGCTGGACCCCGCGGGCGAGCGACGAGCTCAAGGGGCCGCAGCTCTGGCAGTGGACCACCAAGAACTGGGACGTGCTCCGCCTGATGGTGCCGGCGTGGACGCTGCTGGTCGTGGTCTACATCCTCGTGGTCGGGATCATCGGCGGCGAGAGCGTGAGCGTCCACTACCTCAACTCGCTGCTCACGCTCGGGCTCTTCCTCGCCGTTCTCGGCCTCGGTCAGGGCGCCGTCGTGCTCACGGGCGGGCTCGATCTCTCGGTGCCGCACACATTGGCCTTCACCGGCGTCGTGCTGGCCGCGGTCTGCAACGGGATGGACGGGCCGGCCTACTGGGCGGTGCCGATGGTGCTGGCGATCGGCGTCGGCGTCGGTCTCTTCAACGGCATCGGCGTGGTGCTGTTCGGCATGCCGGCGATCGTCGTCACGCTGGCGACCAACGGCATCATGCAGGGCGCCGGTCTGATCTTCACTGGCGGCATCCCGACCGGGCGCTCGCCGCCGGCACTGGTGTGGTTCTTCACCGAGCGGCTGGCCGGGCTCGCGCCCGCCGCGTGGTTCCTCATCGGCTTCGCCGGCTTGGCCTACGTCGTGCTGCATCGCACGACCTTCGGCCGGCGGGTCTTTGCGGTCGGCAACAGCGCGCGGGTGGCACGGCTTTCCGGCGTCCGCGTCGACTGGACCGTCCTCGGCGTCTACATGCTGAGCGGCTTCTGCTCGGCGCTAGCCGGCGTGCTGATGACCGGCTTCTCCACCGTCTCCTTCCTCAACATGGGCCAGCGCTTCCTGCTGCCGGCGATTGCCGTGGTGCTGGTGGGCGGCACGCTCGCCATCGGCGGGCGCGGGCACTATCTCGGCATTTTCGGCGGCGCGCTGCTGTTGACCGCAGTGGGCACGCTGGTCTCCGGCTCGGAGCTTCACTTCGCCTGGCGCGACATTATCTTCGGCATCGTCGTGCTCGGCGCCGTGCTGACCCTGCGCGAACGCGCAACCTGACGCACCGCCTCAAGCTGTTGTTCGGCGTGCGACATTGGCCCCGCAGTATCAAGTCATTTCAAAAGATTATCTGCTCATCCATGACACTCCACTGGGAAGGCTGCATATTCTCATTATGTTCTTGATGGGGAGGTCGCGGATTTGGCGTTCAAGGTGGCATCGCTGGAATGGATGATAGGAAGTGGGAACGGCGGATACGTATTGGCGCCTAATTCGCGGACAGCCCGTAGAGGTAGGCGTCGCCACCTGCGTCTGGAGCTTGCACGATCCAGCGCACGATCCGGCGGAGTTCCTCGTGCTGCTCTACATCGCCCATTGGCCCGCGCTCTATCCGCCGCTGCGCGAGACACTGCCCGCGGTCTTCGACGGCGTTAGCATGGCACCTGGCGAGCCGGATGAGGACCTGTACGACGAGCGCAGGAAGCGGCGGGTGTAAACTGTCGGCCGCTCGCGCGGAGCCGGATTCCGGCTCTCCAGATGCACCTCATTCGCGGCGCGAATTTTAGAGCATTTTTCGATCTTATAGAATCTTTAGAATTTTCAATCGACTGCAGATGTGATTCAAGATGCAGGCTGGTGAAGGAGGCCAGCCTGCATGACACGACCTCTTTCGAATGATCTGCGCCGCCGGGTGGTGAGGGCGGTGGTTGATGGCGGCATGTCGCGCCGAGGAGCGGCAAGGCGCTTCGGGATCGCGC
>Ga0209544_1000710_pt1 | contig 43020 bp, 34 predicted proteins | sample MesohylPK_FD_187297 | JGI IMG/M metagenome (GOLD analysis project Ga0209544, IMG submission 187297) | Host-associated microbial community of the marine sponge Aplysina aerophoba from Gulf of Piran - sponge mesohyl, lysed by proteinase K... | ecosystem: Host-associated > Porifera > Sponge >... | reverse complement strand
GGCCGCCACTTCCGCGCGGCGCCGCCGGTGATCGAGACCGGCGTGTGGGGGGACCGCGTCGAGGTCGGCGCGGTGGAGAAGTATGGCGACCGCTATTACATGCTTTTGGGCGTGGGCGCCGCGCCGCTGGGTGCTCGCCAGCGTTCGCGGCTGCCGGCGGGCGAGGGCGGCATGTTTGTGTTGAGCTCGGCAAACCAGGCTGGACCGTACGAGCTTGATCCGCAGCAGGCCCCGTTTCTGAGCAGCAGCCCTATCCTTTACACATACTTTGCTCGCTTCTATCGTTACGGCGACGAACTCTTGCTCAATCACCATACGGTCCCGCGCAGCGGCCACGCCGGACCGGAGGACATATACTTTTCGCCGTTGAAATCGGTACAGAGCGACGATGGGGGTATTCTGAGCCTGCACTGGTGGACGGGCAATGAGGCGTTGAAAGGCAAAGCCATGCCGGTCGTCCTTGGGGACAGCGAGTTGTACGGACTGCAAGAGGATGCCTGTACGCTCGCAGGCGGTCAGGCGCGTTTGAGCGCAGACACGGGGGGCCTGGCCGTTTTGCCGGTTAAGTACAACACCGAGCGCGGCGTCATCCTGGAGGCGGAAGTGACGCCGCACAGTACGGACGCGGCGCTCTCCGGAGCCGGTGTTTTCGTGGAAGGGGAGACTGCCAACAAGGGAACGCTACTGCTGGCGCAGAGTAGCGGGCAGGTAGGAGTCGGCCGATACGACGGCTATGCGTTCAGGCCGCAGGATGGCAAGCCGTACAGCTATGAGACAGATGAGGCGGCGCGCTGGCGGCTCCTGGTACGCGATGCGCATGTCGAGTTGTATATTGACGACGTGCACATCCAGTGCTACACGATGGACCACAATTCTGGCGGGCGACTGGGCTTCGCGGTCGAGGCCGGCAGCGCGACGATCAGCAACGTGCAGGCCTGGGAGATGTCCCTCTAGAGAGCAAGTAACCGCCTCAGGCTGTTCTGTCGGCGGTCAAAATCACACAGCTGAATGCCCAGCAGCGCCACTCAACGTTGTCGAAGTTGCTCAGTTTCAGGCGCAGTCTGTTTTCGCCCTGACTCAGGGTGACAGGAACCTCAACGGCTGCAAAGCCGTCATCGTGCCTCAGAGTGGCGATGAGCTTGTCGTTGATCCACACTTTCATCCAGTCATCGAATCCAAGGCGCAGCACTGCCTCCGAATCCGACCGAGCCTCTATGACGGTTTCGGCATATGCGGCGGCGTCGACCGGCTGCGTGCCGGTGTTGCCGGTGGCGTCGCGGCGAAACCAGCGGGAAAAGTCGATCCAGGTCAGTTCTGGCGCAGTTTTGACCGCGGTCAGGTGACGTCCTCCCCACTCCCATCCGGCCGGCCACTCTTCTTCAGGGGTCTCCGGAAACTCTGCGCGCTCAAAGTCGTCCCGCGTCTGGCAGTCAAACGGCCCGGTGAGAATCCACTCCGCCGGCGTATTTGCTGCGGGCGAGTCGTTGTCTACCGCCTTGTAGTAGTACAGGACACTTTCCATGTCGTTGGCGCGTGTGCCGAAGCGCAGCGACAGCGAAGAATTAAACGTTACACTGTCGGCACCGAAAAAACGGTAGGTGACGACCTCGGAACAGTCGGCATTCAGCCCAACAACATGCGGCGCGCCAGTCCAATCGCTCATTTCCGGGTACATGCCAAAGGAGTGGCCAAACACATCCTCGCTGCCTATCCCCCGCAAGACGTGGGGATTGGTTTCGCCGTCGATCAGCCAGGTATCGCCGCCGGTATGCCAGATCATGTCGCGGTAGTCATGGCGTCGGACGGCGTGAAAGAGGCCGGCGACGAATCCGCTGCCTCCCAGAGCGCCGAGCAGCGTCGTGCCGAGCGGCTCTGCTGGTTTCTCCTCGGTGAATTGGGCGTGCAGCCGGTAGGGGGTGAGCGTTTCTTCATCGTCGAACTTCTGCCAGTTGACCATCGACCAGACGGAGGTTGCTTCCTGTCCCGTATTGCGCAGTGTGATGCGGCACGAACTCTGGAAAGGTAGCGGGAAGTAGGCGTTGTAGCCATTCTTGGGCAGAAGCTTGAGCGGCGCGGACTCGATGCGATAGGGGTCTTTCCCCAGCAGGACGCCGAAGAACTGGTGTAGCTTCATCTTGACCTGAGGATCCGCGTCATCACAGGTGATTTCGATATCGATTTCAGCTGGCAGTTTGCTGGTGATCCAGAAATGTCGGACGCAGCCGGGGCCATGGGCGCGTATGAGATCAACAGCCTGCCCCGGCTCCAGATCTACCCGTTTCGTGGCGCGATGGGAAGTATAATCGGTTGGAAGTTGAATCAGTGGGAAGATTGTGTCGGAAAGCAAGGCAAAAACCTTTTCATAGCCAGAGTCTTTGTCAGGGGTGGACTAAATTGGCACGAATCGAGAATCTGTTACGGGGCTACTGCCGGGCCGTCGAAGTGCGCAAGCCCTTTTCCGTGAGCAACGCGTCCATCCACTCTTCCTCATCCTTGCTCAATGAGACCGGCGACGGCTTACTGTAGTCTAGCAGCATGTGATAGCCGCCGGCTTCGTAACAGCGCGAAAGAATGGCAGGCAGGTCTAGCACTGCGTCATCATCTTCCGGTAACAGGGGAATCTTGCAGCGCGGAAGCCGGTCCCTCAGGGGAACCGCGTAGACTTCCACGCTTGTGCGCCGCCGGGGGCGGCTGACGCTGATGATATATCGCCAGTCCTCTGGGGCATTTACCTCAAAATGGCGGGCATAGGTAGCCGTCGGCTTCGAGAGGAGATCGATTTCAACCAGGTTGACCGGAGTGTTGAGAATCTCATCCTGCTTAAGAAGATATTGGTCTCTTCCCCGTCCGATCTTGTTGGCCGGACTCAAGACCTCGATAAGTGTTACTACATCTCCAGACTCGACACTGACAACCTGGATGTATGGAACGCGTCTTTCGTCATCCAATACTCTGATCGTCTGGGGCTCATCTGCTACCAGCGAGCCATAGGCAACCTGATTTTCGGACAGTTTACGGGGCGGCTCTACCACCATGACATCGGGTGTGAACTCATTGCCATAGGGTTTCAGTTCGATCCGTTCGTCAATGCGAGCAACGTATTTGGGAAGCAACTGTGGTTGAAGCAGCTCCGATGAGTAAGCAATCAGGCGCTGGTGCAAATCTGGCCAGCGTGCACCATGCTCAAAATATGGGTCCATGCCGGGGAAGGGGCTGGGCATATCGGTCTCCTTCTTTCTTATACAGGGATTGCAACATTTATACCGCGTAAGTCGGACTTGGTCAATGATAGCGGAACAATTCGTCATACCAATTCCTTACTGGCCTAAATCCTAGTCTGGGAGGAGGGACGACACAGCGGGTCGAGATTACTTTCGCACCTGTCCAGAGGCGGAAAATAATTATTACCCCATTATTGGAAGGGACACATTTCCTGGCTTTTTGACTTGGTAAGTCTGCCTCCATCACCCTGCTTCTGCTGGCCTTGTCGATACAGACTTTCGGAAGTTCTCTCCTGTTTGGGAGGTTGCGATGAGCGACATTGAGGGATAAACTAGCTTCACTCTTACTCTCCATAGGAATCAATCCATGCGCAATAATCGTTACGGCCACATGGTCCACGAGTACACTGTGGGCCGCGTCCGCGAAATCTTGCAGGAGCGAGCCGAGAGGCTGGCAGCCATTCAGACGCGGGCAGATGCCCAGGCGTATGTGGACGACGTACGCGCGAAGGCGGCGCACTGCTTCCCTGCGCTTCCCGCCCGAACGGATCTGAATGCCCGGATTACCGGTGGGATGGATCTGGGAGATATCCAGCTGGAAAAGATCGTGTACGAGAGCCGTCCCGGTCTTCTGGTCAGCGCCAACCTCTACCTGCCCGCGCAGATCGACGCAGAGCTGCCGTGCGTCCTCGGGCTGTGCGGCCACTCAGACTCGGGTAAGGCTTATGGGCCCTATCAGTTCTTCGCCCGCGGCCTGGCCAGCAAGGGATTCGCTGTACTGATCGTGGACCCGGTCTCGCAGGGCGAACGGCGGCAGTTCTATAGCGAGGAGGGCGTGCCCGCAGGAGAGACAGGGCCCAGGTCGACAGTCGCCCACAACATGATAGGCAACCGCATGTTGCTGACCGGGGACTTTGTCGGTAGCTGGTTCGCGTGGGACGCGATTCGCGGGCTCGATTATTTGCTGGAAAGGCCGGAGACGGACACGAACCGGGTCGGCGTCACAGGGTGCTCCGGCGGGGGAACGCAGACTACACAGGTGACGGCCATTGACCCGCGCATTACGATGGCGGCGCCGGACTGCTATATCACCAGCTGGCTCTGCAATCTCGAGAATGAGCTGCCAGCCGATGCGGAACAGAACCCGCCGCGGGCGCTGGCGTTTGGCCTGGATGAGGCTGACCTGTTGCTGGCCTATGCGCCGAGGCCCACGATGATACTGGCCGAAGAGAACTGTTACTTTGATCTGCGCGGCGCGCGACAGGCGCACGCCGAGGTGAAAAAGATTCATTCCCTGTTGGGTTCGCCTGACTCCACCGAGATCAGCGTCGGCCACTTGGACCACGGCTTCCACAAACATGCGCGCGAAGCGATGTACGGCTTCTTCATCAAACATGCCGGCCTAAATGTCGAGTGCCAGGAGCCTCCTATGGAGGAGATTCCGGAGGCGCAGCTCCACGCGGCTGAGGGAGAGGTTGTCCCGTTTGGGAGCAAGAAGATCTTTGGCTTTACGCAAGCGCGGGCCGGGGAGCTAAGGGCGGGGCGCACCCCTCTTGACCGCAGGGCACTTCGGGAGGCAGTAAGAAACCACCTGGACATTGAAATGCCGGAGTTGCCGCCCCACTACCGTTACCTGCGGCGCAGCGGTGGGCAGGATGCCGCGACCGGCAAAGGTTATCAGTTCGCTGTGGAAAGCGAAGCGGGCATTCAGGTCATCCTGACCATGTTCGGCGACATGGAGGACCAGTGCCGGCGTCCGCAAGGGCCCATCTCCCTTTTTGTCGGCCATCTTTCCAGCGAGGAGGATTGCGCCGCGCTTCCGTGGCTGCAACGGCGAGTGGGCGAAGGGCAGCGGATTCTTGCCGCCGACCTGCGCGGGACAGGCCAGAGCTTTCCTCACTCATGCGGCTCCAGCGACCTGCTTGAACCCTATGGAGCCGACTATCTCTACGCCAGCTTCGGCAGCATGATGGGTGAGAGCTACTTGGGACGGCGGGTATTTGACCTCTTGCGTACGATAGACTTCCTCGAAGAAGGCGGCGCAGAGGTGCATCTTATTGGCCGCGGCGTCGGCTCGGTGCCGGTTGCGCTGGCCGCGCTCTTGCACAATTCCCAGCTTACTTGTGAGCTTGTTCACTATCTTCCAAGCTACCAGATGCTCATCGAAAACCCCTTGCACAATTGGCCGTTTTCGTGTTTCATTGAGAACTGTCTCGAAGCGTTCGACCTGCCCGACATCTACAGTGCGCTTGGCGACAGGTTGAAGAAATGTGATCCCTGGGGGCCCTGGATTTGACGTTGCCTCCCTCTACGGGTCCGCACGGCCACAAACCAGTCAAAGGGAGAATTGGAAATGTCATATCGCGACCCTGATTTCCTGCGCGACCACATTCGCAGCATCATCTCCTTTTACCACCCCACCTGCATTGACGAAGAGTACGGCGGTTACATAAACCAGATGCGCGACGATGGCTCGGTCTTCGACCGCATGACCAAGCACCTGGTAGGGACCTGCCGCTTTGTTTACTGTTACTCGATGGCGTCGTTGGCGTTAGAGGAGCCTGCCTACCGGGACGCGGCCGCGCATGGGCTGCGGTGCCTCATGGATTCCCACCGGCAGCCTGACGGCGGATTCGCCTGGGTGCTGAATGGCCGGGAAGTGGAGGACGGCGACCGTCACTGCTACGGGCACGCCTTTGTACTTTTGGCGGCGGCGGCCGCGGCAAAGGCGGGTGTCGACGGGGCGGATGGATTTGCCGTCGAAGTCTATGACTTGCTAGAGACGCGCTTCTGGGAGCCGGATGCGCAACTCTACGCCGACTTGATCGCGGCCGGCGACTGGAACGCGATCGATCCCTACCGCGGGCAGAACGCCAACATGCATATGTGCGAGGCGATGCTATGCGCATACGAGGCCACCGGCGAGGCCCGTTACCTGGACCGCGCCCACCTGCTGGCGCGGCGTATCTGCGTCGACCTGGCCGATGAAGCGGACGGGCTTGTGTGGGAACATTACCGTACCGACTGGACGCACGACTGGGACTACAACAAGGACGATCCCCAGAACCTGTTCAAGCCCTACGGCTACTTGCCGGGTCACTTTACCGAGTGGTCCAAGCTGCTGCTGATCCTGGAGCGCTACCGGCCGGAGGACTGGATGCTGCCGCGGGCCCGACATCTCTTCGACGTCGCGCTTGAGAAGAGCTGGGACCATGAGTACGGCGGTATGCACTACACTTTCGCGCCGGATGGCACCATTCTGGATCGCGACCGCTACTACTGGGTGCTATCGGAAACTTTCGCGGCCGCGGCGGTGCTGGCTCTGCGCACTGGCGATGACGGCTACTGGGACTGGTACGACAAGGCATGGACCTACTCTGACAAGCATTTCGTCGATCACGAGAAAGGCGGCTGGTACCGTATTCTAGACGCCAACAATCAGAAATACGACGACCTCAAGAGCCCGCCATCCAAGACCGACTACCATCCTCTGGGCGCCTGCTACGAGACGCTGGAGGCTTTAAGGCTGGCAGGCGCGTGAGCTTGTCCTGACCCAAGCCTGGTCATAATTGTGCAAGAGACTTTCCTGACGAGGAGAATTCAAGATGCAGGTAAAGGAAACGGTACAGGCGCAGAAGCTCTATCGGGATGAAGGCTTTTTCATCTCCCCGGAGCCGCTGATCCAGCCGGAGCTGGTAGAGAGAGCCGTAGCCGGCATGGACGCGGTGCGCGCCGGCAACTACGACACCGGTATCCCGCCCCGCCCCTCGCGATGGAGCCCAGGTGACGACCCCAACATGCTCTGCAAGATCGAAAAGCCGCATATCGCCAGCCGGGCGATTATGGAACTGGTTTCGCATCCGGCGTTGGGGGCAATGGCTGCTGAAATCACCGGCGCCAGCACGGTGCAGGTGTGGTGGGTGCAGCTTCTTTTCAAACCACCCTCGCTCGAGGGGGAGCAGCCGCGCACCAACATCGGGTGGCATCAGGATTACAACTACTGGGGCGCTTGGGAAGAGGACAGCGAACTTTTCACGGCGTGGGTGGCGCTCAGCGATGTAACGCCTGAAACGGGACCGATGAACTTCGTCGCCGGCTCCCACCAGTGGGGACTTTCGACCGAGAGTGACTTTCAGTCCCAGGAGTATGAAGCCCTGCGGGAACAAATCCGCGCCACACACGGTCAGGTGTGGCGCGAGGTGCCGGCTATTCTGCCGCCTGGTGCTGCCAGTTTTCACCACAAATTGACTTTCCACGGCAGCGGCCCCAATCATTCGTCGCAGCCGCGGCGCAGTTTTGCCGTTCACATGCGAACCGAGAATGCCCGCCCGAGAGACGGCCTGCGTCAGGGACTGACTGCATTCATTGACGACCCAAGCTACTGCCCTATTATCTACGGCGATCCCGAAGCACTCAGCTGATCATAGCGGGAGGCGCCGCGGCCAGAGCCGGGGCGGTACTGTTGATGAGAGTTTACATTTGTAGTCGTAACTACTAAGCCATCCCCGGTGCGGGCTCACCGAATCAGAATCTGCAGTTGTCAGTGGCTCGAGACAGCAAGTAGGGGAGGCGACACCGTTGGCTAGACACGTTGCCGGGAAAGAGTACACAAGGTGGCTAGCCTCGGGGGGGCGTTGCGGGGGCGCAGCCCCTGCACAAGGGAGGGCCGAAGGCCCGACCGCCCACATAAGCAAGGAAAGAAAGGTGAGGAGTGAAGAGAGAGAAAACTTTGCTCGCCTCGTTTAACGTCTCGAACTGACTGTCGCTGCGTAGTCACTTGTAATCTTTGTAATGCGAAACGCGGACTGTCGCAATATCTCCCTTTCAGCAAGTAATCGGAGCAACATTTATGCCCGTCAAACCTTACAACATCCAACAGTCCAAGGCCCTGCTTGACCGCTCAGATGAGTTGATTGTGCGCGGATGCCAGGGGCACAAGCGCAGTCACGATATGCTGGAACTCGGCTATCCCGTTTTTACACAGCGCGCGGCCGGCGCCCGCTTCTGGGACGTGGACGGTAATGAGTATCTGGACTATCTGATGGGCTTTGGCCCCATCCTGCTTGGCTACAACGACCCCGTCATCAATGCCGCGGTCCAGGCGCAGATGGAGGAGGGCACCATCTACAGCACAGCGCACCCCAAGGAGTTGGAGGTCGCGGAGATGCTGATCGACCTGATTCCCGCTGTGGAGATGCTCGGCTTCCTGATAGGAGGCAGTGCGGCCACGTCGGCGGCGGTGCGGCTTGCCAGGGCATACACAGGCCGCGACAAGGTCATCCGCAGCGGTTACCACGGATGGCACGACTGGTCACGCACGGAGGACGAAGGCGCGCCTTCCGTTATCGCGCCGCTCACGATTGAAGCTCCCTACGGCGATCTCGACGCTTTGGAGGACATCTTCAAGCAGAACGACAACGAGGTCGCCTGCGTGATCATGGAGACGATCCGCGACAGCGGGCCGCCGGAAGGATTTTTGCAGGGCTGCGTGGACATGGCCCATCAGTACGGCGCGCTCTGTATTTTTGACGAGGTCAAGGTCGGCTTTCGGGTGGCCTACGGCGGCGCCGGCGAATACTATGGCGTCACCCCTGATCTGACGGCCTTTGCAAAAGCCTGCGCGAACGGATATCCCGGCAGTTTTATAGGGGGCCGCAAGGATATTCTCGGCTCGCCGCAGTGCCAGTCCAGTTGGATGGCGGCGACGTTTCACTGCGACCTTCCCAGCCTGGTTGCCATAGAAACCGTCGTCAAAGAGGTTAAACGGCGCGACGGGATCGCTTACCAGTGGAAGATCGGCAACCGCTTGATCGAAGGCATTAATGCGGCATGCGAAGAGGGCGGGCTGGGCTACCGGCTGACCGGCACCGGGCCGATGCCTACACCGGTGATGGAGGAGGAGGACAAGGACCGCTGTATCGCGATGCTACAGGGGTGCCTGGCGCGCGGCTACTACCTGCATCCCATGCACCCGATGTTTCTGACTCTCTCCCACACGGAGCAGGATATCGAGGACACGATTACTGCGGTGCAGGAGTCGATTGCGGATCTGGAGTGAGGATTCAAAAGGCGGAACGGCTCAGAGGCAGCACACGGTTAGTTTGCGTTGAGCGTTCCTACATAGACTGAACAGAACAAACTGATCGATGACAAAAGTGCAGATGAGCGAACGAATTGAAGTGCCCGTTGTGGTGAATCAGGAGCAGGTCGGATTCTATGTGGACAACGGCTATCTGGCCGTGCCCAACCTGTTAAACGCGGCTGAATTGGATGAATTGAAGCAGGATATAATCAAAGTCGCCCGCGGTGGATATCCCAATTTGACTATTGAACCGGTGCCGCGAGAACTAAGCGATGAAGAGGTTCTTTCCAAGATTCTGGCCATCCACCAGCCGCATTATGTTAGTCCGATCATGGAGAAATACACTCGCCACCCGAAGATCAGCGGCGTGCTCAGCCAGATAACGGGCGCGCATCTGGCGCACTGGTCGGGGAATGTGAAGTGCATGCAGTCGATGCTCTTTATCAAACCGCCCGGCTATCAGGGACAGTCCTGGCATCAGGACGAAAACTACATCCCCACTCGCGACCGCTCGTTGATCGGCGCCTGGATTGCGATTGACGATGCCTACGTTGAGAACGGTTGCATGTGGGTGATCCCGGGTTCGCAGCGGCCGGGTTATCTTTACCCCACGCGCAGACACGGTAACCCGGACGAATTCGACACGCACGACGACATGGCAACCGGGTTCGACGAATCGCCCCAGATTCCGGTCGAGGTCAAGGCCGGCAGTGTCGTCTTTTTCAACGGTTATCTGCTGCATCAGTCCTTGCTCAATCGTACGCAGGACAGCTATCGCCGTGTACTGGTCAGCCACTACCTGAGCAGCGAATCATTGCTGCCTTGGGTCAAGACTGCGGATGAGCAGCCGGTGGCGCGCGTTGACGTGCGGCGAGTTTTTCCGGTGGCGGGGGTTGATCCGTATGCATGGAAGGGTTACGAAAAGAGTCCTGCAGCCGAAACACAGCTTTACATCCGCAAGGCGACCTTCGACGAAGACTGAGAGTCTCGAGTCGGGCAAACTTAGAGTAAATCGAGTCGCTCTGCATCCCGGCAGAAAGTGCGAATTGGCCATCGCCCCACATACGTCCTCAATCGGAGCCTGAGATTCCATGACCAAGCAGTCCCTGGCAGGTTCAAGTTGCCTCATTGAAGAGTTTGACTTTGAGGGTTGGAAGGCCGTTAGCCTCAGCAACGGCCTGGTGAGCCTGGTGGCAGTGCCTGACGTTGGCGGCCGCATCATGGCGTACAATCTGGGGGACTACGCCTTCCTGTGGTTTGACCGCAATCTCGCGGGAAAACTCTATTCGGCTGAAGAGAATATGGGCGACGGCAGTATCGCGGCCTGGAAAAATTATGGCGGCGACAAGACCTGGCCGGCGCCGCAGGGCTGGGACCGCCCGGACCAGTGGCATGGCCCGCCAGACCCTGTGCTGGATACGGGACCCTATACGCTGGAAACTGTGGACTCATCGGCATCAGCGGCTTCAATCCGCATGACGAGCCAGCCGGACCCGCGCACCGGCGTCCAGATCTCCCGCCAGGTCACGCTGCATGCCGGCGGCGGCCGCGTCAGTCTCCATCTTGAGATGACAAACGTTTCCGATCAGGAGCGTACCTGGGGCATTTGGGATATCGTGCAGGTGGATGCCACGGGGAAAGACGACAACGGACAGGAGACCCACAACGAAGAGGCTTGGCTTTACGTTCCCACTAACCCGGACAGCTGCTTCGCGGGCGGCTACAATGTCATGTTTGGCGACGAGGACAACCCTGAATGGCAGCCCGAAGTGCGCCCCAACCTCTTAGGCGCGCAATATCTGTACCGACTCGGCAAGATAGGCATTGATTCACCGGAAGGGTGGATTGCCTTCGTAAACCAGGCTTCTGACTACGCCTTCTGCCAGCGCTTTACCTATTACCCCGGCGAAGAGTATCCTGATGACGGCGCCTCGGTCGAGTGCTGGACCACCGGGCACGGCGACCCTGTCGGCGGTCTCGATTTCGGCAAACTGAATCTCTTCCACGTGGAGGCGGAAATCCTGGGACCACTTCGCAAAATGGCCCCGGGCGCAACACAGAGACTGGAGATTGACTGGTACGTCGCGCGCTGCCCCGGCCCAATTGTAAATGTGACGCATGCCGGCTGCGCCCATAGGCCCTTAGAAACCGACTCAATCAGTTCGGGAATCCGCCTGACTGGTGTCTTCGGCCTCTTTCACCTGGGTAACGTGCAGCTGGTTTGGCTGGATGGCGATGAGCGGACGTTGGCAACTGAAACGCTGGCCCTCGTCAATCCGCTCAACGTGCTGCGAGTCGACTGCGTTCGCCGGCCGCCGCCGGGCGCCAGAGTCGCGCAGTTGCTTCTATGCGACGCGCAGGGCGAGCCCATCTCGCCTCTCGACAACTGCAATATCCCCACTTCATAGGAGGAACGATCCTTTGGAGCTACTCAACCCTTATGGGCATCTGCGCGGTTTCAATTACACGCCCAGTACGGCTGTCAACGACATCTCTTTCTGGCGAGACTACGATGAAGGATTGGTTGAGCGAGAGCTTACTTATGCCCAGCGGCTGGGTCTGAACAGCGCTCGCCCATTCCTTGCTTACGTCGTTTATGAACACGATCGCAAGAGTTTCTTGAACCGACTCACCCATTTTGTGCGTACGGCCCACGACCGCGGGATCAGCGTGATGCCGGTGGTGTGGGATTCCTGTTTCGACGATACACGTCCTACAATCGATTCGACTGTGAACAAGTGGATCCCTAACCCTGGCGTCCAACGGCTCGGGCCGGAGTTCTGGCCGGACGGCGAGGCCTATTGCGCCGACCTGGTGCAGACTCTTGGTTCCGAGCCAGGTCTGGCAATGTGGGACATTATGAACGAACCGCTGATCACCAGCTGGGTGATGGAAGAAACGCCCGAGAGAGACGAACGCAAGGGCACGATTTGGAACTTTGTGCATCATTTCTGCGGTGTGATGAAGAAACTGGACAGTGCACATCCGATCACGGTTGGCGTGGCCAATGTGGCAACGCTGGCGCAGGTGGAGACGCATGTGGATGTGCTCTCTTATCATGATTATCTACCTACGCGCGCCGCGATCCGCGCCCAGATTGACGACGGCTTACGCGTGGCGGAAGCCAATCAGAAGCCGATCTTTATCTCGGAACTAGCCTGCCTGGCACGAGCGAACCCGTACGACGTTACGCTGGAAATCTGCCAGGAGGCGGGGATCGGCTGGTATCTTTGGGAGTTGATGATAGGCAAGAGCCGCTGGCGGGATATTCACGGCGTCGTTTATCCCGATGGCACTGTGCGGGACCCCAGCATTGTTGCCGCCATCCAGGGCTTTTTCCGCCGGCGAGGGCCGGATATGATCCCGCCTGACGTTGACAAGGAAGGCGCCGCCACACGCGTCCTTGGCCAGGCAAAGGAGTGGCTCGGCACGCCTGATGTTGACTACGCGCAGGGTGTCATACTACTTGAAACTATCGCCAACCTGCTGGAGGCCGGCGAGCACGTGCCGATGAGTGATCCACCCAGCGCCAGGGCGCTGGCACTCACCAGTGCTGTGGAGACCGACTCCAATCGAGCGGAGCTAGTCCGCTCGCTGGTCTTGTGGAGCGAAGCTCTGGCAGAGGCGAGTGCCTGAACAGAGGCAATAGCGCACCTTTTTTGAACAAAGTTTCTTGGTGACTACTAAACCATATACTGTGCCTATCTTGACCAGCCCCTTTATCCCTGCCGCCATTCAGGGTGTCTGATTGCGTATTCGGTTGGCGGCAGCCAGGTTGCAGGAGCCACATGGCTGGAATGAGGACACCAGGTCGGTGAGCGATGGTTTTGGAGGGGGGCGTTGCGGGGGCGCAGCCCCTGCACAAGGGAGGGCCGAAGGCCCGACCGCCCAGAACCGCAGTGGTTAGTGAGAAACACTTTCGTTCGCCTCATTCAGGATCGCAAACTAGTTGTGGCTGAGTAGTTTCGTTTTTTGTAATGCGAAATGTTTCATACGCATTACGAATTCACGACCAAAAGGAAAGTAAGAATGCGAACTCTGGTTTTTTGTGATGACAGCGCCCATCCCGCTTCGCTGACACGAGACGGGCTGGCGGCCCTTGGGCAACCCGATCTACAGTTCGACTGGGTGGAGGATCCCACGGGATGGAGCACGGATAGTTTGAACCAGTATCCTCTCGTAATCTTTTCCAAAGCCAACAACCGCTCGCGGGCGGATCATGAAGCTTGGGCCAGCGAGGAGACCGGACAGGCATTTGTCGATTATGTTGCCGGTGGCAGCGGTCTCCTAGTCCTACATTCGGGTACGGCTCTCTACGACAACTCGCCATCTCTTTGCCGCCTGATGGGAGGCATTTTCACCGGCCACCCGCCGCAATGCCCGGTAACTGTCGCGCCTCTAACCGACCATCCGCTTGCTGCCGGCAGCACGTCATTCACGCTGATGGATGAACACTATATGATGGAGATGAACGATCCAGAGGTGGATCTCTTCCTCCATACCGAATCCGAACATGGCAGTCAACCGGCCGGCTGGACCCGCACCGAAGGAAAAGGGCGAGTCTGCGTACTCACTCCCGGCCACAACCCGGAAGTCTGGCGCCACCCCTCTTTCCAGGCCTTGCTGCGTAACAGCCTGGTGTGGTGCAACCCGGCATAGGACAGAGTGAAAATGATGAGTCAAGCCGTCCCTCAGTTGCCGCGCAGGCGCCTCGGCCGCACCGAACTCGAAATACCCGTCATTCCTTTTGGCACGCTGGGATTCAGCAACAGTTTCGGTTTCGTCAGCGACGAGGATGCCCTAGCCCTGATCAAACATGCAGTGTCGTTGGGCGCCAATCACTTTGATTGCTCCCGATGCTACGGGGATTCGATGCGCAAGCTGGGCCTGGCCTTGCGCGAGATCCCGCGTCAGGATGTAATCATTACGGGACGTCTGTGCTGTCATTCGGATGCGCCTTGGGGCGGCTATCACGGCGCAGGCGAAGCGGACTACTCAGCCGAACGCGCCGTGCGCGATGTGGAGGACCAGCTGGAGCTTCTCGGGACCGACTACTTCGACGGCATTATGATCCACGACCCCAATCGCATCGAACCCACGTTGGCCAGTGACGGTTCCCTTGCCGGTTTGCTTCAACTCAAGGCACAAGGCCTGGTACGTAACGTTGGATACGGGATGGAACCGCACGACTTTCACTTGCAAGCAATTGCAACGGGCGACGTCGACCTGATCCTCTGTTTCAACGACTATAATCTCGTCCGGCGGACGGCCGCGGACACGATACTTCCTGCTGCTGCCGACGCCGATGTAGGCGTCTTAAATGGCTGGGCCATCCTGCGCGGCCTGTTGACCGGGGCCGACATTGACGAGGTGATTGCGCGACGACGCTACCGGAGCGACGCCGCCGCGGAGGGTGCGCGCGCTTACTGGAACTGGTGCCGGGAGGAACAGGTCGATCTATTGCAGCTGGCAATCCAGTTCTGCTTGCGAGAAAACCGCATCCATGGTAATCCTATCGGCAGCCTGAATGTGGAACAGTTGGAGGCCAACATTCGCGCCGCGTCAGCGCCTCTGGACGAAAGCGTTTGGACCAGATTCCAGGAAAAGTTCGGAGCCGGGGCGCGACAGTGAGGTGTCAGTAGCAGTTCAGTCGTCCCACATTGCAGGTCGTGTTGCAGGAGGGTTCGAAGAAGTATACCCGTGAAGCCAACCCAGGAGGCAAGCAATGACTCAAACCCCACCGCCGGTGCCACGCCGCCGGCTCGGTCGGACTGAACTTTCAGTACCCGTCATTCCCTTCGGCACGCAGGGGTTCGGCAACCATTTCGGCTTTGTCAGCGACGAGGACGCGGTTGCCCTGATCAAACATGCGGTGTCGCTGGGCGTCAATCACTTTGACTGCGCCCGTTGTTACGGGGATTCGCTGCGCAAGTTGGGTCTGGCCCTGCGCGAGATCCCGCGCGAGGATGTCATTGTCACGGGCCGTCTGTGCTGCCATTCGAATGCGTCGTGGGGAGGCTACCGGGGTGACGGCGAACCGGACTATTCGGCCGAACGCGTGATCCGGGATGTAGAGGACCAGCTGGAGATCCTGGGCACTGATTACTTCGACGGCATGCTGATCCACGACCCGAAGCGTATCGAACCAACCCTGGCTAAAGACGGAACTCTGGCAGGTTTGCTGCAGCTGAAGGCGAAAGGACTGGTGCGAAACGCGGGATACGGGATGCGTGAGCACCATTTCCACCAGGAGGCGATTGCGACCGGCGACGTCGATCTCATCCTGTGCTTCAATGACTACAACCTCATCCGGCAGACTGCCACCGGGACCGTTCTGCCGGCGGCGGCCGCAGCCGACGTAGGCGTAATGAACGGCTGGTCGATCCTGCGGGGGCTGCTGACCGGTGTGGATATCGACAAGGCCAGGGAGCAGGGGCGGTACAAGAACGACGAGGACGTCGACGCGGCGCGGCGTATCTGGCAGTGGTGTCGCGAGGAACAGATTGACCTCTTACAACTGGCGATCCAGTTCTGCCTTCGCGAAGATCGCATCCACGGCAACCCGATCGGCAGCTTGAACGCGGAGCAGCTGGAGGCGAATATTCGGGCGGCGGCGACGCCGGTGGACGAAAGTGTTTGGGAGAGGTTTGAGGGGGAGTTCGGTGGCGGCGCGCAGACGTAGGGCTGCATAGCGGGAGGAGATGCCGCCGGACGTCCCTAATCCAAAAGCACATTTTTCGCCTCTTCTGGGGCATAGAGACTGCTGCCGATTCTTCTGTAAGCAGGTACCCCGCACCTTGTTACCTGATTTCTTTATTTTGGAATTAGGGTGCGTACACGTCGCCTCCGTTTCTTGTACCCGGCCTGAAAAAAGCCGTTTGACACGGTAATTGTCAATGTAATATTATTCCACTAACACTGCCGGCAGAAGAAGCCTTCGCGGTCCATTGATCTGTATCCACTTGATGGCCCGGCCGTTACTGCACTCTCCTATTCGGTATTCGTATTCAGCAGACGTTCACATATGCAGGCAAATCTCTTACCCAAGGAGACAAACACCCATGCAGAAAAGACAGTTCAGCAGACGAGGATTCTTGTCCCTGGCAGGTGCAACCGGCGGCGCGGCGTTACTGGCGGCCTGTGCGCCCGCGGAAGTTGAAGTCGACCAGGGAACGGCAGCGGACAGTTCAGGCGAGGCGATGCCCGATGTCGACCGCGTCCCGGTGCGCGTATGGATTGGCGGCAGTTACACGCCGACAGAATGGACCAGCCGTTCTGCCGAAAATCCGATCGTCGTGAACGCGCCGCGCATCCTCGCAGAGCGCTATCACGAGGAGAACCCCGGCACAGAGATCGTGTACGAAGAGGGCCCTGGCGGCGAGGACTATTTCGCCTGGTTGACCGCCGGAGCGACGGCAGGCACGGCGCCCAACCTGGTGCGGAGCACGCACAATTTCGCGGTGCAGAACGGTTGGGCCGTACCGATGGACGACTACCTGGCCCAGCCCAACCGCTACGCGCCGGACTATGACTCCTGGAAGGACATCTTCTATCCTGCCTTTATGAACTCGCTGATTCAGCCGGATGGCAAAATCTATTGCGCACCAATCGACAACATCTGGCCCAATGTCGAGGTCGGCCTGGCTTACAACAAGGAAACGCTCGACAGCATGGGCCTGGAGCCGCCAGCGACGTGGAGCGCACAGATGGAAGTGTCCAAGGCGCTGAAAGAAGCTGGCGACGGACTGGCGCCCTGGCAGGTCGAGCAGGGGACCGGCAACCTGTGGCCTCTGGCACTGCAGATCCTGCCCTCGATGATGCAACCGGTCTGTCCGGATATGGACCTCAACGGTGACAAATTTGTTGGCGTAGATGAGGCGCTCCCCGCCTACCGCGCCGGCATCATCGGACCGAATACGCCGATTTACAAGCGCGCTTTTGAGGAAATGTACGAGCTGGCAACCTACTGGATCGACGGCTTCAACACGGTCGACATCGACCTGCTTTGGCGAGAGGGAAATGTGGGACTGCGTTATTCGGGGTCTTGGGAGTTTTCCCGCATGGCCAATGACCCCAATATAACTTTCGAGAGAGGCTTCCTGCCGCCGCCGCTCCCCAACAGCAGTGAAATTCCAGCGACGGACAGCACGCCCGGCGCCACCGATCCGCCGCGCACGACTGCCGGTGACGGAACGGTGCCCGGCGATCTGCTGACCGCCATTCAGGGATCAGAGTATGTCACGATGGCATCCTCGACTGAAAAGGACGCCAATCTGGAACAGACGGTTGATTTCTGGATGTTCCTTACCGAACCGCAGAACAACTCATTCCTCGTCAATGAGAATCAGGCTCGCATTTCTTCGGCCATGGACGGGACGCTCGGATCGATTTGGCAGGAGATTGCCACTTTTGAATTGCCTCTCTATGAATATGCCATCGCCTGGTGGGGACAGGGCTGGTATTGGGACAATGACAACTTCATGCGATGGCGTCCTGTCTTCATCGAATGGATTACAGGCCAGATCGATGAAGCGACCTTTTATGAGCGGCAGGAGGAGGAATTTGCCGCAGGCGCGCAGCGCTATGAGGAAATTCTGGAAGAGCAGACGGACGACAGCTAGGAATTCGCTTGAACCGGTGGTCGGTGCTCTGGTCCGGCATCGGCCACCGACCTCGGACTACTGGTCGCAAATTACAGGTTTTTGCCGACAATGGGAAAAGGACGGCTGCTCGCATTCGCCGTAATTGGATTGCTGCTGGCGGCTATTGCGGTTGACTATGTGCAAGCGCAGGCGCGCCTGCCAAACATCTCGATCTCCGGAGAGTTTGACCAGCCTAAGGTCATCGCCGACGGCGAGAGCTCGATCATTCTTACTGTGCGCGTGACTGAGAATGGTAAGCCGCGCGGTAACGCGCTGCTGCAGGCCTGGCTTGAATCAGGGGGCGGCCTCTTCATCCCCGAGTGGAACTATACCGACGAAGAGGGTTACGCTGAGTATACATACACGCCGAACGCGGCCGGCCCCTATGATCTCCAGGAGGATACGATCGCGCATGTGATCGATATCAACATCGGACGACTGTTCGAAGTTGACAAGCATTACCGCATTCAGATTCCAATTGAAGCACCATTAACCACGGAATAGGGATAAGGAACAGCTGCATGAGCAGTGCGCAGTCAACGCAGACAGATTCGGCGGCGGGCGGCCGCGGCCTTTGGACGAGTCGGACTGGCGATACGGGGCTTAGCTGGAGGGCGTTTCGCCGCTCCTGGCAGGCCTACGCGCTGCTCAGCCCCATCTTCATACTACTTAGCATATTCGTCTACTATCCCCCTGTCCTGGGCCTCATTCGCGCCTTTTTCCGCTGGCGTCCGGGCGTACCTGCTACGTTCGTTGGCCTCGACAACTTCATCACATATTTCACGTACGCTGAGACTCCACATGAACTGGTCAATATCGTCAAGCTGCTGATTTTTGGCCTCTTTGCCGGCATTGTCATGCCGTTCATCATGGCCGAGCTAATCTTTTTTGTGCGCTCAGCGGCCTTGAAGGAACTATACCGTCTTCTGGTCATCATCCCCATGCTTGTCCCGGGTATCGTAACGGTACTACTCTGGCAGAAGCTTTACGATCCTTACCTCGGGCCCATCAATGACATGCTGCGGGCAATGGGCCTAGAGTATTTGGCACTGAACTGGCTGGGGGAACACCGGGTCGCGATCTATGCGATCATGTTTGTCGGGTTCCCGTGGGTGTGGGGGGTGGGCACGCTGATCTACCTGGGCGGGCTGGGTCAGATTTCCGAATCGGTGTATGAGGCCGCGGCATTGGACGGCTGCACCGGCATGGGCCGGGTGCTGCGCATTGACATTCCATTAGTGCTGGGCCAGGTACGGCTGCTGGCGATCCTGGCGATAATCAACGCTATCACCGCGTTTCAGAACATTCTTGTTCTCACCGACGGGGGACCGGGGTTCTCGACGATGGTGCCGGGGCTGACGATGTTTCATTCGGCCTTCCGCGCCCAGAAGTTCGGCTACTCGTCGGCAATTGGCCTCCTGCTGTTCATCATTGCCATGTCGGGAACGCTGATAATCAACCGGGGCATCCGGCCCGCGAACGAAGAGCTAAGGCAGTAAAGCGTTGCCGGGGTGGCGCTGAATTGCGCACGGGGCAGCGAAGCGACAACTGGCAGCATATTCGCAGGAAACAAACATGACGACCGAACTACAGAGGAGCCCGAACCGCCGACCGCTGCAGATGTCCCAATTGGGCCTGCATATTTTGATCGCCTTCCTGCTGCTCCTCTCGTTAGTTCCGACTGTTATCATGATCAACCTGTCGTTCAAGAACGGGCTGCAGTACCGTTGGGACCGTTGGAATGTGAGTCTGCCACTACGCGGCTCGAATTATTTGTCTGCCTGGGATGTGATCGACGCGTACATGTTCAATACTGTGCTTGTGGCCGTGGTCGGCCTACTGGGTGTGCTGATTCTCTCGCTGATCGGCGGCTATGTTTTCGCGCGCATGCGTTTTCCACTACGTGAGCCGCTTTACTACGCCATTATCGCTCTGCTGATGGTGCCGTGGGTGCTCTCTTTCATCCCCGCTTACATGCTCTATAACAATCTCGGCCTGCTCAATACACGCTGGGCCTTGATTATCCCCAACATTGCAGGCGGCCCTATTTTCGGCATCTTTCTGATGCGGGCATTCATAACCGGCATACCGGAGGAGCTTTACGAGTCGGCCCGTTGCGACGGCGCGGGTGCGTGGTCACTCATCTGGAGCATTACGTTTCCTCTGAGCCTTCCGGGCCTCGCCACCCTCTCGGTGCTCAATTTTGTCGCCGAGTGGAACTCCTTCCTGTGGCCGCTGGTGACGATCAGCGACATGAGCAAACAGGTGATTTCGGTCGGCCTTTTCCGCCTTTCGCGAACGACAAATGACAGCGTCGATTTCGGATCGGGCGGCCCTCTTTTCGCCGGCTATGTGCTGGCTTCGATACCCCTTGTCATACTCTTTGTCGTTCTCGGCAAGTTCTACGTCGAGGGGCTGGTTGAATCCGGCATCAAGATGTAGGGCGCGGACATAGGTATGTTCACACAAGGTGAGATCGACCAGTTTCATCGCGACGGATTTATCGTGGCGAAGAGGGTGATTCGGGGCGAGGAACTGGCCGCGCTGCGCGAGGCGGCGGACCGGGTGATGGAGGAGGGAATCGCGGGTATCGATGAAGAGGGGCACCGCTACCGGCCGCACCCGGACGGCTCGCGTACCTACTTTCGCAGCGAGTTCATGTGGGACCGGGACCCGGTCTTTCAGGCGGTGACGGCCAATCCGTCGTTGCTGGCCCATTACGGTCAGCTGAAGGGCCATCCGTTCATGCCGATAGTCGATTCTTTCGTGTGCAAGATTCCGGAAGGCGATGTACCGGTCCACTGGCACCAAGACCCGCCGTTCGGCGACCCCGAATGGCCGGATACACACCCGATCCCCAACATCGATGCCGACATTTATCTGGATCATTCCACGATCGAGAACGGCTGCGTGTGGGCGATTCCGGGGCACCACCTGGTCGGACATGTTGAGGTGGAGAACTACTCGGAGGGCGCTCTTTTCGAGGAACTTGGCGCGGTGCCGATTGAGCTGGGCCCGGGCGATGTAAGCTTTCATTGCCTTTCGGCGCCGCATGGCTCTGCCGGCAACCGCACTCCCGATCTTCGGCGCACTTTCTACGTACATTACATGAACCGTGAGGTCCAGGAACAGAGCTACGGCCACCTTGGCTACGTCCAGGCGTTGGACAAGGAACGGGGTCTGTTCGACGACCGCGCTTTGGCGGCAGCCCAGAAGATGATCGATGCGCGTCAGGTGCTGGGCTTTGGCGGTCTCGAAGGCAGCGATGTGCGCCTGATGGAAGAAGGGTTCGAATTCACGGGCGAGCCGAGGACGCCGCCCAGACATTGGGGCCCGTTAATCGCTGCGATGTCCGAGGACGAAATCAGGCGCAAAAAAAGCCTGACTTTTTTGACACCGGCAGCTTAGCCTGCGCCATCCTTCCAAGCAGTTCCTTCTGGCCAACACGGCCCCGTGTTTCGCTCCGAAGTCTCGCAGACTTCAGGGAGTTTCTCGTAGTGCGACCCCTCCGCAATTCTGCAGGAACCTAGAGGAAGACCTTCCGCGCACGGGCATTGGTCCCGAGTCAAGGCAACGCCAAGGAAACAACGTGATGCATTCTTGAAAGGAAGGTAGGGGCATGTTCACACAAGAACAGATCGATCAGTTTCACCGCGACGGAATTATCGTTGCCCGGGGCGTTATACAAGGTGAAGAGCAGGCCGCACTGCGGGAAGCAGCCGACCGTGTCGTGGAGGAGGGAATAGCGGACACTGAACAAACCGACCATCGTTATCGCGCCAACGCCGACGGCATCCCGACCTATTTTCGCAGCGAATTGATGTGGGACCGGGACCCGATTTTTCAGGCGGTGACGGTCAACCCGTCGCTCCTGACCTATTTCGGCCAGTTGGTCGGCCATCCCTTCATGCCGGTCGCAGACTCCTTTGTCTGCAAGATTCCCGAAGGCGATCTGCCCATACACTGGCACCAGGATCCGCCCTACGGCGACCCGGAATGGACCGAGACGCACCCCGTCCCCAACATTGACGCCGACATCTATCTGGATCACTCGACGATCGAGAACGGCTGTGTGTGGGTGATTCCGGGGCACCACCTGGTCGGCCATGTGGAGGTGGAGAACTTTTCGGAAGACGCCTTGTTCGATGAACTGGGCGCGGTGCCGCTTGAAATGGAACCGGGCGATGTCAGCTTTCACTGCATCTCGGCGCCGCACGGCTCGGCCGGCAACCGCACCGGCGACCTGCGACGCACTTTCTACATTCATTACTTGAACGCGGAAACCCAATACCAGTGCTACGGCCAGAAGGACAGAATTCAGAAATTGAAAGACAGACTCGGCCTGTTCGACGCCCGCGCGTTAGCCGCAGTCCAGGAGATGATCGCCACACGCAAGGCGCTGGGCTATGGCGGCCTGGAAGGAAGCAGTTTGCGTCTGAACGAGGAAGGATTCGAGTTCACCGGCGAGCCGAGTACGCCGCCGCGACACTGGGGCACTTTGATCGATGCCATGTCCGAGGAGGAAATCAGGCGCAAGAAGAGCCTTGCTTTTCTGACTGGGGCCGCGTAGTCGATACTTAGTGCAAAGCCGATTTCATCTTAAAGAGAACACGAAAAACGGTTCCTGGATGCTGACCGACACCGGGACGGATAAGAATAAACTGCGTAACTACTAAGCCATGTACAGTGCTAGTCTTGACCAGTCCTTTATCCCTGTCGCCATTCAGGCTATCTGATTGCTTATTCGGTTGGCGGCAGCCATGTTGCTGGAGCCGCACTGCTGGAATGAGCACACACGGTCGGTGAGCGATGGTTTTGTAGGGGGGCGTTGCGGGGGCGCAGCCCCTGCACAAGGGAGGGCCGAAGGCCCGACCGCCCAAATGCAAAAGGAGAGTATAGAGGAGTGAGGAGAGAGTAAACAGATCCGCTCGCCTCATTCAGGATCGCAATTTAGTTGTGGCTTAGTAGTTTCTAAACTGCAATCATTTATGCTGTGGAATATGGACGAGGAACGGCTGGTTTATTTGGGACAGTTTCGATCGCCTCACCCTTTCCGCAGCGAAATCCACTTGTGATATGCACGTCCGCTGGAGCCGGGATGAAAAGCAGGTCCGATTCGACTCTATCCATGGCGGGACGCGCCAAATGTACGTGATGGACGTATCGGCGGCGGTCGCGACATAATGGCCTCGACCGCTCGGACAATTCCCTTGCCATGCCTCCATATAGCAGTTGCGATCTGACACAAGACCTGCAACGCCTGCAAGTGGAAGCGGGCGATATCCTCTTCGTTCATTCCTCGTTCAAATCACTCGGGCCGGTCGAGGGCGGCGCCGATAGCGTGATCCAGGCGCTGGAAGCCGCGATCGGGCAGGAAGGGATCTTACTCATGCCCTCCTTTAACCTGATAACGTGGGAGTTGCGGCCGAAAACCTGGGACCTCGACAACACGCCCTCTACTGTCGGCTGGATAACGGAGCGTTTCCGGCAGCTACCGTGCGTCTATCGTTCAGACCACTACTCGCACTCGGTGGCGGCACGGGGAAGAGGGGCGAAGGCATTTGTCGACGGGCATCTTCGACAAGAGGGGTACGGTTCACATTGGGACCGCAAACCGTGGGGCAAGACGTTCGGATTGCATTCGCCCATGTACAGGGCCTATCAGGCCGGTGGGAAGCTGCTGATGCTGGGGGTGGATTACTACACTTCGACCTACGTCCATCTGGTCGAGACGATGTACTGGCTCACTTTGCGCGGCAAGAGGGGGGACACTGAGCGCGAGCCGGCATTCCCGGCGCTGGATCGTGTAAAGCTGGGCGCGTTCTGGGATCGTTCCGGTGAACTGGAGCGCGGACGCGTGGGCGACGCGGACTGCCGACTGTTCCAAATATGCAGCTACGTCGACACTCTCCTGGCAGAGGTGGAAAGAAATCCCAAGCAATATTTGCGCTGACCGGTAGCTTCACCGTCCCGCAGATGGACCAGTCAGAAAATCAGTACTCTCCTTCACTCAGTCAGGCTTATACTTTGGCAGTCGCGGCGTGTGGTCGCGGGTCATGCGAGTGGTGCGCTTGGCGAGAGGCAGGGAGACGCGCGCCCCCCCTTGAAGATGGGACTCGATGATGCCGAAGATGAGTTCGTTGCCGGCGCGGGCCGCGCGTACGCCGCCCCTGGGGGGTTGGCCGGTATCGAGCGCATGGACAAGGTCCTGGACGGCTCGCAATGTAGAACTGGTCGGCGGTGTCTGCGGCGCCGGCGCGATCTTGAGTTCGTTGCGCCCGCGCAGACCGACTGGTTCGGCTTTACGCACCTGCCATTCACTCCCGTCGCCGAAGGCTGTAATGGTCCCTTTGGAACAGATCGCCTCAATTTCGGACGCGCGGGCGGTGAGCAGGACATGGGCCTTTACGTCATTGGCAAATTGAATGGTCCCTTCGCCTTGCGGGTCGCCGGTCAGATTGTCGCCGTCGATCATGCTGTCGCCGTCGGGAAGATGGCCCTGCACCCATTCGGCCGGCGCGTCGCTGTTGAGCCAGAGGACAAGGTCGAGAAAGTGGCTGCCCGTATTGAACAAGGTGCCGACGTTATAGACAATTATGTGCTGCAGGTCGCCCAAGTCTCCGCTGTTGATAATCTCTTTCATGCGGTCGTACTTGGTGTCATAGCGCCGGTTGGTCCCGAGATTGAGAATGGCGCCGTTCCTCTCGACCGCTTCGACCATTGCGTCGGCGTCGGTCATGGATGCGGCCATGGCCTTCTCTGCATAGATTGCCTTGACGCCATGGTTGGCGCAGTCCACCACGATTCTCGCGCGCGGCTCCGGTTGTGTGGCGACACTGACGATGTCCAGGTTTTCTTTGGCGAGCATCTCGTGGTAATCGGTGTATTGGCCTTCTGCGGGCACGCCGTGCAGTTTGCCGAATTCGTCCATCACGTCGGGGCGCAGATCGGCGCAGGCGACCAGGTCCGTGCGGTCACAGGTCGTGTAGCCGGCGGCGTGTGAGTAGGGGAGCGCGATCCGGGAATAGCCGACAACTTCGTTGTCGATGAACCCGCCCATGCGGCTGCAACCGATTACACCGGCGCGGTACGTTTTCATTTGTTCCTCCCTGTGCAGTTCCTGGTGGGCAAGGTTTCGCTGCGAAATATGTAGGCAATTGGGGTCAGCCCAAGGCGTTGATCCTGTCGCGTATTTCCTGTGTCAGTCCCATCTCCTCAGCCTGGAAGGCCTGATCAATATGGGAGGTGGTGCGGCAGCCGATCAGCACGGAGGTGATGCCGGGCTGGCCGATCGCCCATGCCAAAGCGAGCTGCACCATCGAAATTCCGGTTTCGGAGGCCACCTCGCGCAGACCCTCCATGCGGCGCATTGAAACGTCGTTTTCGTAGATGTCCCAATGGTCGGGCATGACATCGAAGCGGGTCCCCTTGGGGGCGGTCCAGGTCTTGGTGTACTTGCCGGTGAGGAAACCGGCTCCAAGCGGGCTGTAGGAAGTAACGCCTATATTCTGGTCGGCGCAGAAGGGAAGCAGTTCGGTCTCAATGTCGCGGATGGCAACGTTATAGTTGGGCTGAACCGATACCATGGGGGCCCAGCCGTTCACATCGGCAATCCAGAGGGCCTTGCAAATCTGCCACGCGTCGAAGTTGCTGCATCCCAGATAGCGCACCTTCCCTTGCTGCACTAATGTATTCAGGGCATCCATCGTTTCTTCAAGCGGCGTGCTGGGATCAAATGCATGCAGCTGATAGAGGTCGATGACATCGGTTTGCAGGCGGCGCAGGCTTTCTTCGGCGACCTGCAAGATGCGCTCGCGCCCTAAAGGCGGCACAATCTTGGTCCCCAAGACCACTTTCTGGCGGTTGCTACTGCGGGAGAGCCATTGCCCCAGAACCTTCTCCGAGCCACCGGCGGAATAGACTTCGGCTGTGTCGATCAGATTGATATCTCGGTCCATGGCGTAGTCGATTACTGAAAAGGACGTTTCAGCATCGATTTCGCGGCCGAAGGTAACGCTGCCCAGGCCAATTGAACTGACATGCAGTTCAGAGTTGCCCAATTGGCGGATTTCCATGTTCACAACCTCCTGAAATTTCTGACTTTATGTAACTGTTCACGAAAAATTGCAACTGTTGGGACACGGTCGATTCGCGCTTATCCCGAACGGTCGTCTACTTAGGTCCCGCTGGCTCCCCGAGAAGCCCTTGGCATCTGTTCACGGTCGATGCATCCGTTTGGCAGCGGCCAAAAGGTCGGCTTGCCAGTTACTCGGATTGAGCAGGTCGGGATCGTCGATGCGAAGCAGACGCAACTCGTGGATCAGGTCATGTGAGAGCGCAGTGGTTGCCGCCAGCAGGTTCTCCTCCAGTTCTGACTCGGTGCGCATGCCGACAAGCACCGAGCCAATGCGCGGTTCGGCCAAAGCGAAAGCGATAGCGGCCTGTGCGGGAGTGAGAGAGGGGTCCGTCCCGAGCCGGGGGCGGCCGGCGGCTTCGGCAACCAGCTGGCGGAAGCGCCTTGAACGTGCTTTCAGCGGTTCAAGCCTGTCAGGCAGGTAGTCGGCGCGTTCAGTTAATACCCCTTGCAGCAGGACGGAACGCACGAGGATGCCGACGCCGAGTCTGGTGGCTGCTGGGAAGAGCCTGTCGGCAAGACGTTGATCGAATAGCGAATAGGTGACCTGAACGGTGTCGAACAGATCCAATTCGACTGCGGCAAGCGGCAAATCAGGGCCGTAGAAGGAGCCGCCGCGCCAGAGAATCATTCCGCTGGCGCGCGCTTGCGAAAAGACCTCGGCGACCAGGTCTGCCTGATCGAGAAGGTCGGCGTCGACGTTGTGGATCTGCCAGATGTCGACGTAGTCGGTCTGCAGCGAATGGAGGCTGCTTTCGAGGCCGGAGAGCATGGCCCGGCGCAGGGCGTTTCCGCGCAGCGTCTTTCCGTCGGCTTGCACGGTGGCCTTGGTCGCGAGCACGGCGCGATTGCGGCGGCCGCGCAGCGCCCGGCCCAAAATCGCCTCGCTATTTCCGTAAGCCTGAGCAGTGTCAATAAAGTTTATGCCGTTGTCCAGTGCCGCGCCAACCAGTCGTTCGGCGGCGGACATGGAGGGACGACCATAGTGTCCGGGCACTGGAATCCCATAGTCCATCCCCAGTTCCACTGTCCCCAAGGCGATGGGAGAAACGGAAAGATTCGTGCGACCAAGAGTACGATAGTGGCTTCGATTCATGGGCATTAAGAGTAGGCGGTGGCAGGTGGCTTGTGGCTTGTGAAGTTGCCGTCAACTGATCACTGATCGCTGACCTCTGACAGTTCGTGGATGGGCAGCGCACCCGTCATGTACTCCTGCTCCCACAGGGCCACGGTCTCCTTGACAAACTCGTCGACGGGTCTGTCGATGTCATGTTGCGCCATCAGCTGCGGCAGCCATTTGTGGCCAAAGGCAACATGCTGCCTCTCATCGGCCATATCGTAGCTGACGAACTGGGCCGAGAGGCGGTCGCCATTCTCTGCGTAGGCGGCCATCTGCTCGTGGCGATGTGGGAAGGCGTGCGTTTCGTTACCCATGGTGAGAAGACAGTATTGGGTGGCGGCGTCGTACTGGCTGCGCCAGGTGTAGATGAGAGTATTCTGGGGCACGTCGGTGTAGTCATGCCCATGGTGGGCCAGCCACTCGATGCCGAGTTTACAGTGCCGGGTCTCATCGTAGCAGTGGCGGGCGCTGTCGTAGGTGAAGGCCCAGGGCATGCCGGGAGAGAGGTGGATGATAAGCGCAACGGTTTCGGCGGCCAGCATCTCCTGGCTGTAGCTCTCAAAATCCCGAAGGCGCTGCGTCGCATGGTCAACGGACTTGACTCGCTGGCCGGCGTCGCGATTGACAAGGCTGAAGCGACTGTCACGAGCGGCGTCGCGGGGCCATTCAAAGTGCGTGCGGCATGTGGGCGGGGCCGGCGTTTTCTGCCGATCTTCACGGCCGGAGACGCCGCCGGCTGCTGCCAGCAGGTCAGCGATATAGGCCTCCCATTCGCCGGGGGCATGATCTGCCAGCGCTTCTTCTGCCCAAGTGAGTTGCGATTCTTCATCCAATAAGATGTGTTTGAACGCGTACAGAGTCGGGGCGTCGGGATTGGCGAAAGTCTGCTCGCAGTGCCAACGGTAGGTGGCAGCCAGCGCAGGTTTGATCACGCGAAAGAGACCGGCCAGAAGATCTGCCTCAGTAGGAGCATGTACTGCTTCGGCCATCAGGTGCTCAAGCGCGTCGTCGCCGGGTGGACGGAAGGCCGGCGTCTGGATCTCGCGCAGACGCTGGTAGAGGTACTGGACATGCTGCGCGTCCTCCCAGAGGAGGCGTCCCATGTCCAGTTTCCAGTCCATGTTGGCGGCGGCGGGCAGCCAGGCGGCCAGGATGCGCAGCGACTCATACTCGATAAAGCGGTACCGGTTGAGCAGTTGCTTGTTGTGTGCGAAGTTAATCTGTTCCGGCGGAGACAGTACCTGCATTATCCTCCTCCTAACTGAATATCCAGGAGTTCGGCGGCGTTTCCAAAGAAGATATCTTCAACCTGGCGCTCGCTCAGTTTGAGCCGCTGGCAGGCGAGGCGGATACTGCGCAGTGACTCGAGGCCGATTAGCACTGGCTGCAAGGAGGTATGATTCTCCTCCAGGTCCATCTCGTCGGCGTAGAGCCAGTGGAAAGAGTCGCCGATGGCAATGCAGCGGCCGCGCACGTGGCTGACATGGAAGTCTGTGCCGTACATCAGTTTCTCATGGCCCATCGTCTCGACAATGGCCTCGAATGCGCCGGCCTCGGTGACCGCGGACGTATCGAACCAGACATTGTCGAGGCCGCGCAGGCTCTCGATGCCTTCGATCGTATGCCACGGATTGAATCCGCGCGCGGCGTGGGCCAGAATCAGCTGCATATTGGGATAGGACTGACAGTAGCGGCGGATCGTCGCCTGGTTGACCGGGTCGGCGAGGGCGCGGTCGCGCACCATGTGAAGCGTGATGGTCAGCCCTAAAGTGTTGGCCGCGGCGACGTGGTCCTCGGGCAGATAGGCTTCGATCGGAGCGGTCCAGGTCGGATCATCGGCGGTGTAGGAGCCGGCGCCGGACTCGTCTGTGCCCAGCCTTGGATTCAGTGGCGCCATGGTGTGGTAGCACTTCAGACCGGTCATGCCCAGGCGGCGCACTTCGTCAAGAACTGTTTCGGCGTCCATGTCGGGCGAGATGATCAGTTGCCCGCGCGAGTTGCGCGCCAGAGGCGTGGCGCCATTGATCTCTGCGCCGATGAAATCGTTGTTTGCCTGGCGATCACCGAGAAAGGCGAGGCCAAAGAAGAGGCCGCCCACGACGCGCCCCCCCGGATGCAGCCACTCATTGAACTGCGCGTACTCTGTCAGACCAAGGCGTGGCGGCGTCGTTTCCAGCCCGGGACGAGGCTTACCGCCGGGATAGTGCTCGTGGCAGAAAAGATGCGCGTGGGCATCAATAATGCGGTCTGGTAGAAAGGGAAGGATTTCCCTTTCGAGAAACGCTTGGTCGGCTTCGGTAAATTCATGTGAAAACATGGCAGATTTCCTGCGGTTGGTGACCAGCGAACTGTGCCCGATCATGCCCAAAGAACGCAAACTTATCGGACCTGGCGGCGGAAAGGTTCCTTTTTCAGATCAACGGTAAGCAGGTCGTCGATATTGCCCTGTTCCAGTCCGGCGCGAACAACCTGCAGTGCTTCGGCAGCCGCTGCGCCAGTCAGTTGAATATCCTCATCGGTGTGGGCGAGCGTGGCCTTGAAGCTCATGTAAGTGTGGATACCGCGGCGGGCCATCTCCTGGATGAAGAGAGTAGAAATCTTGCGCGGATCGACGTCATCAGGCATTTTGAGCGTGACTGATGGATTGGTATGCAGACCGGTGCAGGCGCCCTCCAGGCCGGCGTCGGCAATCGCCTGGTTAAGTGCGCTGCGCAGCTTTTCGCCGATCTCTTTGAAGCGGCGGGGGGCTTCACGTCTCTTGAGTTCGCGTATTGTCGTGAGCGAGGCAGCCAGCCCAATGTTGTCACTCCAGTAGGAACTGGAGATGAACATGTGCTTGGCCGGTTCCATCACCTCGCGCGAGCCGACTACCGCGCCCATAGGGTAGCCGTTCGACATGCATTTGGCGACAACGGTCATATCCGGGGTGACGCCGACCGCCTCCTGCACGCCGCCGACGGCGATGCGCCAGCCGCAGGATACCTCGTCGAAGATAAATACGACGCCATGATCGGCGGCGAGTTGCTTTACTGCTTCAAGATAGCCCGGCGGCGGCAGTTCGGAGCGGGCCGGCTCCATCATGATGGCAGCGACTTCACCGGCGTGTTCTTCAAGCAGCGCGGCCAGCATTTCCAGATCGCCGTAGATGAAGGGGATGACCGTGCCTTCCAGGGCCTTGGGCACGCCGATCGGCTCGATGCCGGCGAAAGGATATTCACCGCTTTCGGGATCGACACCGAAGTTTGCGGCCTGGTACCAGTCATGCCAGCCGTGATAGCCGCAAAAGAGGATTTTGTCCTTGCCGGTTGTGCCGCGAGCGATGCGCACGGCCATGGCGCAGGCGTCTCCGCCGCCCTTGGCATAGCGCACCATCTGCGAACTGGGAATCGTGTCGTTGAGCTCCTCGGCCAACTCCAGTTCGAGCGGGCTGTTGGCGGAGAAAAGGCTGCTGCGGTCGATCTGCTCCTTAACTGCCGCGTCGACAACATCGTCCGCGTGCCCCAGGATGATAGCACCTACCGCGTTCATCCAGTCGATGTATTCATTCTCATCAACATCGATGAAACGGGAGCCTTTGGCGCTCTGCGCGTAGATGGGGCTGGCGCCGTGCGCGAACTGGTCGGCGCGGCGGCTGATCAGCTGTGTCCAGCCAGGAATCAATTCGCCTGCCTGCTCATAGAGGTCGAGCGAGCGGGAAACGTCGTGTTGTGACGAATTGGGGAACGAGGTCATTGCGTCCTCCTTAGGAGTCCGATATTTGGCAGCCGGCAGCCGAGCTGTCGTTGGACACTGTCTATTCTTGCCAGTTGAAAATCACGCCCAGCATATTCTTCTCGCGATGGTAGGCCATCTCGTAGGCTTCGACCATCTCGCTATAGTGATAACGGTGTGTGATCAGGCGGCTTGGCTCCAGCAGCCCGTCGGCCATGAGCGAAACGACATGGTCGGCGATATTATCCCAAGCGTAACGGTCGGCAGTGTTGTAGGGGTCAGTGCCTGCATTGGGATAGAGATAGCCTGCCCTTTCGGAAACGGCGACAATCGATGTGCCTTTGTTGTAGAAGAGTTCCATCGCCAGCGGGTTGAAGTCGAGCGGCGGTTCACCGCGGCCGAGCAGGCTGACGACGGAGACGCGGCCGTTGGGGCGGACAATCTCCATGGCTGTGCGAAAGGCGGGCCAAGGGTTGGCGGTCAGGATGACGAGATCGATGCCCTGACCGCGCGTGAAGTCGTCGAGTTTGGCCTCGAGATCGGGATCGTTGTAAAGGAAGTTGGCGTGGGCGCCCATCCGGTCCGACATCTCCATCCGAACAGGGCTGTTGGCGATACCGACGACGCGGCCGCCGAAAAGCGGGCCCAGAGCGATCGCGCCCAAACCCAAGACGCCGACCCCGACAACGGCCACATTTTCACCGGGCCGGAAGTGGGCCTTGTGGTAGCAGTGGGCGCTGAGCGCGTAGAGATGGGCGTAGACCGCGTCTTCGTCGGCGACACCTTCGGGAATGACTACCAAGCTCTCCGAATCGGACATAATGTACTCGGACTGGTGGGGCGCGCGGGTCACAATGCTGTCGCCTACCTTTACCCGGGTCACAGTGGAGCCAACGGCCTGCACAGTCCCCAAGTTGCTGTCGCCAACCCAGCGCGGGTAGCCCGGCGCACCGGGCACCTGGTCTGCGCCCTCGTAGTTGCCGCGGTCGGTGCCAATCTTGAAGGCTGAAATCCGGGTTTTCACCCAGATCTCGTCGTCGGCGAGCTTACTTGGGTCCAGCTCCTGATCTTCGATTCGCAAATCACGCGGACCTTGCAGGATTGCAATTTTCATTCTGTTCCACCTTTATCAGATGTCATTGGGCGCGGCTGATGCACGTGCCCTTATGCGCCCGGCACGCCGTCCAGGTCTTCGCTGCAATCCTTGAGCACATTCATCAGGCTGAAGTCACCGCCCCAGGGAACCATCTGCGCGCCCATCTCGCGGTAGCGCTGGATTTCGTCGACCGAACCGGCGGTTATACCCCACAGTTTGCCGTGTTTTTGGACCGCGGCAGCTACCTTTTCTATCGCTTTTTCCATGGTCAAGCCGCCGGAATCCTGTGTAGCAATGCGAAGTGACAAGTCGGCGGGGCCAATAAAGAGGCCGTCAATACCATCGATCGAGGCGATCTCCTCGGCGTTGGCCACGGCCTGGAGGGTCTCGACCTGCGTGATGAGAAAGGTCTCCCGGTTGGATTCGGCGTTGTAGTCGCTCTGCGGGGCCCAGGCTGCGATACCGAAGTCTGCGTCCAGGCCGGCACCGTCCATACCCCGGTTGCCCAGCGGCGGATACTTGACAGCCTGGACCAGATCCGAGGCCATTTGGGGATCGGAGATCAGGGGCATGAGAAAACCGGTGGCGCCTTCCTCCAGGTACCTGTACAGCTTGGTGCGCTCCAGAGTGGGGGCCCGAACCATGCAGTCGATATCGTTATGAAGGCACATCATGATGATGGCCTGTACCTCGCGTTGGTCCATAGCACGGTGTTCGAGGTCAAACCAGATGCCGTCAAACTTGTAGTGGGCCGCGTAGCGGATGTAGAAGGGAAGGTAGTGGCCCAGTCCGCAGACGCGGGCGAAGCCGCCGCTGCGGAACTTCTGAAGCATCTTGCTCTTGCGCATTGTGATTCCTTTACGATGCAGTTTTTCGCGCCGTATACGACGCAGGTGGAGTTGCTGACCGGGTCAGTCGCGACCGGGATCGATTCTGGCCCAGTGAATGTCCATGGTTTCGTCGGATCCTGCGTAATAGACTACCAGGGCTGTCCCATCGGCCAATGTCTCGCCGTAAGGCAGCCCGAAGGTCCACAGACTCATTTCGCTGAGCAGTTCGCTCGTGCTGTCTGTTTGTTCGTCGGATGCTTGTTCTTGCTGATAGAGGACCACTTCGGTTGCAGGATCAAAGGGGGCGTCGATCGCTGCGGCCAGCCGGGCGCGGATAGAGCGGCTGCCGAATCTGTCGACGTAAGGCAGCACGACGCGGCCGTCGGCCAGCATAGCAGGGCGCGCGGCCTGGTCGGCAAAACCCAGATCTTCGACATCCGTCCAGGTATGTCCACTATCTGCGCTGATGCGACGATGAATGTTCAGGTAGCGAGTCGTGACCGTGTCGTAAGTCCAGGCGAAGATAGCGACGCGTCCATCGGGGGCAACACCGCAGCGCAGATCCCAGTAGAAGATGCGGCCGGTGGGGTCCTCGCCGGCAACGACCGGCTCACCCCATTTTTGATCCGCTGCCGGCTTTCCTCCGGAGCCTTGCGTTCCCGAAGTCTCCTGATGATTCTGGCTGTGCAGGAAAACGACTTTTTGCATCCAGAGCGATGCGTCGTCGTACTGTTTATTGGTCTCGATACTCAGAGCCAGCGAGCCGTCAGCCAGCATGAGGACGGGCGCGGTCAGGCTGGGCGGGCCGATCTCCGCCGGCATGGGGACAGGCCGCCAGGGTGACCAGGAGGCGCCGTTGTCAATCGAATCGGAAAGGAGAACCGTCATGGGCAGGCAGCCCTCGGTCTCCTCGTTGAAGAGCCCCCCGCCAGGATGGGACGTGCGGTCGATCCACAAGGCTGCGCCAAGCAGACGACCTGGAGTCAACTCGGTCATGTAGAAGACGCGCAGCGAACCGTATAGGCCATCCAAGGTGGGATTCTCGAATGGTTTCCAGGGTTCGCTCCATGAGCGTCCGCCGTCGAGCGAGCGGACGAATTCGACCGTTTCATCGTCCGAGTCTTTGGTGGTGCCGGTACGATAGGTTGCAAGCAGGGACGAGTCTTCGAGGGCAATGACGGTCGGGAATGTGAGGATTGCGCGGGAAGTGCCCGGCTGGCCGCGGCTGAGAATGCCGCTGTCGACTATTTGCATTGCAAGACTCTTTCTGGGTTAGTTTGCGGTTGGAACAGCGATGTTCCGATGACCGTCAACTTTGTGGACCGAATAAGGGTATCCTACACCAGTTTGAAGCGCAATGCACAACCACGAATCTCTGCTTGGAAATTAGCCGGGTTAGCATTGCCTGCTACAGTCTGTTTAGGAGGCGTATTCGTCAGGAAGCTGCGGTGTGGTTGAACGAATTGTCAATTCCGGAGCCACGTATAAGGCCTCAAAAAAGGCGTTTTGACATGCACGAGGTTGATGCTATACTTCGGGCCACATCGCACAAGAATTCATCCCAAACTTTTTTACTTCTAATCAACTGAGACTTAGTCCCAGTTTCTGCAGAAAATCCTGGCTTACGCGTACACCGCCGGTACGATTTGCCTGATTTCGAATTCATTCCTACCGTCTCATTATACGAACAGCACGATACAAGGAGGAGATGTTGATGTTGTCGAAACGCAAGATCCCAATACTTTGGTTTGTCCTGATGGTGCTCGTGCTTGTGGTCTCGGCCTGTGCGGCGCCGGCAGCGGCTCCTGCGGGCGATTCGGGGGACATGGCCGCGGATGCCGATGGCGAAATGATGGAGGAGCAGCACTTCCGTGCGACGATTCCATTCTTCGCGCAGGACTGGTCGCCGCTGCGAGGCGGGGGCTGGAACATGCACTACCTGGCATTCTGGAACGCCGGGCCGATGTACATTGACGAGCATGGCGAACTGCATCCTTATGTCTTCAACGAGTGGACACCCAACGATGACATGTCGCAGTGGACCTTCAAGATTGACCCGGATGCGGTCTATTCGGATGGAAGCTCAATCACCGCACATGATGTGGTGGCAACCTGGAATCTGATCGCCCATCCCGCGACCACGCACCAGCGCGTCACGTTGTTCATGACCGGTGTGGTTGGCTTTGAAGACGTGTTCAACGGCGAGGCGATGACGATGCCCGGTGTGGTTGCCCTGGACGACAGCACTGTGCAGGTAACGTTGGAAGGACCGGATCCGCTGTTCCATAAGAAGCTGGCCACCAACCTGATTGGCCCGGTCAAGGCTTCTGTTGCGATTGGCGAAGATGGATTTGAGGTTGCCGAGTGGTGGCATCCGAAGAACAATCCCGTAACCAGCGGACCTTTCATGCCCGACGAGATGGATCTGAACAGGGGCGTCGTCACTTTTGTCAAGAACCCGAATTTCTGGGTGGCCGAGCCGATGTTGGACAGGTTTACGGTAACCTCGATTGAGGATACGACGATCGTTACGACGATGCTGGCGAATGAGGAACTGGACCAGGGTTGGCCGCCCAACGACGCCACATCGCAGGCGCTGCTGGGTGCAGACTACTTTGAGTGCGGACAGGCGCCCGGCATTGGCGGATTCTTCCTGAATCCCACGATAGAGCCGACCAACGACATCAACTTCCGCAAGGCGTTGATCCTGGCTGTAGACAGAGAGCAGATTTTCAACTTGTCCAGCCCTGACGGCAGCGGCTGGGTACCGACGGGTGAGCCGTTGCGGGCATTGCCGGGATCGGATCCGAACTTTGTACCGCATCCTTACGACCCTGAGGGCGCCCAGGAAGCGTTGGCAGCGTCTGCTTATGCCAACGCCGCCGATGTTCCCAAGATGATCATGGCCGGCGTCAGCAGCCCCGGGACAGAGGTACTGGCCCAGTACATGGCGGAGCAGTGGCGCCAGCTGTTCGGTATCGAGGCGATTGAGATGAGCCCGCAGTTTGACAGCTGGGAAGGCCCCGGCGCACCGGCGTTGTTCCGCGACGGCGCGGGCGTGCGCGTACCCGATGCGGCGTTGATGCTGCTGGGTTCGCTGCATTCCTCGTCCAACCTGGCGCGCAACATTATGGGCGGCTATGCTGATCCTGAGGTCGATGCTCTGATCGAAGAGGCTGTCACGCTGGGAGCCGACGATCCGAACCGCATTGCGCTGGCACAGCAGGCGCAGGCGATCTTCCAAAGCCAGTATATGGTGATTCCGATTGGCACTGGCTGCGGCGGATCGGTCAAGGGCGGGTCGATGCCCTGGGTGCATGGCACACGGCGCAACGCCGATGCCCAGTTCGTCGAGCCGTGGCTGATTTACATCGAGCATATGGAGTAGCAGACAGCGATATCTGAAATCGTTGTGATGCTGTGGCAAAGGCGTCAAGTACTGTCTGGCGCCTTTGCCCGCGTTTTCTTTTGCGTCTTAACTACGTGTAGAGTGAGGCAATTGTCTCGTCACGACAGTTGCCGGCCGGACACAGAGTGCAATCTGTGGCAGTGAAGGAAAAGCAATGGGTAAATACGTCCTGCGCCGCATCGTATATTGGATCCCTGCACTGCTGCTTCTGGCATTGTCAGTGTATGCTATGGCCTTCTATGGCGCCGGCGATCCGATCAAACTGATGTTTCTGCGCGAAGAGGGTGATGTTACCTATGACGCGCAGCGTTTGGACGCTATTCGCAAAGAGAAAGGGCTGGACCGTCCGTTCCTGGTGCAGTTCGGAGAGTACACCTGGCATTTGGTGCAGGGCGACCTGGGCATGTCTGTGATTTCAGGGCGCTCGGTAAATGACATGATCGGCGCAACCGCGCCGGTCTCGTTCCAGATTGGGCTCGCCACCGTGATTCTGGTCGCCATAATTGGGATCCCGTTGGGCATAATTGCGGGTCTGAACCATAACAAGTGGGCTGACAACACGATATTAGGGACCGCGCTATTTATCAGCGGCGTTCCCAGCTATGTGGTCGGGCCGATGCTGATGGTCTTTTTGGTATTGGTATTGGGCATCATGAAGACGACACCCTATGGCTGGGACGGTCTGTTCAGCAAGAAGGCGATCCTGCCTATGTTTGTCATGGTGTTTGGTTCGATCGCGATCATCATCCGCCAAACGCGGTCTGGCGTGCTGGAAGTGTTGTCAGAGGACTATGTGCGGACGGCGCGGGCCAAAGGCGTACCGGAGATGATGGTGATCATCCGCCACATGTTGAGACCGGTGTTGACGCCGGTGGTCACGGTAATGGGGCAGATGTTGATTGGGATTGTGAACGGCGCCATTATCGTTGAAAAGATTTTTGGAATTCCTGGCCTGGGGCGTTTGACGATCGACTTCACCTACGGCGTCGATTACCCTGTGATCGTGGCGATCACTCTTATTGGCGCCTTTCTTGTGATGGCGCTGAACCTCTTGGTGGACATAACTTATCCGATCCTGGACCCACGGGCGGCCCAGGCCATGACGGGCGCAGAGGACTAGTGTTGCTGCGCCTGCAGGCAAGAAGAAGAATTCAAGTTACTACTTAAGCCGCATACATTGTCTGTCTTGACCAACTCTTCATCTTCGCTGCCAGTCGGGCTTTTGGATAGCGTATTCGGTTGGCGGCAGCCACGTTGGTGGAGCGGCGCTGCTGGAATGAGCACACACGGTCGGTGAGCGATGGTTTTGTAGGGGGGCGTTGCGGGGGCGCAGCCCCTGCACAAGGGAGGGCCGAAGGCCCGACCGCCCAAAATAGAACAATGGGGGGAGAAATAGCATCTTTGCTCGCCTCGTTCAGGGTTGCGAATCAGTTGCGGCTGAGTAGTAACGAATTCACTTATATTTGGTTGGTTGCGCAGGTCTATATAAGCGGAAAGCCGACTCAAGAGAATGGGCAAGCGGTGAGGGATGACAACTCAGGAAATCGCAGTAACCAGCGAAATTGAGATAGCAGAGGCCAGCCCCACTAACCTGTGGCGGGACGCGCTAGCCCGTTTGGCGGCGAACCGGCTTGCCCTTGTGGCCATTTTGCCGATTGTGCTCCTGTTTTTCATCGCGGCTTTCGGCCCGTACCTGACCCCTTATGATTTTCTGGCACAGGATTTTACGGCTCGGTTGGTTTCACCATCCAGCGAGCACTGGCTTGGTACCGACGAGTTGGGGCGTGACGTATTCAGCCGCATCCTCTACGGCGCGCGCACGGCCGTTTCAGTGGGCCTTGTTTCGACCGCGATCAGCCTTGTCGTTGGGTTGGTGATGGGGTCGCTGGCAGGTTACCTGGGGGGACGGGTCGACATGTTGGTCGTTTGGCTGACCGACGTGACGCGTTCTATGCCGGCCCTGCTGCTGGCGATTGTGATCAACCTGACGCTGAAAGTCCCGCTCGAAGCCTGGATGGAGCAGATGTATCTTGCGACCAAGAATACCTTCTTCCGCCAGACGATGTGGGTGGACCTGGTGTTGGTCTTCGGTGCGCTGGCGCTGATCCAGTGGCCTGGCTACGCCCGCCTGATCCGGGGCCAGATCCTGTCGATTCGCAGCAGAAACTACGTGTTAGCGGCGCGCGCGCTGGGCATGCCGACAGGGCGAATACTGACCCGGTATGTGATTCCCAACGCGATGGGGCCACTGATCGTTGCGGTCAGCGCAGGGATGGGAGGGGCAATGGTGCTCGAGTCGGCTTTCAGTTTTCTGGGCGTCGGTGTGCAGTTGCCTATCCCCAGCTGGGGGAAGATGATCAGTGACGGTCTGCGTATGTGGCAGACGCACCCTCACTTGCTGGTCGGTCCGGCGGTGATGATGGCGGTGATCACCGTCTCGTTTGCCTGGCTGGGGGACGGCCTCAACGATGCCTTAAATCCCCGTCAATGGGGCGGTTAGTTCCTGTTGCTCGGGCCCGGCGCGAATCGGGAACACCGATGGCCGGTTTCGGGCTACATCAGAAGGAAGCATAGACGGCGAAAATGTCAGTTCTTCTCGACGTGCAAGAATTGCAGACCCGCTTTCAGGTACGCAAGGGTTACGTGTACGCTGTCAACGGCATCTCCTTTACCCTGGAAGAGGGCGAGACGCTGGCGGTGGTGGGCGAAAGCGGTTGCGGGAAGAGCGTCACGATGCTGAGCCTTGTGCGGCTGTTGCCGCCTGCGGCCAGTATCGAGAACGGAAAAGTACTCCTGCGGGGCGAGGATTTGCTGGAGCTCAACCTGCGCCAACTGCGTGATGTGCGCGGCGGCGAGGTCGGCATGATCTTCCAGGATCCGATGACCTCGCTCAACCCGTTCATCAACATTGGCACGCAGATGGCTGAACCGCTCGTCTACCATCGGGGGATGAGCAAGAGCGACGCGCTCGCCCGCAGCGCGGAACTTCTGGAGATGGTGGGTATCCCCGACGGCGAAGCGCGACTCCGGGAATACCCGCACCAGTTCTCCGGGGGTATGCGCCAGCGGGTCATGATCGCCATGTCGATGTCGTGCGAACCTGCGGTCCTGATCGCCGATGAGCCGACGACGGCGCTGGACGTCACGATTCAAGCGCAGATCGTGGACCTGGTTAAGGAGTTGCGCGACCGGTCGGGTGTGGCTGTGATCTGGATCACGCACGATCTGAGCGTTGTTGCGGGTATTGCCGACCGGGTGATCGTCATGTATGCGGGCTACATTGTCGAAGAGGCGCCGGTTGACGCGCTGTTCGAAGATCCCCGCCATCCATACACTGTCGGACTGATGGGGGCGCTGCCCAGCTTGACAGGTGAAACGGGAACGCGCCTGACGACGATTGGCGGTTCGCCTCCTGACCTTATTGAACTCCCTGATTTCTGCCCTTTTCACCCCCGCTGTCCCTATGCGATTGACCGCTGCCGCAAAGAAAACCCGATGTTAGAACCTGTTGCCGAAGCCAGTGACAGAGGGCATCGTGCGGCCTGTTGGGTCGATATTCGCGATGTGTCGGTCAGTTCAGAAGCAGGGGTAGCCGCCGATTAAGGTCTGTGGCGCACAGGTTTCCTACCAGAGGACCCATATTCAAGGACATGAGCCAGACGGAAAGTAGCAACGGCGTCCCCCTCGTGCGGGTGGAGAATCTGAGCAAACATTTTTCCGTGCGCATAGGCGCGTATGGTGAAACCAGGGCGACTGTGCACGCGCTGGACGATGTCTCCTTCAACGTGCAGCGCGGTGAGACACTGGGCCTGGTGGGCGAATCGGGCTGCGGCAAGTCAACCGCCGGGCTGACGCTGCTGCAGCTGCATCGACCGACCTCGGGCAAGGTTTTCTTCGAAGAGCAGGAGGTGACGGGGCTTTCGGAAAAGGAGATGCGACCTCTTCGCAGGAGGATGCAGATCATATTTCAGGATCCCTATTCGACGCTGAGCCCCCGTATGACGATCGGCAACGCGATAGGCGAGCCCCTTTGGCTGCACGAGTTGGCCACTGGACAGGATGCTCAGGAGCGGATCGCCAAGCTACTCGATGACGTAGGATTGAACCCGGCGTTTGCGTTCCGCTATCCGCACGAGTTTTCAGGCGGGCAGCGTCAGCGCGTTTGCATCGCCCGCGCGCTGGCATGTGAACCGGAGTTTATTGTCTGCGACGAACCGATCTCGGCGCTGGACGTGTCGATTCAGGCTCAGATTATCAACCTGTTACAGGACTTGCAGGAAGAGTACAATCTCACCTATCTTTTCATCGCCCACGATCTGGCCGTTGTACGCCATATTAGCGACAGGGTGGCGGTGATGTACCTGGGCCGCGTTGTGGAAATGGCGCCAAAGGAGCGCCTGTTTGAAAACCCCCTGCATCCCTATACCAACGCGCTTTTGTTGTCCGTTCCTGTGCCCAATCCCCGCCTGGAGCGGCAACGTGAACATACGGTCATCAGCGGCAATGTGCCGAGCGCGATCAACCCGCCGAGCGGTTGCCGCTTCCATCCCCGCTGCCCGCTTGCCTTTGAACCATGCGATCACGTCGTGCCCGAATGGCGGGAGGTAGAAGCGGGCCATTGGGTTGCGTGTCACGCGGTCTAATTCAGCGGCGGCCAATGGTCAGCTGTAAGCAACTTTTCCTCGCTGCGCAAGCTGCTGGCGCCGAAGGGCATCACTCGGGAAGACTGCGAAGATTCCACTCCATTCTCCATCTATCTGTGCTAACAAGCGGATGAATAAGATTCTTGCGGGCGACTTTACAGTTCTGGCCGAGTCACCCGACCCGGACACCGTGTATACAGGTTCGCCGTGCCTGGCGCAGTTGCCGTCGGGCCGTCTGATAGCCAGTTTCGAATGGTTCCGCCCGCAGCCGCTTGTCGAGGAGATCCCTGACCAGCTTGAGATACTGGTGAGTGACGACGATGGCAGCCGGTGGCGCAAGACTGGAGTGCTTGACATCATCTGGCCGTCGCTGTTTGCGGTGGAAGACACGTTGTACTGTATCGGCAACCGCCGCTTGAGCCGGGAGATCATAATCGCTCGCTCGGAGGACGGCGGGGAGAGCTGGAGCAGAGCTTCGCAACTTTTTGGCGGCCGTCATCACAACGCTCCCACCAGCGTACTCTTTCGCAACGGGCAGGTTTATCGCGCTTTCGAGACCTGCCCTGTTGGCGATGACGCGGTCGGCCGGAGCCAGTGGGAGTCGCTGGTGGTTGCTGGAGACTTGGAGCGCGATCTGCTCGACCCGGCGGCGTGGCGGATGTCCAACCGTGTCGCTTTTCCGGGCGTGCCGGACGTGCTCAGCCAGCGGCGTTACCAGGCGAGCGCGGCGGACAAGGTGGTGGAGGACTGCTTCATTGAAGGCAATGTCATCGACGTGCGTGGGGAGATGCGGGTGCTGCTGCGCACGATTATCGATGGGCATACGACGGGAGGAATGGCCGCCGTGTGCAGCCTGGAGGACGACGGCAATACGCTGGATTACCGCTTCGTCCAGTTTTATCCGATGCCGGGCGCGCAGTGTAAGTTTCACGTCGTTTATGACGAAGAGAGCGACCTCTTTTGGACAACCGTATGTCTGCCGACCGACACCTGGCAGGAGCGGGAGCCGTTGCGAAAAGTCGGTTTTGCCAGCCCTCCCGGCAATGAACGGCGCATCCTGATGTTGATGTACAGTCTTGACGCCCTAAACTGGTTCCAGGCCGGTTGTGTGGCGATGAGCCAAAGCATATTTGAGGCCTTCAGCTATGCTTCGCAACTGATTCGAGGCGACGATTTGCTGGTGATATCACGCACTTCGCAAGGAGGGTATAACCAGCATGACACCAATCTGGTCACATTGCACCGCATCGAAAAATTCAGAGAATTGGCTCTTGATTTGAAGCCGTCCTACAGCAGGGGTTAAACTCGGCGCCGCCAGATATTACAGGAAAACGGGAGGACAAGAAGATGAAACTGGGCACATTCATGATGCCGCTTCATCCGCCGGAGAAGGACCGCACGCTTGGATTCGAAGAGGATATCGAGTTTATAGTACGCGCAGACGAGTTGGGATTTACCGAAGCCTGGATCGGCCAGCATCACACGCTAGCGTGGGAGCCGATCCCGTCGAACGATGTGTTCATCGCCAACGTACTGCCGCGCACGAAGAACATCCGGCTCGGCAGCGGTGTTTCCATTTTGCCGCAGCATCATCCTGTCAATGTGGCGGTGCGACTGGCCTATCTGGATCATCTGTCGCGGGGCCGCATCAACTGTGGTTTTGGCCAAGGGGGCGTGCCGACCGATTGGGGGCTTTTCGACTTGCCCGATCCGGGGACGCAGGGGCTGATGACGGTCGAGAGCATCGACATGATACTGAAACTGTGGCAGACCGATCCGCCCTTCGAATTCAAGGGAGACTTTTATAATATCAAGCTTGAAGGGGGGAACCCCGAGCTTGGAATCGGTGAATTGTTGCAGCCCTACCAGAAGCCGCACCCGCCGGTTGGGATGAGCATTATTCGCGGCCAGTCGCGGGCGGCCAACATGGCTGGCGAGCGGGGCTACATTCCGATAAGCACGAATGTGGTGTCCGGGTCCACACTGGGCGAACACTGGCAGACCTACTGCAACGGCGCGGCCAGTGCCGGGCAGCCTGAACCGGACCGGGAAATCTGGCGCGTGTCGCGCAGCATCTTCATCGACGAGACGACAGAAGCTGCCTGGGAACGGGCGAGCAACGGCGCCTTGGC